>ULWU01028270.1_pt1 | contig 13637 bp, 18 predicted proteins | sample 1960661 | NCBI WGS metagenome assembly ULWU01 (sample SAMEA4835821, study PRJEB28245) | human gut metagenome | biome: gut microbiome; material: fecal sample | place: Denmark | collected 2008
TTGCATCAATGCGTCTGCTGCTTTTGTACTGTCAGCAATATCTATTTCATAAACATCAGATAATAAATATGCATTTTCCGTACATTGTTTTAAGGCTTCTCCAGCCAAGCCTGTATTTTGATGTACCAATGCCATATTCTCGCCTATATCTGATAGTGATTCTCCAAAATTATCTGCATAAATTTCATTTATTATTCCTTCAAATTCGCCCATTTCATCGTTTGTAAGCCCTAATTGTGCTTGCAATTGATTAAGCGAACTTTGTCCTTCTAATCCAAATTCTTTTACACTGTCTGCTATTCCACTAAATGCATCTGTTAACTCGTCTACACCTTCTATAGCTAATGCATCTTCTAGTGCATTTCCAGCTTCTTGTGCTCCATCTGCAGCATCATTTAAACTGTTATCTAATTCATCAGCAGCACTACTAACTTCATGCAATCTATTTTGGTTTTCCCTTAAATCATTAGATAACTGTCCTATTCTACTTGCTAATTGCTGAGCTTCATTTGAACTTTGTCCTTGCTCTAATACTACATTTTTATATTCTTCTTTTAGTCTATTTAACTCTTGTTGTTGCTGATCTATTTCTGTAGTTAATCTAGATAATGAATTTGTATCATTTCCTAACTGTCCTATTTCTTGTCCAGCTTCTTGACTTGCACTTCTTAAATCATTAAGTCTTTGTGATGTTTGATTTATTTCATTTTGTATAGCTTGTTGTTGAGTTTGTGCTCTAAGTAACTCATTATTAAGATTTCTGTATTCATTGGAGTTTTCTCCAAGTATATTTTTCGCCTGTTCTAATGATTGATTTAATAATTCTACCTTTTGGCTTGATGCTGCATATTGTTGTTGTAATATATTTTGTCTTTGCTCTAATAGGTTTATATCATCTGAATTGCCTTTTAGCTGAGTAGAATTTAATCTTAATTCATTTGAGAATGTGGTCATATCTTTACTTATATCTCTTATTCCTGAACGGAAATCCGAAGTTACTGCTTTAAACTCTATTTGAGCTTGTGTTTTATTTGCCACTTATCTTCCCCTCCTTTCTAATTCTCTTTGTTTTATATAGCTAATATAATTGTCATAAGCTACTTTATTCGCTACTATACCTTCTAAAGAAGATATATCTATATTCCAAAATAAATCTTCACTTATACCTAAAATAAGGACATAGTAGGTATAATAATCCTCTATGTCCTCTAGCTTAAATTTAGGTATTTTTATTTTTTGAACTCCTGTTATCTTCTTTGTTGCTTTGGTAAAGGCGCTCCTGAAATTTTTTTTTGTTTTGGATTAGCTAATTCATTTGCTAGGTTATTTATAAGCACAAAACTTTGTGGGATATTCTCCATAAATTCTTCTTTCGTCATTAAAGTATTGTCATCCTTTTCTATATTAGCGCATAAATATGCTGTATATAATATTGTTATTGCACTAAAAGTAGCATCTTTATCTTCTTTTACATATATATTGTTATATTCTTCATATACTTTTTTTCTTTTATTCTTTAGTTGTAATAATCTAGCAAAATTTAAAGTTAATTTTATAACTTCTCCATTTTGCAATTCTAATTCTTTGAATGTACATTTCATTTTTTATCCCTCTATCTATGCTTTTTTTATTAATTCAAAATTAAATGCAGTTAACCATTTTGTTGCTATCTGAGAGTCAGAAGCTAATTCACTCGCCATGCATTCATATTTTCCAAATCCTTGGTCGTCCGGGGATACTGCAATAGTCATTTCTATTTCTGCTACTTCATCAGCCCCATTTTCTATTTTTTTACTTGTACCAGAATTTATAACACAATTTGGATATGCTAAATATTTTTCTACACCATCTTCGTCTAGCACTTTTGCTACCCATGTAAATTCTGGGTGAATACTATCTCTTCCATATCCGTATACACCTTCTGCAAGCTTGTCTGTAAATATCATTCCATATACTTTAACATATAAGCTCCATAGCATATGCATACTTACAGTTAATGTTCCTGTCCCTGTCCCTCTAGTTCTGGATTTTATTACTACCCCTTCACATTTTTTTGTTACTGTTCTTACATCCATTTCCTCTGTTAAAGAACCTACGCAACCCACTTTTGTAGTTGTTATTTCATTCTCTCCATTAAATTTAATGGCGCTTTCTTTTATCTCATAATCTGAGTATACTTTATTGTAAGCAGTCATTATATATTCAACCCTCCTAACTTGTTTAATATATCATTAACAATATTATCTTTTTCGTTTTCGACACCTTTTTCCATAAATGGATTTTCACTTTTACCTGTACTTGTTCCTATAGCATCCATAGGGAATATAAGATAATTAAATTTAGATTTTGTTGTAATTCTTACACCTAAATTAAAATTTTTATTTGTTAATGAATTTGAGAATTTTGCATGTTTTTTATTTCTATCAGATACAGGCATACAATTTTCTATAGATCTTATTAATCTGTCTTTTCCTTCTTGGTGTATACATTGATTTATTATATCTTCTGCATTGTCTCCATAATCATTTATAGCTTGTTGTATTTTTTCTACATCCTCAAAATTTAGTGTAAAATTTATACCTGCCATTATAACTCACAACCTTTTTTAGCTTTTGTAAATTCTATTGTGCAAATTTCTACTACTCTATCAGTATTATTTTTTGTTATATAACTAAACACAATTTCTGTATCTGCTAACTTTAATTTTGTATTTTCAGTTATTTGTTTTATTACTTTAAATTCAAAATCTTCTTCTATGTAATCTTCACAAATAAAATGTATTTGATAATATTTATTGTAATCTCTTCTATTTGTCCCTGCTCTAGATGTTCTGCTTTTATTAAATACAAAATAATTCCAGTCGTCATTAGGTTTTGCTAATGAACGACCGTAATAAGCTTTATAGCCTAATTCTTCTAATGCTCGTTTTATATCATCAAGCAATAGTTCTCACCTCCTCTAAATAAAAATAAAGCTCTCGATTTTCTTTATCAATATCAATATAGACTATATCGTATAATATATTATTTATAACTATTTTGTCATAGTTAGATATATTTTTATAAAATCTTGTCTTTATTTTTATATTTAGAGTTCTATTTCTTGATTCTGCAAAATCAAAGTCTTGTTGTCTTTTACTACATTCTTTATAAGCTAATTTAACTATAAATTCTAAATCGTCAAATGTTTTTATATTTTTTCTAGCTCCGAAATCACTTTCTTTGTTCTTTTCTTTATATACTCTTATATATCCATCATTATAATTAGTTGCTTTCATTTTGTTGTACCTCGTATTTTTGTCTTAACTGCATAATGCTATTAAAATAATTGTCATCAAATTCATTCTCACAATTATTCCATGCATACATACAATAATTAAGCAGTAAACTTCTTTCCATTCCACTAGAATAATCTACATCTGCTCCTAATTTATAATCTAAAGTTAATACAGCATCTTCTAAAATTGTTTGTAGACGGTTTTCTGTTTCTTCTTCCGTCCATGTAATATTTAATTTTTCTTTTAATCTTTGAAGAAGGTTATCCATATAAGATCACCTTCTTTGATTAAGCTTGTTCCTTAGTTGCTACAGTGCCTTTTACTTTAACAGGGATAACAGCTTCTCCTAATCCACTTATGTCTAATACTAAAGCATCATTTTCACATATAGCTCTACCAACACCATATGTTTTTATTTTGTATGTTCTTTGGTCTTCTAAGAATTTGTATTCGTCAGAAAATTCTATTACTCCATCTTTAGAAAAACCTACACCTACAAAGTAATTATCTAACATAGCTACTACTGCTTTACCTGCTGGAACTGCTTCGCTTATTACTACTTCCATAGGAAATGCAAAATTATCTACATATGCCCCACTCATATTTTGAACTCTTACAGCAGGCGCTACTAAAGTATAGTAATCATTAGCATTGCATATTAATGTTAAACCTCTTACTGGTCTATTTTGGCCTTTTTCATTTTTAGTCATTTTAGCTATTAATCCACCCATTGATTTTACACCAAAATCAGTTACAGCTATAGCATCTTTATCTTGATAAACACCATCTAGTGCTCCAGTTAATTTTTTCATTAATCCTATTGGTTTTCCTTTTCCGTCACCTTTAACTATCGCTTCTTCTAAAGCTACAGCTATAGCATCTTTTAATATTGCTCTTATATACCCATCTAAAAATGTTGGTCCTAAATCTAATATTCCCATAGGAATTACTGCAAAAGCAGATAATTTGTTTTGAGTTATTTCCATAACTTTGAATGCTGAAGTTATTTCTTTAGTTATTTCTGCATCTATTTCTCCCCAAACTGCTGCTTGTTTAGTGTGGTCATTAAATATGCATTTTGTAGCATATCTTACTGATTGGAAGTTAACTTTACTTAATAATGGGTGTTCTTCAACTAAGTCCCTATAAACATCTTCTATAACTGTTTCTGGCATTAATTTATTATCAGTTAAGTCAGTTAAAGTAGTTACAGCTTGTTGAACATTTCTCATTTTTGATGCTTCTATTAATTTATTATAGAATTTTTCTTCAGCACTAGTTAATTGTCTATAACCTCTTTGTGCTAATATATTTTTATCTCCAGTTTGTTGATATTCTTCAAAGTCAGATTTTATATCTTCTACTATAGCATTTTGGAATTCTATCCATGCTTGTTTTATTTCTTCTTCATTCCCTCCAGTTAATACAGTTTGCATTTTAGTTGCAACCTCTTGTTGTTTTAATTTTTTATTTCCTAAAAAAGACATTTGCCTACCTCCTATAAATTTAATCTTTTATTGCATTAAAAAAAGAACTTACGAGTTCTTTAGTCTTATCATCTTTTTCTTTATCATCTTCATCATCATTTTTATCTAAATCTTTGTTATCATCATCTTGACATTTTTTCTTGTCTTCATCATCTTTTTTAGATTTAGCCATTATTTTATTTATTAATGACTGTCTGACTGATTGTGATACTACTTCTTCTTTATCGTCAATTATACCTGTTGCAAATCCCATCTTAAGTGCTTCTTCACAATCTAACCAAGTTTCATTGTTAAGCATTTCTTTCAGTTCTTCTTCGCTTATATTAATATGCTCCATATAAGCTGTTATACTTGATTGAGTGATTTTTTCTAATGTTTCTGCTTCTTTTTTTAATTTATTAGAATCACCACAAGTCGCAACCCAAGCATTGTGTATAAATAGTAACCCAGTATTAGTCATAATTCTTTCATTACCAGCCATAAATATAACACTAGCTATTGAAGCACAGAAAGAATCGCAAATAGTTGTTATTTTTGCTGGGTGTCTTTTTAATGCTTGATAAATTGCTAAACCTTCTTTGCATTCCCCTCCATATGATGATATATATACATTTATAGTGTCAGCTTTTATCCCATTAAGTTCTTGAATTAAATTAGAACTTGATACATCACTTTCAAGATATGGATAGCTAGTAATATCACCATAAATATACAAGTCAGCTTGATTACTATTCTGTACTAAAGAATAATATTTTTTCATTGTATCACCTCCTTTCTTAATAATCTAAATAAAAAAGAAGCCTTTAAATAGCTTCTCTAAAATTTTTAATAACTCTATATTTTTTATTATGTTTATAATTTAAGTATCTCCATACTAGAGGTGTACCATCTGGTAACTTACCTGCTGATTTTCTTTTGCCTTTACAGCATGAAGATATATGTGTTTTACCTGTGTTATAATATTCTCCTGCTTCTTTACCTGTAAAGAATATTCTGCCTGTAGTTAAACATATTACAGATTTAGCCGTAGGATTATTATTACCAATATTTTTACCTTTACGTGCTTCACTCATTTTTTTCTTAGCTTCTTCTGTATGATGTTTGCCTTTGTTAGCTTCACTTATTTTTTTCTTAGTTTCTTCGGTAAGGTGCTTACCATACATAGGATGATTTTTACCTTTAAATGCTTTACTTAATTTTTGCTTAGTTTCTTCACTAAGATTTTTACCTTTATGTGTTTCACTTAATTTTTGCTTAGTTTCTTCACTAAGATTTTTACCATACATAGGATGATTTTTGCCTTTATTAGCTTTGCTTAATTTCTTTCTAGTCTCTTCGGTAAGGTGCTTACCTTTCCAATATTTAGCATTATTTTTACTTATTCTTTGCTTAGATTCTTCAGTATGTTTTAAACCATTACTACCTTCTCCACCTAAAGTAATATTATATCCTTTTTCTCTATTAGTAGTATCATATAGGACTATATATATTTGTTCTAGTAATTTAGCTTCAGATTTAGTAAGGTCTGTAAATAATACTTCATGCTTGAAATTATTCCATCCATATTTTTTTATAGCATTTATAAAATATTTATTATTTTTATATGCTTTGCCATTTCGCCATCTGTATTCAGTTTTTTGTTTTGTTATGCCGTAGTATCTTTTATCGTTCGGACTTATATGAACATATAATTTATAATCTCTTTCTTCCACGTTAATCACCCTTTTATTTGTTTTCTAATTATATTATATCATTATGTCCAAGGACTTGCAAGGACTTATTTATAATGCTATAATTTTTTTGAGGTGATAATATGGCAAATAAAGATTTAAAAAACAGAACTCCTATATCTAATGCAGTTGATACTAAATTATTAATAAAACTAAAACAACTTTCTAAAGATACAGGTATTCCAATATCTAAATTGTTAGATAAAGCTATTACTTTATTATTAAATAGTTATAAAAATAGAGGGTGATTATTCGCTCTCTATTGTATTTTCCTCTAATTGCTTATTTTTTTGTTCATCACCTATTAGCCTATTTTCTACTGTATCATAGTTTTTAGTTATGAAATGTTGTTTACTAAACTCAGAGTTAAGTTTGTCAAATCCTATTATTTCTCTAACTTCATCTATACAACATGTACCAGATGCTATTAGTTTATCGGCTTTTTCAGCAACATCTAATATGTCTATATGGTTAATAGTTGATGTATCTACTTTTACATAGTTTCCTTTAACCCAATTGTCATAATTACCTGATGTTTTTCTAGTAATTTCTTCTGAAATCATATCTGCTATTGGATCTATACAAAATGTAAGGAATGTTTTTGTTATTTCATTCATATTAGTAATGTTACCTAGCATTAAACTTACTGGTATTTGAAATGCTTGTGCTACTATCTCAAACATTTCCTTCCTTAAATTTCTAAAATCAGAACTATCTTTATTTGTAGTTGGAGAAACATCTTGTAGATCATACCCTTTATATTGTGGGTATACTGCGTTTTCATTTTCTATAAAATCTTTTAATTGTTTTTGAACAACTTCTCTATAAGTTTCTTGGAATTTTTCATCTGATGCTTTCACTTGGTCTAGAATCAACTTATATTTTGTTCCATTGCTTTTTTTATAGTTTTTAGCAGCATAAGATAATAATTCTCCATACTGTTCGTATAATCTATCAATTAATTTCTTTATATGAGCATTATTTAATTGTAATCTTAATACTTCATCACTTTTAAATGTTCTGTTTAGTTGTAAATTTCCTATAGAAATTCCTTTATAAACATTCCCTTTAATAGGATATTCATCACACGCATAACTATCAGCACAATAAAAATCTTCATTTATATTAATTAATAAACTTTCATTTCTATAAATCATTTTTTCTATAGCTTTATGCCAAAGTTGACTGCTATTTTCATTTTTATTAGCTTCAACATTTAAAGTATAGTAGAGTTTATTTTTTACTTCTTTATTTTTTTCATATACTTTAATTTCACACTTTGATATTGCGTTTGATATTAAAGTTATAGCTGTTTGAATTGCTAATTCTTTATAGTATATTTCTTGTAGTTCATTTTCTATTACATCATCTACTATTTTGCCTTTATTAATCTTTGTCCCTAAAAAATCCACAAGCCATGTTTTTATACTCACAATTTTCTCACCTCCTTTTAAAATACTAATGGTGGCATAAAGAATAATTCTGAATTATCCTCATCTTCTAATGTATCTTGTGCAGCAATCATTGCATGTACAAAAGCCATAAATCCATCTGTTTTTCTACTTTTAGGTTCTATCTTGTCATATACATAGTTTCCTAAAGTCTTATCAGTTAACTTTGTATTATTTGTAAACCATCTCATTAACGGATTATCTCCCCATACTATTTTGTGGTTATTAAATAAACTATCTATAACAGGAACTATTTTCATAATATCAGAAGGTCTAATTATTTTTACTTCATCTTTATTTGTTGTTTCTATTCCAATTTCTTTTAAAGCTTTACTTATTAATCCAAGTCTAAAATTGTCTACTCCTAATTTTAAAAAATTATACTTAATTAATTGTTCCTGTATCCATTCTGTAGCTAAATCTGGGTTAATTTCAATATCATCTATGATTGTTAATAGCCCTTGACTTGCCCATTGTTCTAAAGGTGCTTTTATCCTATCTTTGTCTCTAGAATTAGTGCAAAACCAGCTATGAGTTATCCAATAGTATACTCCACCTTTTAAAAAAAGTAATCCTGCACTCATCATGTCATTAACTTTTGTGTAATCTATTCCTATAGTGCAACTTGCACCTTCTAAGTTAGGTATTTCTTTATTTGTTGCTAATATATTTTCCCATGTAGTAACTTCTATGTCTTTAGTTTTTGCCATAGGTAAATTCATTCTTTTGGTCATGAATGAACTGTTTGTATATGGATTTTTTTTATAATTTATATACTCTTTTTTTATTTGTTTTAATAATCCTGGTCTATAATATAAAGATGGGTTTGCTTTAAACCAGTTTTTTTCATCATGTACTTCATCCATATCGTCAAGTCTACATATGAATGGTAACATGCCATTATCTTCTTGTTGAAAATCCAATATTTTTAGTGAAGTATCCAATAAATCATCTAAAACACTATCTCTTACATAACCATTTGTTGTTATGTAAAATATCCTTGGGTCTTTAACTTTCCCCAGTCCAGTAGTATGTACGTTTAATAAATCAAAATTAGCATATTCATGTATTTCATCAAATATAATAGCCCCTGGTCTTAATCCATCCGCACTCTTAGCATTACTTGTTTTATACCTTAATTGACTTTTAGTTCTTAAATTAGTGATACATTCCTTATTCCAATAAAAATTTCTTTTCATTTTTGTTTTTATGCTAGGTTTAGTTAATACATTATATACATCGTTGAAACTTGTAGTAGCCTGTGATTCTGAGTTAGCTATTATATCTATATTATAATTATGAATACCGTTAGTTTCGGTCAAAAGGCAAAATGTAAGAAAACTTATGAAAGCATTTTTACCTGCCCCTCGACCTACTAATATAAATGAAGTATCAAACCTTGGTAAATTACAATCTTTTGTATATAAACAAAGGCAAAGAACAAGTAAGCACTTTTCCCAAGGGAATAGGTCAAATTCAAAATATTTTATATAACTCATATATTTTTCAACTTTTTTTTCATCTATATATAAATTATCTTTTTCAGTTTCTAATACATATTCAATAAATGTAGCGAATTTTTTTTGTTCTTTGCACATTGTAAAAGGTTCTTTTTTTATAATTTCAAGATATTCTCTAATATATTTCATTAATATTTAACCTTTTTCTAATACATATTCCCAATGATATCCGCCACTTTTACCTTTTCTTTTTATAGCTCTGCTTATTGATTCAGATCCTTTATTGATTGTTTTTCCTGCTTGTGCTAGACTTCTAAAAACCTCTCCGGTTTCAATATTTCTAACTTTATATCCTTTTCTGCCTGTTATTCTTTCCTTTACCATTTTTTCTATGTTTTCAATTTTTTGAGGATTGTCTATATATTCCCAATAACATCCAACACATTTATTTACTCTTCTGATAGAAGATGATATTGCACTAGGAGTAACTCCGTATTTTTCACTTGCCTCTCTTGCAGATGGGAAAATTTCACCTGTTGATTTATTTCTTATTGCTTTTGCATTAGGATTATTCCCACCTTTCATATTAGCATGATTTTTACTAATTTTTTCCCTACTTTCAGCACTATGTTTTTTACCATAGTTAGGATTTTCTTTTCCATATCTATGAACTCCGTACATTCCATTTAATTCACCTTTTAAGCCGGAAGTTGCATTACCACCCTCTAATATGTTGTATCCTTTATTTATATTCGTGCTATCATATTTTTTTATCAATTCTATTTCTTTTTTTTCTGCTTCTTGTTTCGTTAAATTTTCAAATAGTATTACATGTTGAAAATTATCCCATCCATATTTTTGGATAGCTCTATAAAAATATTGGTTTTCTTTGTATCCTTTTCCATTTTGCCATCTTTTATTGACTCCTTGCTGAGTTATCCCGATATAAATTTTATTACTTGGTGATATATGACAATAAACTTTATAATTCATCATCATCACCACCATCTGCTACAGTAGCTTTAATTCCTAATTCATTTAAAAGCTTTAGCATTTGTGCATTAGTTTTATTAAGTTCGGCTATGCTATCATTTTTCTTATATCCGCTTTGTCCTCCACCATTATTATATTTTACCGATACACCCCTCTTATTTATATCTTCTATAAGGAGTGTTTTGGTTATCCAGAAGGCCATATAATCTTCTACTAAATCTTTGAATTGTTCTCCATATGTACCATTTCTATCTAACTGGTCTAGTAAATCTTCTCTAATTTTTTCATATTTTTCACTATTTTTTAAGTCTTTTACAGCTTTCTTATCTGCCACTTTTACCACCTCCTTATATTGAATTTAAGAGTATACCACCCCTCATGTGAGATTTAAAAATTTCTGATTTGTTAAGACCTCCTCGCCTTGATTGTTCCTACTAAAAAATTTGCCCCATATATACCCTGCGGGGGTATCTTGTCGAATAAATTTATTTTTAAAATAAAAATACTCCCATACAATTAATATTATATAGAAGTATTAAAATTCTAAAACCATTTAAGTTGTTTCTCTTCCTGTTCTATTATATTATCACATTTAATACTGTTGCAATGTCTGTGAGCTAACTGAATATTATTCCATGTATGAGTTCCACCTTTAGCTAATGGAATTATATGGTCGATACTTGGATAGTTATCGCCAGCTATAAAGTAACCTTCCTCAGTATAATAATAATCTTCTGTATCTACTTGTCTTCCACATATCTTGCATATTCCTTCATCTCTTTGTATTAACTTTTCTAATGATATATTCCATTCTATCTTTCCATTCTTCTTAGCTTTAGCTTCTCTTAATCTTTTATGTGCCTTTTGTTTTTCTTTCTTCATAGTAGCTTTGCATATATCACTGCAATACCAATTATAATCCTTAGCATAGAATATCCTTCCACAATATTCACATTCTTTTATTTTGCTTAGTTCTTTTTCAAATAACTCATTTCTATTATTAATATCTTTTATTTCTTTTGATAATTCAGATAAAGTTTTATTTATTTCATTTTTTAATCTTCTTTGCTTTATTTCCTCATCTGTTAAATGATTGCAGTTAAATTTACTATATAATAATGTCTTTCCTTTTCTTTTAATTAGTTGACCACATTTTAAACATTTAATTATATGAATATCCTCAGTAAATGCATTTTGATTATTTTCCCTATCTATATATTCATATTTATTTTTATATTTATTGTTAAATTCAATTTTGAAATTATTTATATATTTTTCAGCTTCGCACTTATTACATTTTAATTTTGCAGTTTTTCTCAATGAATTATCAGGAATAATATTTATTTCACTTCCACATATTTTACACTTTATAATAATAGAATTTCTGCTGTTAGTATATCCTCCTACATATTCCCATTTATCACCATGCAATGAGTTAAATTTTTCTATAAAATCTTTTTCAAGTTTATCTCTATCAATTAATTTTACACTTTTCTCTCCACTTATTTTACCTGCTTCTTTTAAAGTTAAAATTTTTAAATTATCATATCTATTATTTAATTTATCTCCATCTATATGAATAGCTATTTCATTTTCTTTTAAATCTCTAATAAATGTTTGTGCTACTAATTTAGTTAACCTTATATTTAAAACATTTCCATTGTTTCGTAATTTTATTTTTACGTTACCTTTTTTATCTAAACAGCCTTTTATTATCTTTTCTTTATTTTTATATATTCTTTTTAATTTTCCATAATTGCTAACCATATAATTTTCAAACCCATCAATACTTTTCCAAACCTCTTCCATATCAATCACCCCTATTAATTCTTTTTCTAATTATATTATATCACTAACTGATATCAGTTGCAATCAGAATGGCGATATTTTATAATTAAATTGAGGTGATAATATGGTAAGAAAAGATTTAAAAAATAGAACTCCAATCGGTTCTGCTATTGATAATGATTTATATAACTGGTTAAAAGAATATTCTAAAGAAACATCTATTCCAGTATCTAAATTACTCGATAAAGCAATAACATTATTAAAAGAGTCTACATCTAAGTAGGCTCTTTTTTACCAACGTTCTTTATTTAATTGTGGTTTTGTTTTTAATATATTATATTCTTTTCCGTGTATCATATTATGATGATAATTACATAAGGGAATTAGATTAACTATCTTCTTCCCTGTAATTAAATCTGTAATGATTGGTTCAAGCCCATGCTCTGGATTTAATTCTATTTCCTTCATATGATGTATTTGCAATCCTCTGTAATCTCCATTCTTTAATCTATTATCATGTGTTGTTATTTTCCCATCTAACTTACATAATACACATTCGTTATGATAAGCATGAAGTACCACATTCCTCATTTTTTTCCATTTGGCACTGTGATAGAATAATATAATCTTGTTTTCTTGAACTAACTTTTCTATCCACTTAGTTATCTCCTTATTTTGTTTTTGAAACTCTATTTTAGGTATTATAAGTTCTTTATTAATCTTATTTTCCAATTTCTTATTCATTACCTTTTACCTCAAATAATAAAGGACCTCATTAATTATAATAAGATCCTTTATATATCATATATTATTGTAATTGTTCTAGACTCTCTTTTACTTGTTTTATATTTGCTTTTGTAGAGTCATCTTCTTTTGTTTCAGCTTTTCTATAAACATACTTAACCATTTGCACTGCATTCATTCCTAAAGAGTTAACCGCTTTAGCTGTTTTATATCCGTTACTATCTCCTTGTCCAGCTTCCTTAAACATATTCATTTTATCTTTTCCATACTGTTCTAGAAAGCTACCTTTTGTCATTATATCTTCCATATTATCACTATTGAATTGTGTTTCATCATCTACATATTTACTAATATCTTTTATATATTGACTTCCTAAATCAGTTAACTTATCATCATCATTCTTTACAGCTTCATAATCGTTTTTACCTTTAGATAAAAAGTAATCTACTTTTTCTGAACCCGTCATATCTTCTATGTTAACCTTACTGCTTTCAATTGATGTACTACTACAGGCAATGCATCCAATTGCTATCATACCTACTAATAATACTACTATTAATCTTTTTATATTTCCCATAAAATCACTCCTTTAATTATCATTAATTAAAGAGTATATATTTACCCTATATTTTGCAACACTTTATTTAATTTCTTCTAATAAGCTTCTTAATTTTTCTTTGTATTTTTCACTATTTTTTAAGTCTTTG
>ULWU01057938.1_pt1 | contig 13546 bp, 9 predicted proteins | sample 1960661 | NCBI WGS metagenome assembly ULWU01 (sample SAMEA4835821, study PRJEB28245) | human gut metagenome | biome: gut microbiome; material: fecal sample | place: Denmark | collected 2008
ATGCCAGGGGGCAACCGGTGATATCAATGCCTACAAAGAAAACAGAGACCTTCTGTACGAGGGACTCACAAGGATAGGCTATCACTGCTTCAAGCCGGACGGAGCCTTTTATATGTTTGTAAAGGCACTCGAGGATGACAGCAATGCATTCTGCGAGAAGGCAAAGGAGGAGGATGTGCTCATAGTAGCAGCAGACGGCTTCGGCTGTCCGGGCTGGGTAAGAATATCATACTGTGTGGACAGGGAAATGATAAAGCGCTCCATGCCTGCGTTTGAAAAGATATACAACAAGTATAGTAAATAATAGTTACAAAAAAATAATCCAAAAAAGCGCCGAAAATTGTCTAAAAAATATGTAATTTTCGGCGCTTTTATTATGCAGTTTTCACAAAGTTGTCTCCGTGTGACCGTTGTGTGACCATTGTTTTGTATAATGGAATGAAGAGTGGGAATATAAATAAAATCGTAACGGAATAGTTACAAAAAATACTATAGAAAAGGAGATATGAGAGTGTTTAATAAAAAACTTAACAGGTTACTAGCAATCATGCTAGCTTCTGTAATGGGTGCGACATCGCTTCCGGCAACACAGGTAAGTGCTGATACACCCTCTTCAGAGTATGATATATCTAACGACGCAGCTTCGGATGATATATCTGACAGTAAAATTCCAGATGAACAGGATTCGGATAATAATGCCACCGAGGAAAAACAGCCACAGCAGCTGACGGTAGAGTATACACCGGCGGATGATATTTATGTGGGGAACAAAATTGTTCCGGTGGTAAAATCCGACAGGGCGGATGCAACCGTTGACAATTTAAAATACACTGTTGTAGAAGGCAAAAATCTGATTGAAAAGGATACAGACTTTGCATCAAACGGTATATGGACAGCAAAGGATACCGGAACTGTAAGGATAAAGGTGACAAAAGCAGAAGATGACAAATATAAGTCAGCAGAGGCAGAATATACTGTTACCATCAAAGAATATGATTACAGCAGTATGAATAACAGCCTGACAGGGACAATGCTGCAGGGTACACAGTTTTATGTAGAAGCACCTACATTATCGCTGGCAAGTGACAATCAGGCGGTATATGTGGTTAGAAAAGGTGATGAATGGATTGAAGCTGATAAATATCAGCTTATGCCACAGCAGGGTGATAACAGACAGACTCTTGTAATAGCACGTAAGGACAAGGAAAGCGGAGCTATCACAGATATTGGAAGTCTGCGGCTCGACTACAAATATGATACACAGCCTCCAAAGATAACATTGAATCCAAAGGAGGATGATAAACCTGCTTTCACAAAGGATGCTGTGGATTATTATGGAAATGTCAGAAAAGTAGACATGAATATCCACGATGTCTCTTTGGATGATGGTTCCACACAGCTTTGGGTAAAGGTTGATGACCGGGAAGAATTCGATGTATTTGATGTCGATAATGCCCAGAAGCTGATTGATGCAGGAATAGAGTATAGTGAGTGGATCGTGACAGGGGCTGATTATAGCAGCTGCATCACATTTGGTACAAAAGCGGATGAGGAACACAAATATCAGATAATCGGAATGTATGCGAAGGATCAGGCGGAGCATGAGTGTAATGATACAAGCTCAATAGAGCAGCCGTTTTATGTGGATAGAAAAGCGCCTTCAGGTACTATTGGATATGATGCTGATTTAATAGACGAGCAGAATATGGTCAGTCAGCAGGCATCAAATGTATATGGACAGCTGGAGGATATCAGCGGAATAAAGCAGGCATTCTACTATGTGAATGAATCAGATGAAAGTGGCAGTATTTTAAATGATGAGCAGGTAAAAGCGCTTGATGATTCAGCATGGAAGCCGTTAGAGCTTATTGAGGATACATATGATGCCCGATATAAGTACAAGATTAATACATCTGATCTGAAGGATACTTCATATAACGTATATGTAAAGGCTCAGGACAATTGTAATGGCGAGACAGCATTTTTCTCCACATCGAAGCTGGTTGTTGATACCCTGCCACCGGAGCTTACAGTGTCCCAGGATACCATGACAGCAGCCGATGAAAAAGGCTGGCATAAGGATGATATAAGCTATATCGTTAAGGCTGATGACAGCTTATCAGGAATTAAGAGTGTTGAATACACTGTATTTGATGGGAAAAGGAAAATTGTATCAGGACAGACTGTTGAGCTTGACGCAAGCGGGGAAGGAAGGATAACCATTCCGGCAACAGAGCAGTTTAACGGAATTGATCTGATGCTTTCAGTAAAGGCAACTGATTATGCCGGTCTTAAGACAGAGGTTAAAGGTGACAGCTTCAAGTTCAGCATGGACAGTCAGTCACCTGATGTCAGTATAGAGCCGGAAGCGGGCAAAAACAGAAAATATTTCAATGACGATGTCCGTATAAAAACAAGTGTAGCTGACAGCATTTCAGGTGTTGTATCAGCAAAATACCAGATAGTGACAGATGATCAGTCAGTATCGGATGATGAAGGTGCATGGAATGAGATTGATGAATCAGGAATCATAAATGTATCGGCTGAGGCTTATCTGGATAAAAAGGTAGATGTATATGTTAAAGCTGTTGATGAGGCAGGAAACGTGACTGTAGTGGATTTGACAGCAAGCGGCAGCCAGCCATTTTATATTCACAAGACAGCGCCTGCAATAACAGTGACATATGGTACACCTGAGCAGCCGGATCCACAGTGCATCAGCAGTGTAAAAGGCACTGAGTATTACAGGGAAAACAGGATTGCAACCATTTCGGTAAAAGAGAATGAGCTTTTCTTTGACCCAGATGAAACAAAAATCAATGTAAAGGTTGATGGAAATGAACAGACACAGTCAGATGCATGGTCTGAAAAGTCGTACTGGGTAAAGACAGGCGAGGGAGCAGAAGCTGTTTACAGTAAGCAGCTCGTATTCAATGCAGGACACAAGTATGAGCTGAGTGTCAGTGCAAAAGATTTGTGTGGTAATTCAGATAATGGATTTGAGATAGAAGGAGACAAATCAGCAGAGTTTGTAATTGACGTACAGTCGCCGACAGGAAATATCAGGTTTGACGGACTTTCAACAGGCATGGATACCGTGTGGGATTTATTGCTGCCAAAAGACAAATATGAGATTTCAAGATTTGCTGCCAAGAAGGTCAATATTGCCGGACAGCTTGGAGATGAGCATGGCGGCATCAAGTCAGCAGAGTATTTCGTTTCAGCAGAGGATGCAATAATTGACGTAGACAGTATTCAGGAGGCTGACTGGAAGACACTTGACAGCCTTAATGAGGATGGCACCTTCAGTGAACCGATAGAATGCGAGAACAAAAACTGCGTGGTATATGTCAGGGTTACAGATTTAAGCGGTAATGTTTCATATATCAGCACAAATGGATTGGTAGTTGATACATGCGCACCGGCAATATCAGTCATCACACCTGAGACAGCATCAGGAGTGTACAGTGCAGATGTGCCGGTAAGTATAGAGGTATCAGATGAGAATGCCACAGGAGTTGCATCAGGAATAAAGAGCGTAAACTATACGGTAACAAATATGGGACAGACGACACAGGATGGAACATTATATAGCTATGATAAGACAGCAGCGGGCTTAAAAGATCTGGAAAATCATGTAACAGAGCAATTTGACATAAGCGCGGCTTCAAACAACAGTAATGAAGTGCGTATAGATGTTACCGCAACAGACAATGCAGGAACGGCATACACAGTAACAAAATACATAAAAATAGATACAACAGCACCAACAGTGCAGGTAAGCTATGACAATAACAGTGCAGATACATCATTTGGAGACACAGCATACTTCAAAGCACCGCGAACAGCAACCGTAAAAGTAACAGAGCGTAACTTTGATGCATCAAAGGTAGCAGCGGAAATAAAAGCCGCAGCAGGTAAGGCACCTGCTCTTTCAAACTGGAGCACAGAAGGTGGAAGCGGTAACGGTGATGATACAGTACATGTTGCCACAATATATTACGGACATGATGACGATTACACATTTGGAATCGGAGTAAAAGACATTGCGGGAAATGCCGCAGCAGGAGTGGATTATGCAAATTCGCTTGCACCGACAAAATTTACAATTGATACGACAGCACCTGTTATTTCGGTAGCATATGATAACAACAGTGCATCAAACGGAAACTATTATAATAACAAGAGAACAGCAACTGTGACAATCACAGAGCACAATTTTGATACAAGCAGAATAGCACTGAGCATGACTGCGCAGGATGCAGGAAAATCAGTAGCAGCACCGGCATTTGGAAGCTGGTCAGATAATGGTGATATACATACGGCAACATTAAGCTTTGATGCGGATGCTACATATACATGGTCACTTGCATATACAGACAAAGCCGGCAATAAGGCAAAAGACCTTGCAAAGCAGGAGTTCTGCATAGATACGACAAAGCCTGTTGTAACAATCAACGGAGTAACCCCGGGCTCAGTAAACAATAATTCAGGAAATATGTCATTTGTAATAGAGTGCACAGATACTAATCTTGAATACTTTTCACCGGTGCTTACAGTTGAGGTATATGAAAATAGCAGATTCGTAAGAAAAACGATTACCGGAAATGTGATATCAATTTCAAACGGACAACGTGTAGAGTTTAGAAATCTCAATGAGGATGGAGTGTATTCACTGACATGCCATGCACAGGATAAGGCCGGAAATTCTTATGAAACAGTCAATATTATAGATGCAGGCGGAAAGCAGGTGACAGAGACTGCAGGGCAGGGAGGAAAATTGATGGATTTCTCCATAAACAAAGGCGGTTCAATCTTCTCGCTGGATGACAATACGATGAAGCTTGTAAAGGATTACTATGTGCAGAAGGTATACCATGATGTGGTAGTCAGAGAGATAAATCCGGATGAAGTTACCAGCTGTACTGTCAAAGTAAATGGAAAAGCACTTAAGCAGGGAACAGACTTCAGTGTGAATAATGTAAGTGAAAGCGATGGCTGGCATAAGTACGAATATGTGATATCAAATGCGGTATTTGAAAAAGAGGGTCAGTACAATATCGTTGTGGAGACAAAGGACAAAGCAGATTCAGTTGCCTACAGTGATGTGAAGAGTGTAAATATTGAATTTATTGTGGACAAGACAGCACCTACATATACATTGACAGGTGTAGATAAAAACAATGAAAACTATATTGGCTCAAAGAATGCAGTATTGATGCCGAAGGATGATGGTGGAAAGCTTGGACGTGTAAAGATTACTGTAGTGGGCAAGGATGACAAAGAAAAAAAGGTTATCAAGGAAATGTCGGGAGACGATATGCTTGACTATCTGGACAAGCATGACGGAAAGATAGAGTTTGAAGTACCTAAGGAGGTGCTCTCTGCAAAAGACGGTGATTCAAGGCTTATGGTAGAGTGTGCAGACTGTTCTGTTGACGAAGGTGGAAAGACCAATAAAGTGAAAAAAATATATGGTAAGGATACAGAAGCAGATACAGAGATTGCCGAAGATGATGTACCTATGGAATCAAATTCGTCAGATGTCAAATCAGTAGAAACAAACAATGATAAGGCAGTATATATAATTGGAGCAATATTATTATTTGTACTTATAATTGCGATATTGATAATCGTTTATTATATGAGAAAAAAGATGAAAGAAAAGAAAGACAATGATGAGCAATAAGATAATTACCTATGTATTTACATTACCATGTGGTGGTGTGGGAAAAACAACAATGTCTGTGGCATGCGCGAAAGCGCATGCCCTTCAAGGCAGACTTGGCAACGAAGATTTTGAATTCTGGGAGGAGTGAGTATGAGATTTGAAATAGCAGCTGACACGGACAGAGGAATCGTAAAAGAAACTAATCAGGATAGTCTGCTGGTAAAGTGCTTCTCAACATGCAAAGGAGACATGGCATTTGCAGTATTATGTGACGGCATGGGCGGCTTATCGAAGGGTGAGCTGGCCAGTGCCACTGTAGTCAGAGCATTTGACAGATGGAGTGACGAGCAGCTGCCTGAGCTTTGCAAATCGTCGAACCCGGATATTGACAGTCTGATTCTGGAAAGACAGTGGGATGAAGTAATACAGCAGCAGAACGAAAAAATAAAAGCATATGGCAAAGCACATGCAGTAAACATGGGAACAACAGTGGTAGCGCTGCTTGTCACGCAAAAAGCCTACTACATTATAAACGTGGGCGATTCCAGAATATATAGCCTTTCAGACCATATAGAAAGGCTTACGACAGACCAGACATATGTACAGCGGGAAATTATGAATGGAAATATGACACAGGAGCAGGCTATGAGAGATCCGCGAAGGAATGTACTGCTGCAGTGTGTCGGGGCATCAGCAGAAGTAAAGCCGGAGTACAGGGCCGGGGCAATGAAAAATGGAATGTCACTTCTGCTTTGTTCAGATGGCTTCAGGCATGAGGTATCAGAACAGGAAATCTATGAGATGCTGAAAACGGCAGCAACTGTAGATGGGCAGAATATGCACGACAGACTGGAGCAGCTCATCAGACTAAGCATGCAAAGAGGAGAGCGCGATAATATAACAGCAGCGCTCATAAAGGCACAGTAGGAGGAACAGATGCTTGAAATAGGCTCTTTAATTGACGGAAAATACAAGATACTAAACGAAGTTGGACACGGCGGAATGAGCGTTGTGTACCTGGCTATGAATGAAAGGGCAAACAAACAGTGGGCAATAAAAGAGGTCAGAAAGGATGGAGTAAAGGATTTTGAGGTGGTAAAGCAAAGTCTTGTTGCGGAGACCAATATGCTCAAAAAACTGAGCCATCCCAGTCTTCCTGATATTGTCGATGTCATAGATGAGGATGACAGATTCCTTATCGTAATGGATTATATAGAGGGAAATTCTCTCAAGACAGCATTGCAGGAGTACGGAGCCCAGTCGCAGAAAAATGTGATAAAGTGGGCCAAACAGCTATGCGACGTTCTTGGGTATCTGCACTCACAGAACCCGCCAATCATATATCGTGATATGAAGCCGGCAAACATAATGCTAAAGCCTGATGGAAATGTGGTGCTTATAGATTTTGGAACAGCAAGGGAATATAAGGAAAATAACATAGAGGATACGACATGTCTTGGCACGATGGGATATGCTGCACCGGAACAGTTTGGTGGAATGGGGCAGACAGACGCGAGAACAGATATATATTGTCTGGGAGCCACAATGTATCATCTTGTTACGGGAATGAATCCCTGTGAGCCACCTTACGAAATAAGGCCGATCAGAGAAATTGACCCAACATTGTCAGGTGGTCTTGAACGTATTATTACAAAGTGTACACAGCCGGATCCAAACAACAGATATCAGAGCGCAGCTGAGCTGATGTATGACCTTGAGCACTATACAGAGATTGATGACATGTATAGGAAGAATCTAAAGAGAAAGCTTGCGGTATTTATCACCACATCAGTTTTGACGATGCTGCTTGGAACAAGCACAGTATTAAGCTATTGTGCGGCAGAACACAAAAAAAATGAAAACTATAATAGCATATTAAAAGAAGCGGATACCTATGACAATTATGACAATGGATATTACACGGCTATAGTCACCGACCCGACAAGGACGGAGGCATATATTAAGCTGAATGACAAACTGACAGACGATTTTGTGCTGGACAGGGATGAGGCGCAGATATTGAACAGGCTGATGGTAGGTATAGATTGCAAGGACCACAATGGCCGGGTGCATACATATGATGTCATGGCAAAGCTGAAAGAAAAAAATCCAAAGGGATATGAGGATGTATGCTATAAGATTGGTGAAAGCTTTTTATTCTACTACGAAATCAATGTGGAAAAAGACAGATACTCCAGTGCGGCGCAGTGGTTCAAGGAAGCGAAGGAGAATCATCCGGAGGCAGGAATATACTGTGAGATATCAGATTGTCTGACATTGATTAGCCAGTATGATGGAGCAAAGATAAAACAGACAGAAAAAACATATGAAGAATACAAAAAGCTATGGAAGCAAATAAATGAGCTATATGCAAAATCAGAGGATTTTGACAGCTTAGACGCAAAGATTCAGGTATGGAATGAGATAGATGATATAGTTGACACAAATATCACATCATTTATAGCAGTGACAGATAAGGATAAAGTTATGGATTTATTACATACGATAAAGGACAAAACAGAAAAGCTGGATAAATCCATAATGCGCGAGCAGATAACAGGATTGCAGGATAATATAGACAAAACAATTGAGAAGGCACAGAGCGTGAAGGAGGAAAACAAAGATGACTTATAATCTGTACAGGATGATATTTTACGTATCCTTCACGGCATTTGCCATAATGCTTATAGCTTCAATAGTCATACTTATAGTGCTTGAAATACCTAAGGTCATAGGTGCACTTACCGGAAAATCTGCCCGGAAAGGAATTGCAGCAATTGTACAAAAGCAGACAGCGGGACATATTGACATAACATCGTCCGGTCCGATAGCACCGTCATATAACCTGGCAGGGGAGAATAAGAAAAAGCCGGGATATACACAAAATATAGATGAAACTACTGTGCTGGATGCACCGACAGAAGTATTGCAGGATGAAACCACAGTATTGGAAGATATAACCGAAAAGCTGCAAAAAACCAATATCAGGTTCGAAGTAACAAAGAAAATAGAATTTTTACATACGACAGAATGTATCTCATAAGGAATGGAAAATAGCGAATGTCTAAATTAAAAGTAAGCATAAAAAAATCGACCGTTACTGCCATGATGAAGGCAGGACGAAAGGAAAGAATAAATGAAACCGAACTAAGCCAGCTAGCCAGAATAAAACCATGTGGAATCATGCATGTGACAAAAACAAAAAAAGACAGTGTCACATATACGTGCCCTGCAAATATAAATCTTACCGATAGATTGAAAAAAGCCGTAAGCAAATATGATTTCTTTTTCATGATGGAGCAGATAGTAATAATGGTTCAGGATGTATACAATAACGGACTGAACGTAAACAGTGTTCGTTTTAATATGGATGACGTATACATAAACGAGATGACAAAAGAGATGTACTTTATATATTTTCCGATAGTAGGAGGACAGGAAAGTGCAGATATTGTCGGGTTTATAGAAAACATAATTTATACAATGACACCTGTTATCAATGAGGATACGAATTATATATCCAGATTTATGTATTATGTAAGAAGCTTCCATGGCTTCAACGGCAATGCAATAGAAAAATATATCTCACGCGAAGAGCGTGCAGTTGTGAACGTGCTGAAAAACAAAGCAGTGACAATGCAGCAGACAATGCAGCAACAGATAATGCAGCAACAGACAATGCAGCAACAGACAATGCAGCAACAGATAATGCAGCAGGTAATGCAGGGCAGCATGGATGGAACTACAGTGTTGTCAGATGATGGCATATCCGTACAGCAGATACAGCAGATGCAACCGGTGAACTATCATTTTGCAAGTCTTACAAGGCAGGTAACAGGTGAAAAGATAGAGCTTGGCAAACCATCGTTTGTGCTGGGAAAGAATCCGGAAAAGTCAGATTATGCGGTAGCAGACAATACGAATATCAGCAGGGTGCATGCAGTGATAACCACGCGAAACGGGCGTTATTATGTAATGGACCAAAATTCTACCAATGGCACATTTATCAATGGAAGGATAATAAAGGCGGGGCAGGAAACAGAGATATTACCGGGAGACTGTCTGATGTTAGCTAATGAGGAATTTATATTTAATGAATAGCTTTAAATATAAAAGGTGAGGAGAATAATACTATTATGGAACTAAAAGAATTAAGTCGCAGAATATCAAGGTACCGGGCAAATGTAGAAAATCTGCAGCTTGAGAAAAACAGGCTGCTTAATGAAATAGATGCTTTGGATCAGGAAGCATTGAAAATAAAGGAATATAAATGGCAGGCGCAAAACCGGTTTAAATGCAGAGTTGATAATATAGCCGGCATGGACAGATATGGCAGTCGTAATATAACAAATCTGAAGGGCAGACTTAAGAGTATTAATTCATTAAACGACGGAAAATCGTATGTAGCCAATGCGATGAATGCTATAGATTCAATGCTGAGAGATGTAGAGAATGCAATCAGGAGCAGAAATGACAGGATATATGAAATAAATCAGCAGCTGTGTACATATGAGGACAATATAGAGCAGCTGAGAATAAAAAAAAGAAGAATGGAGAGTAAGTAATGGGACAGTACAATTTAATGTTTGAGCAGGAGGAATTTACAGAACTTGTGCGTTTATACTCAGAACTTGCAAAGATTGCAGATAGACAGATGAACGAATATCAGATGATACTTGATATTATAAACACAAATGCGGTTATAAGCGGTGAATTGCACGATAAGCTGGAAGTGTACGAGGATGCTGTTCATACATATCAGAGTATACTGGGAGAATCCTTCAGGGAAATGTCAAAAAAACTTAATGAATTTGTGAGAGATGTAGATGAGGCAGATGGAGATATATATGGTATAGGAACATATGAAGCGTATTAGAAGGAGGGGTGACGCATAATGAAATTTAAGGATTTTACGCAGGAAGCATACGATGACATACAAAGCTATATGGGAGGAGAAGAACAGTGGGAGGAAATAAACAAAACCTACGGTGTAGTGGAAACCAAAGGTATATTTCAATATGATTATGAATCACAGCTAAGAAACGCGGCAACACAATATCAGAGACAAAATGAAGAGGCAAGCAATAGTGTAAGAAGGATGTTTGATAATGTAAATGGTGTGGATGATATATATGCAGCCAGGTTTCGGGACGAATATATGGACTTGGAAAGATTCAGCACTGCAATTAAAGAACTGGCAGCTCTTATTAATGTAAGATCCGTTGAGAATATATATACTATGGATTGCCGGACATTGAAAACAAAAGCCGGTAATATACAGGCAAAAGTGGACTCGAAGATAACAGAGTATTATAAAGAGCGATTCTATTCAGTGGATTCTAATGGAAAGACAGTTATGAACTGGGACGAAATAAACTATGAGATGCGGAAGGAATTTGTACCAAATGCAGAGATGCAGGCACTTGTATCAGTATTTCCAAAGCTGTCCACAGATGATGAGGAAGAAACCATAGCAAATATAGAGAACATGCTGCGCGCAGGTTATGGAAACGCCAAGGATGATGAGTGGATAGATAATGCAGATCTGGAAGACCCTAAGTATTACAGTGTGAGTGTCACGAATACATTTAAGAGGGCGGTGGATATATATAAGACAAGTATGGATATAATTGACTATTACAGCGAAAAATGTGCATACAGAAACGACGAGATTAGTGATGAAGCGCTTGAAGAGATGAAAGAGCAGTACAGAGTGTCATCCCTGTTTAAAGCAATGGTTGATAGCTACCCGACAATAGGAGTTGCATATAATGGAAAAAACGATGGATTTACAATACATTCCGATAGAGAGAAAAATGTGACCGTATCCGTATGCCTGAAAGAGCTGCCGTTTGATGTAAGCATATGCAAGATTACAGACAGCAATGACAGGGAGATATTGGACAAATATTATAACGTCAAGGTAACAAATGGAACTATTAATGAAAAAGTAGGAAAAGAAAATGAAAAGGTCAATCAGATAGATGCGTATGGAATGGTAGATAATCAGATTGTAAGCCATGTACTTCCACACGGCATGATTGAGAATACAAAGCAGAATCTTGAAAATCAAAAGGAAGAGGAAAAGACTGAATGCAGAGTATTTTTTGATGTAACAAGTAATACTTTAAAAGGTAAGATTATTGATGAAGCTATAGGTCTTTCAGGAGTAATAATAAATGAAACCGTAGGAGATAAGATTAACAAGGCTAATGCAGCAATAAATTATTTGAATGACTTAAATGATGCATATGATGAAAATAATAAAAATATACAAAATAATGCAGAAATTGATGAGGCAAAAGACAGACTGACAGAAACAGACTTTACATGTCAGGACATGATAGAATATGCCAATTATTTCGGCATGGATATGGAGATAACCAGGGTAGGTGACACCTATATCTGTGAGAATATCACGACGGATGTGGAGAAAGTGACGAAGATGGTGGATGCATATAATGCACAGGCAAAGCCGGATATGAAGGTAAGTATTGATGATTTGGAGGACTATGCCAGGGGAGCCGGTGATAAAAATCAGAGAGAGGATGACGAAAGTTATAAGGCTTTGTGTAACAGAGTAAAGGAATATATGAAGTACATTTTGGAAAATTGAGATGACAATAAATAGGCATGAATGCAATGAATACAGGAAGGAAAATTATTATGAAGAAAGCAATATCAGTTCTTATGATAGCAGCATGTATGTTATGTATGGTGACAGCATGTGAAAAAAAGGATAAAAAGGAAAATGACACATCAGCAGCTCAGGCAACAGAAACAGATTGCACGGCAGCAGAGCTTGTGACCACAGAGCCGGAAGGTGAAATCACGATATCAGAGATGATAGATCAGAGGATTAAAGAGGAAGGAAAGATAACATTATATACGATGTTAATTGGTCTTTCAGAGACTCCTTTGGAAATAACAGAGGATTTAAACGTAAATATTATATCGTATGACGGGAAAGAACTTATTGATTATGGAAATAGCTCTAATCGCAGAGGGGAGACCAGACTTGGTGACATAATACATAATAAAGTGGATTATTCAACATATGATATAGGTGCATATGGCGGAAGCTGGAAGCGACACCGTCGTGTGTCTGGTGGAGACGAAAAGTATGTGGAAGAAGAAGGCTATGTACAGCGCGAAATCACTACAGATGATTCGGGCAATAATGCCAAGCTGGAGACACTGTATTTGTATTCAAAGGGAACTCTTTATACAAGAGAGGAGGGAAGTGAGGTATGGAACCAGACAGAGAAAAACGATAACCTTCCGGTAGTAGCATTTGGAACATTTGAGAGGATAAAGCTGGATGGAAAAACATATATGACATTCTGTGTAAGAGATGATTTGAATCTGATAAAGTATATAATAATTCCGGACAATAAGTTCACAGAGAACAAGACAGTTGTATATGATACTCCGGGAACGGAGGGGACCACAGTCAATACAGTGGATTACCTCAAAGAATACCAGGCGGTTCCCAAAGAAGAACTGGAGCAGATGATAGTTTTCCCGGGCAGCAAAAAAGAGGAAAGCTCACAGGCTGCAGATTAAATACGGTATGATTGCTTATGCAGTTATATATAAAAAATTATTTTAAGGAGGAACATGAAAATGGCATCAGGACAGATCAGAATGACACCTGACACAATGAGAGAAAGGGCAGGAGAGTACAGGACAGAAGCAGATAATGTACAGAGCGTAATCGACAAGATGGACAGATTACTTGAAACCCTGCTCACAGAGTGGGAGGGCTCAGCATCAGAGGCATATGCCAACAAGTTTGCAGAGCTCAGACCTTCATTTGTAAAAGGAAAAGAGCTGATTGATGATATCGCAATGGCACTTGACAAGACTGCAGAG
>ULWU01062433.1_pt1 | contig 13530 bp, 9 predicted proteins | sample 1960661 | NCBI WGS metagenome assembly ULWU01 (sample SAMEA4835821, study PRJEB28245) | human gut metagenome | biome: gut microbiome; material: fecal sample | place: Denmark | collected 2008
TGCTATGAAGGAGACTCTTGTTAAGGGATACGACAGGAAGACGGCGTCACCGACTGAGAGCGCTGTACGTGGAAGCTGACACAGGGAACACTCCGGAGCAGATCATCTGAACGGTTGACTATTAGGGTGATACGTGATCATGCGTTAAATGAGAAGAGAGGTCAGAGCGAGGACACATCTTGATGGAGATGTCGGTCTGGCAATGCGGGTGGTACCGCGGATACAGAATTTTGTTTATCCGTCCCGGAATGCTAATATAAGGCATTCCGGGACTTTTTGTTTATACGGAATGCCTCACACAGTAGGAGGTATAACATGTATAGAAACATCACTATGAAGGAAATCGGTGAACAGCACATTGGTCAGACTCTGCAGGTGGCAGGCTGGGTAGAGAATATCCGTGATCACGGCGGCGTGTCTTTTATTGATTTAAGAGATATGTATGGTGTACTGCAGGTAGTCATCCGCAAGACAGAATTGTTAAAAGGCATTGTTAAGGAGATGTGCCTTTCTATTGAAGGACCTGTTGAGAAAAGAGATGAAGAAACTTACAATCCCAAGATTCCTACAGGAACTATTGAACTGGAAGCACAGCAGATCACTGTACTTGGCAAGGTATACAGCCAGCTGCCTTTTGAGATCATGACATCCAAGGAGACAAGAGAAGATATCCGTCTGAAATACCGTTATCTGGATCTGAGAAATGCTAAGGTAAAGGACAACATTATCTTCCGTTCCCAGGTAATCAGCTTCTTACGCCAGAAGATGACAGAGATGGGATTTCTGGAGATTCAGACCCCTATCCTGTGTGCTTCTTCCCCGGAGGGCGCAAGAGATTATATCGTACCATCCAGAAAGTATAAGGGTAAGTTCTATGCATTGCCCCAGGCTCCACAGCAGTATAAGCAGCTGCTGATGGTATCCGGTTTTGACAAATATTTCCAGGTAGCACCGTGTTTTCGAGATGAAGATGCAAGAGCAGACCGTTCACCGGGAGAGTTCTATCAGCTTGATTTCGAGATGAGCTTTGCTACACAGGAGGATGTATTCAGGGTTGGTGAGGAAGTCTTATCAGCAGCATTTGAGAAATTTGCACCGGAAGGATATGCCGTAACACAGGCGCCATATCCTATCATCAGCTATAAGCAGGCTATGCTGGAGTTTGGCTGTGATAAGCCGGATCTTCGTAACCCGCTTCGTATTATAGATGTGACAGATTTCTTCCAGAAATGTACTTTTAAGCCCTTTGTTGGAAGAACGGTCAGAGCAATCAAGGTACATGCAGAGATGTCCAAGGGCTTCCATGAGAAGCTCCTGAAATTCGCTACCGATATGGGAATGGGCGGTTTAGGTTATCTGGAAGTAGCCGACGATATGACTTATAAGGGACCGATTGACAAATTCATTCCTGAAGAATTAAAGGGCCAGCTTGCCCAGATTGCAGCCCTGGCAGCAGGAGACACCATCTTCTTTATTGCTGATAAGGAAGAAAGAGCCAATTATTATGCAGGCCAGCTGCGTAACGAATTAGGTGATAAACTGGACCTGTGCGAGAAGAATGCGTACCGTTTCTGCTATGTAAATGATTTCCCGATGTATGAAATCGACCCTGAGACAAAGCAGCTTGGCTTTACCCACAATCCATTCTCCATGCCGCAGGGCGGTCTGGAAGCATTGGAGACTAAGAATCCGCTGGATGTTCTGGCTTACCAGTACGATATTGTATGCAACGGTGTGGAGCTTTCTTCCGGTGCAGTCAGAAACCACGATATGCAGATCATGGTAAAGGCTTTTGAAATTGCAGGATATGATGAAGAGACATTAAAGAGCAAGTTTGGAGCACTCTATCAGGCATTCCAGTTCGGAGCACCACCACACGCAGGTATGGCACCTGGTATTGACCGAATGATCATGCTTCTCCGCAATGAAGAGAATATCCGTGAAGTCATCGCATTCCCAATGAGCGGATCAGCGCAGGATCTGATGTGTGGAGCACCGAATGATGTAACAGAGCAGCAGCTCCGTGAGGTTCACATCAAGGTAAGGGATTAGAAAGGCAGGAATCAGGTATGGCAAATATAATCAGTGATGAGACAATAGAATATGTCGGTATCTTATCCAAGCTGGAGCTTTCTGAGGAAGAGAAGGAACAGGCAAAGAAGGATATGGGAAGTATGCTTGACTATATTGATAAGTTAAATGAGCTCGATACGACAGGGATTGAACCAATGTCACATGTATTCCCTGTACAGAATGTATTTCGTGAAGATGTGGTGACAAACGGTGATGAAAGTGAGAAGACTTTAAAGAATGCGCCGGGTGAGAAGGATAACATGTTCATGGTACCGAGAACATTTGACTAGGATGGAGGTTAAGCAATGGATATTTTAGCATATAGTGCAGTGGAGCTGGCACAGGCAATCAAGGCTGGTGAAACCACTGCTGTAGAAGCCATGAAGGCAGTATTGGACAGGATTGATGCATCCGAGGAATCCATTCATGCCTATGTGACCATAGACAGGGAAGCTGCGCTTGCAAAAGCAGAAGCTGTACAGAAGCAGATCGAAGCAGGAGAATTGACAGGACCTTTAGCCGGTGTTCCTGTGGCAATCAAGGACAATATGTGTACAGAAGGCGTTCTGACAACCTGTTCTTCCAGGATATTGGGCAATTTTATCCCGACTTTTACCGCTGAAGCAGTGAAGAATCTGGAAAAGGCAGGCGCAGTGATGATTGGTAAGACCAACATGGATGAGTTCGCCATGGGCTCTACAACAGAGACTTCTGCCTATGGAGTTACCAGAAATCCATGGAATACAGAGCATGTACCAGGCGGTTCTTCCGGTGGTTCTGCAGCAGCCGTGGCAGCAGAGGAATGTTTCTTCGCACTGGGGTCTGATACAGGTGGATCTATCCGTCAGCCAGCATCCTTCTGCGGTGTCGTTGGTATGAAGCCTACGTATGGAACGGTATCACGATATGGTCTGATCGCATATGGTTCCTCTCTGGATCAGATAGGACCTTTGACCAAGGATGTAACAGACTGTGCGACCGTTATGGAAGCAATTGCGTCCCACGATACCAAGGATTCTACTTCCATTGACAGAGCTGCGATTGAAAAAGACACAGACTTTACATCAGCTTTAATAGAGGATGTAAAAGGCATGAAGATCGGTATTCCAAGAGATTATTTCGGAGATGGTCTGGACAGCGAAATAAAAGAGGCAGTTCTTGCAGCTGCTAAGGCACTGGAAGCAAAAGGCGCTATTGTAGAAGAATTTGACCTGAGTCTGGTAGAATATGCGATTCCTACTTACTATACCATTGCAGCAGCAGAAGCAAGCTCTAACCTGGAGCGTTTTGACGGTATCAAGTATGGCTATCGTACTTCTGAGTATGAAGGACTCCACAACATGTACAAGAAGACACGTTCTGAAGGCTTTGGACCGGAAGTAAAGCGTAGAATCATGCTGGGTTCCTTTGTATTAAGCTCCGGTTATTATGATGCATATTATTTAAAGGCGCTGCGTGTAAAAGCCATGATCCGTAAGGCTTTTGATGATGCCTTTTCCAAATATGACCTGATTCTTGGACCTGTTGCGCCGACCACAGCACCGAAGCTTGGAGAGAGCTTATCCGATCCGTTGAAGATGTATCTGGGAGATATCTATACAATCTCTGTCAATCTGGCAGGATTACCGGGAATCTCCGTACCATGCGGCGTGGACAGTCAGGGATTACCGATTGGTATGCAGCTTCTTGCAGACAGCTTTGAGGAAAAGAAACTGATTCAGGCTGCATATACGTATGAGAAAATCCGTGGTGAGTTTGGTAAGAAGGAGGGCAGATAGTTATGTCAAAGCAATATGAAACAGTCATCGGTCTGGAAGTTCATGTAGAGCTTGCAACCAAGACCAAGATATTCTGTGGATGCTCTACCGCTTTTGGTGGTGCGCCAAATACACATACCTGCCCTGTATGTACAGGTATGCCGGGTTCTCTGCCCGTATTGAATAAACAGGTCGTTGAATATGCAGTAGCTGTAGGTCTTGCTACGAACTGTCAGATCACGCAGTACTGTAAATTTGACCGAAAGAATTATTTCTATCCGGATAATCCACAGAACTATCAGATCAGTCAGCTGTATCTGCCTATCTGCCGCAATGGACATGTAGATATTGAGACAGAACAGGGAACGAAAGCTATCGGTATTCATGAGATTCATATGGAAGAGGATGCCGGTAAGCTGATCCATGATGAATGGGAAGACTGCTCACTGGTAGATTATAACCGTTCCGGTGTGCCTTTGATCGAGATCGTATCAGAGCCAGATATGCGCAGTGCGCAAGAGGTCATTGCCTATCTGGAGAAGCTGCGTATGACAGTACAGTATCTGGGAGCATCTGACTGTAAATTAAATGAAGGTTCTATGAGAGCAGATGTGAACCTGTCTGTCAGAGAAGTAGGTGCAAAGGAATTCGGAACCAGAACAGAAATGAAGAATCTCAACTCTTTCAAGGCAATCACACATGCAATCGAGGGAGAGCGTGAGAGACAGATTGAACTGTTGGAGTCAGGTAAGGAAGTTGTACAGGAAACAAGGCGCTGGGATGATGCGAAGGAATATTCCTATGCAATGCGTTCCAAAGAGGATGCACAGGACTATCGTTATTTCCCTGATCCCGACCTTGTACCTGTCTATATCAGTGATGAATGGCTGGAGCAGATCCGTTCCAGACAACCGGAGTTTCGCGAAGCGAAGATGGCGCGTTATAAGGAAGAATTCGATATACCGGAGTATGATATTGGAATCATTACAGATTCCAAGCATATGGCAGATCTCTTTGAAGAGACGGTTGCTATCTGCAAGCAGCCCAAGAAAGTGTCCAACTGGCTTATGGGAGAGACACTGCGTCTTTTGAAGGAGAAGAATATGGACCCGGAGGATATCAGGTTCGCTCCTGGGAATCTGGCGAAGCTCATTGGTCTTGTAGATGCCAAGGCAATTAATTCTTCTGTGGCAAAAGAAGTATTTGAAGTCATGTTTGAAGAGGATGTAGACCCTGAGAAGTATGTAGAGGAAAAGGGTTTAAAGACTGTTAATGATGAAGGAGCGCTCAGAAAGACCATCGAAGAGATCATTGCTGCAAATCCACAGTCAGTAGAGGATTACCACAATGGAAAAGACCGTGCAATCGGCTTCCTTGTAGGACAGACCATGAAAGCCATGAAAGGAAAAGCAGATCCTGCAATGGTAAATCAGATTTTAAAAGAATTGTTATAATAAGCATAAGAATGGCGGCTGAACTGATCAGCCGCCATTTTTCTATACAGATTATTTCATTAGTTCGTCCATTTCATCAAGAAGACTATTGAACAGAGCAAGTGCCTGCTCTACAGGTTTCTTGGTAGACATATCTACTCCGGCATCCTTTAAGATAGATACAGGATCTTTGGAACAGCCGGCACTTAAGAATTTCTCCTTGTATGCCTTAACTGCAGGTTCCCCTTCAGACAGAATCTTCTGTGACAGTGCGATAGCGGCAGAGAAGCCGGTAGCATACTGATATACATAGAAGTTGTAATAGAAGTGAGGGATTCTAGCCCATTCCAGATCAATATATTCATCGTGAATGATATCTGGACCAAAGTAGAGATCAATCAGGTCATGATATACCTTGGTAGCAGTTTCCGCATTGACACTTTCGCCATTTGCAGTCAGTTCACTCATCTTTAATTCAAATTCTGCAAACATTGTCTGACGATACAGAGTAGTTCTGAACTGCTCCAGGAAATAGTTGATCAGGTATGCACGCTGCTTCTTATCGGATGTCTTTTTCAGAAGATGCTGCATTAACAGTGCTTCGTTACAGGTAGATGCAACTTCTGCAACAAAGATCACATAATCTGAATCTACGACCGGCTGATTGGCAGTTGAAAGATAGGAATGAAGTGCATGACCCATTTCGTGTGCCAGTGTAAACTCTGTATTCAGATCGTTGTTGTGATTTAACAGTACGTAAGGATGCTTACGAGTACCGGCTGAGTAAGCACCGCTGCGCTTTCCGACGTTCTCATATACATCAATCCAACGGTTGTTGAAGCCTTCCTTCAGAATAGCTACATAATCCTCGCCCATGACTGCAAGTGCATCCAGTACATTGGCTTTTGCATCCTCGAAGGAGATATAGCTGTCAACATCTGATACGATAGGAGTATACAGATCATACATATGAAGCTCTTCCACGCCGAGAAGCTTCTTGCGGAGACGAACATATTTGTACATGGCATCCATGTTATCATGTACAGCTTCAATCAGGTTGTAGTATACAGCAGTATCTACGTTGTTGTTATCGAGAGCCGCAGCCAGTGCAGAGTCATAATGACGCATATCCGCATTGAACTGTAACTGCTTCATCTGTGCTGCAAGCAGAGCTGCTGAAGTGTTTTTCAGGGAATCATAGCTGCTGTAAAGGGATTCAAAAGCGGCTTTTCTTACCTTCACATCAGAATTCTGGAGCAGAGGAATGAAACTTCCGTGGGTTACATGTAACTGCTTGCCGTTGCTGTCTGTGATATCGGGGAAAGTCATATCTGCATTGTTGAGAAGTCCGTAGATCTCGTCTGGAGCCTGTGCCATTTCACCGGCAGCAGCCATGATCTTCTCTTCTGCATTACTCAGGATATGAGCCTTCTTACGACGGATATCGTGGATATAGCGCTTGTATACGGACAATTCAGACTGTTCCTGATAGAACTGCTCCAGAGTCTCATCCGGGATGGAGAGAATCTCCGGCTCCGCAAAAGACAAAGCACCGGACAGGGCAACAATCAAAGAATTGGTCTGGCTCTTAAATCCCTGATATGTGGTATTTCTGGTATCTTCATCAGCCTTGCGGAAAGAGTAGTTGGCAAAGTCTGTCAGAACGACATTGATATCATCCTGTAATTTCAGGAAAGCCAGTAACTGTGCGCTGCTCTGGCTTAATCTGCCCTGGTATCCGCAAGCCTGCTGCATCATGGATTTGAGACGTTCCATGTCTGCTTTCCAGTCATCATCTGTAGCATAGAGGTCTTCCAAAGCCCAGGTATTCTCAACGGCTACTTCACTTCTTAAAGGTATTTTATTTTCTGTATCACCCATTGTGACACCTCCTGTATTTAAAATATTCAGGTAAGTGCGAATTTACTGTGCGAGTGACGAATTGTGTTGTTTTCACAATGCAACACAATTCTGTATCTGGGATAGTGTGTTTCGCAAATACCTGCATGAGTGTTAGTTGAAACAAACTCTTGGTTCATAACTAACGACAAGCATGTATTTAGACTATCATTTTTGAAGCATTTATGCAATAAATCTTTCTGTTTTTAGGGCGATAAGACATATGGAAGATATCATATGGATGACAGCCGTTTGCCGTTGGGTATTATGAGAAATTACTAAATGCAGTAGATTGTTTTGGGCATTCCATATATAATAAGGGGAAATAATACGTGAGATGATGGAGGTTCTTGCATGGAGATATTTGATATTGTTGATGAGAATGGAAATCCGACTGGACAAACGATAGAACGCAGTCTGGCACATACAAATGGTGTGAGACACAGAACTGTACATATTTGGATTGCACGAGAGGTTATGGGAAAGTGGCAGGTGCTTTTGCAGAAACGTGCGCTGACGAAGGATTCCTTCCCAGGTAGATATGATACCTCATCAGCCGGACATATACAGGCTGGCGATGAACCCCTGGAATCGGCAATGAGAGAACTGAAGGAAGAACTTGGCATAGCAGCAAAGCCTGAACAATTGCAATTCGTAGACACATTTCGTATACAATATGAGAAGGAATTCCATAATAAAATATTTAAGGATAATGAGATTGCTTTTGTTTATGTCTATATGGGAGAAGTGGATATTGATAAGATAACTGTTCAGGAGGAAGAACTGGAATGTGTAGAGTGGTTCGATCTGGAGGATGTCTACAGAGAATGCCTGGCACATAACCAGAAGTTTTGTGTTCCCGTGAAAGGGCTTGAGATTGCAAGGGAGTATTTGGTGAAAAAGATTCGATAACGACATGTGGATGAATCGAATGATATTGCAGAACCTCATGGTACAGGAAACTTTAAGTTGGAGACGATTATAAGAATTTGTAAAATGAATATCTAGTTGGATAAGGACATATAATATTAATGCAGCCGCAAGCTGTGATTTGAACTTTATTTGACCTTGACAGGCGGCACATTTGAATGTATACTTTAAGTACAGTAAGGGATTACTGCAAATGTTTGTTGCTACTCGATATGCAACTCAAATAAGGTCGAGTTCAAATGTTTGTCGCTACTCGATATGCGACTTAGAAAAAGGTCGAGTTCAAATGTTTTGAGGTTCCGTTCGAGAGGGCGGAGCCTCTTTTTGACGATAGGAGAAGAAATGGAAATAGGACATTTTTATTATATTGATGATCAATACTTTAAGGATTTTCCAGATTCTTATTTGATGCAGAATAAGGAAAAGGTAAATGGACAGTTACATGATAGACCATGCTTTTATGCATTCCAGGATAGTAATACGCAGCTGTTTTGGATGATACCATTTTCATCACAGACTTCTAAATTTAAAGGAATCTATAATAAGAAAATGCAAAAGTATCATAGGTGCGATACAATTGTTTTTGGAGAAGTGCTTGGTCATGAGAAGGCATTTTTGATTCAAAATATGTGCCCGATAACAGAAAAATATATGAAAAATGAGTATCTGGACTCTGTTGCCAATATACCAGTTCGTGTTGATGGTAGATTGGAAAAGGAGCTAAAGGATAAAGCAGTAAAAGTTTTAGCATTGCAGAGAAAGGGAGCGAAGTTGATTTTTCCAGATGTCCTTAGTATAGAACAGGAATTATTAAAATAGATGTAAATATCTATGTCGGATAAAGAGAGGTGTCTTTCCTAGTGGCAGGCATCTTTTTTTAACCGTGTGGTATATTTCGCACATTTATATTGACTGTCTACTTATCTTACAGTATCAGAAATGATGTTGCGCCTGAAATATCACCAATCATAAGCACTCCTTGAAAGATTTAAAAATTTTTGTATGGAAATCCTGATCAATATCCTGCGGAATATCCAGAGTGATATCTCTTATATGAGCGGACAGAACTAAAGGTTTGTCTGCATCTGTATCATTAAATGATGGAAAATCATTCATATAGGAATCAGCACATATGTCATCAATGATAGGTAACTTAACAACCTCCTGTCTTTTGACAGCTGGATGATAGTTTAAAGAATCAGGTATTTCATAACCACGACTGGTTACCTGTTTAATCCAGCCATAGAATGTACCCAGAGCAATGTTATTATCATGACACCAGGCAGGGATAGAAAGACCACTTTTATAACAGTCTTTAATGAATTCAAAACGCTGTTCAAGCGAATAAGATGATATTCCCATATCCAACCTCCATAATTATTTAATTGATGTACTAATTATGAATGGTTTTGAGACAGAAATAAATCCTCTATTTTATTTAGCGCTTACGTTTTGACTACTAAGCGATGGCAGATATACAAGACTTTGAACAGAGAAAGCCACAATCGTTGGTGGTAAGACTACCGGGATTGTGGCTTTTTAATGTTATTTAAAATATTGGTCGATTGCACCTTGCTTGTTTGTTTTAGTCATTGCTATTTTTTTCATTAATTCATCACGTTTGGTTGAAGTTTTCTCGACATATTTGCAAAAGGCTTCCTGTTCTTTAATATCAGGGATGTATACGGGTATTCTTTTTATATCATCAAGAATTACTCGCTTAAGCCCCATGCCTGTAATAAACTCCTCTTTTACCATTTTAAAAATTCTATCTGTCAACAAATAGTATTGCAAAAAGACAGGAAGAACTTGAGTAGTATCAGGTCTTAAGATTGCGATTGATGATAGAATTGCTTGTTCAATTGTTTCGCTAACAACAAAAGCGTATTTAAAATAGCTTCCATCTTTGGCTAATAAAACATCATCTTTCAATGGTTGACAACCGTTTCGCTTGAGTGCTTCGTAATCGTCAGAAGATATGTGTTTACAGTCTTTATAATCAAATCCACATATAGTCATATCCTTTACAGAAAGCATCGGAATTGAACTTCTAACTTCTTCTTTGGGGCTATTATGAGCACCGTCAGTAATGGTTGTACATATTTTTTCCAAGGTGGATATTGGTAATCCATTAGTATTTTCAACAGGAATACCAAAGCGACTTATAAATTCCTTCTTTATAGTTTCTTCAAGAGCAATTAAATCCGAAGTGAGTCTAGCAATTTCATTATCGTAGGATTTTAACTCTAATACAATTGCCTCTTGCTTTTCTTTTTGGGGTATTTGAATGGTTAAGCTCTTGATTCTCTGCGTCGATGCTCGATTGCTTCTAGAGAACCTTTCGAATTGTCCCTCTACAAAGAGAGCAGTTGCAAAGTATTCTGGAACAATCGAGGAATCTTTGATTCTTAATACACCGCAATGGTCGGTAGGATAAAAGGGGGTGTTAGGCGGTATTATATTAACCATCCAGTCGCCATCAATCCCCCAAAGAATTGATGGAAGGGAAAAATCACTTAGATTCAGTTTGTCAATTCTTCCAAATTCTTCATACACATTTGCACTTATTACTGGATACTTGCCTTCATCAAGTACTTCTGTAGATAGTACGCGATTACCAATGCTTAATTCAAACGATTTATCTGTTAATCGATAATTAGTATATCCTGGATCTGTTTTTAGAGCTCTAGTTTTAGTTGTTTTAATTGCTTTGTTAAATGTAATCGATGAAAAATCAATCATATCTTGTAAACGAAGATAATAAGAGTATTCTTCTAACCCGTTTACACTATATTCTTTACCATAGAAGCTGTTTCGTATCAAACCAGCAACTGTGTCAGCATTTAGACGATTGTCTATATCATATAGTAATCCACCAGGAGTTATTATTTGTATACCTTCTTGGCCTTTACGATTACTCCATTTATAACCAAGAAACTTTTCTTGTTCTTTATTATCATCTGGACCTGCAATGACTAAAGTAGTCTGATTATAAACAAGTGCAAAATATGTCAATTTTTCAAATTCAATTTGGTGAGCATAATTGTAAAAATGTTCATTAAACCATTCTTCTTTGTCTGAATCAGATAACCACGCAAATGTTTTTTGCTTTATTTTAGTGCTATATTCTGAGGAAGAAGTGAAGGCTTCATAGTATATTCTAAAGTAATCATCACTTCTCCAATCTGAATATGTGCGATTTCTATTAATGAATATGGAATATGTTTCACTATCAACATTAATTTTATTTAAATAACCAAATAATATTTCATCGTCTTCCCAATCAGATAAATCTGCCGAGGTAAAAATAGCGTTTATGCTATCCGAAACTAAGTCGAGTCGTTTTGGTGGTTCACTAAATTTTTCAAGAAAAAGTATAACTGTATTAGTTCCGGTAGCCCCAAATGTTTTTCCACCAAATTGTGCGATGGCTCTTACATAGAAATTTTTTAATATTATCTCACGTGCACTAACAAAACTTTCGCTTTCTTTATTCAGAATACTTACTGGGAGAACTACTGCGGCTACACCATCAGCCTTAACTAATTGAGTTATCCTCTCGACAAATAAAGTTTCAATTTCTGCCCCATCGTTTGATATTTTATCAATTATAGTAAAACTGTTATCTTTTAACTTTAAATGCGGTTTGAATGCTTTAACAGAATAAGGCGGGTTAGCAACCAATATATCAAATGATTCAGGAATAATATCTTTATCCCGATAGTTCTCTAATCCATCACCAAAGATAATATTTCCATCACCAGCGCCATGCATAAATAGTGATATTTTTGATACGCGGGCTAATCTGTAGTCTTTTTCTACACCAAAGATTTTATGTTCTGCCCACTTAGAACTCAAATCATAGGATGGGTCAATAGCTAATACACCGGCATTAACTGCTTCGAATCCTTGGGTAAGAAAGTGCCCGGCACCACATGCGTAGTCAATCATTTTAGGAAATTCAATGCCATCAGTCTTCTTAATTATCCGCTCAATAGGTAAACTATCCCATATAAAACGAGTGATAGGGATAGGAGTGAAGAATTGACCTTCGTTCTGCTTAAAGCCCTTATTAAGTAACTGCTCAAATAAATCACCAAGCATCTGCACATCATTTGAACCTATGATACGGTAATTTTCAAAAAGCTGAACAACTTCTACTAAAATTTTGCCGTTCTGGTAGAAAAGTTCTTCGTTATGAACATCCTTAAATGCAAAATCGTTATTAGTATAGAATTTAAGAACACGTAGGGTATTTCTTAAATCCTCAATCATTTTCTGACGCTTCTGGCCAGTGTATTGCTGAACGAGATTTTCTGCGTAGTCATCTGCCACATAGAAAATTTCTTCACGCATAAATTTCTCCATTCCTTCCTTATGGAGTCGCTGGAGTCTGTCTTGCAAGGTTTCATATGTGTCGGTTCCTACCTTATATTGGAAATCAACGATATCATTGTCACCTTTCTGAATTTCATCTACTAATTTGCATATGAAAAGAGCAATGAGTCTGTTGAAGGCATTTTCTTTATCAGACACATTGTTATGACGAAGTATTTCTTCGAATTTATTTACAACTTTATCGTTCTCGCTGAAATCCTTTAAATCGACTTTACGAAGTGGCTTAATACCAATCTGATAAGCCTGTGAATCATCTCGGAAGATTATATCACCACATAATCTTTTATCGTAGGTTTCATCCCAGACAGTAAATAAGTCTTCTGTTGTGCCGGCATCACGATAGAGTAGGATAGAAGGGTCTTTCTTAGCAGTTGCTAAGATATTTGCATCGTCGCTACAATCGATGGTTTCAGTTGTATAAGAAACGTTTGTGCCATCAAAATCAGAAGCATACAGTGATAACCATTTACACAATCCTTCTTGCTTCCAATAGGAGAATAACTGACCTCCGTCATTAAGAGTATTATTTAATTCTTTCTTATATTCATTGCCGGATGTTTTACACTCAACAATAAAAAGGGTTTTTCCATCTGCATCTTTAACAAGAATATCAGCAAAGCCACCCTTGTCTGAGTGACCAAGTGTCCATTCTTTTTCAAGTTCAATGTGTTCAGGGCGATAGCCTTTGTCCATTAATCGAGTGATACATTCAAGAACAACAAAGTTTTCTGGCTGAGAGAAGTTACAAGTGGTCTTTCTAGTAATTTTCATTCCCTTATCTTCTGGATAATTAATTGAACCATTGCCGTTAAAATCAACTTCAATGGCGCAGTCAAACTGAGAGAATTTCTTCTCAAATACTTTTGCTCGTGAACTTTGGATGTATCCAATAGCTTTAATCATTGCTTCGAGGTTTTCTTTTCTTATCATTTGAAGCATTCCTCCTTAACCCCCGGGGGGATTATTATCTCTGTGTTGTTTCTTTCCAAAGATTGATGCCCCCTCACACACGTTTTTTCGCGAAATTGCATAGGGGGGAT
>ULWU01026647.1_pt1 | contig 13342 bp, 10 predicted proteins | sample 1960661 | NCBI WGS metagenome assembly ULWU01 (sample SAMEA4835821, study PRJEB28245) | human gut metagenome | biome: gut microbiome; material: fecal sample | place: Denmark | collected 2008
GTTCTCGATATCCGCAGCGAGGCTCTGATTAACGAATCCCTGAACACCCTTGAAGAGATGCTGCAGTTCCACCCGACAATCTCCGGCGACTACCTGACGACAGCTTCATCCATCAGCAATCCCGGACTGCTGGCGGATTTCATTGCGTCAAGTGTGTTCGTCCGCTATCAGGACAAGGCGGCTGTGCTTGAAATGTTCGACCCGCTGAAAAGACTCGAGAAGACCATCGTTCTCATGGAAAGCGAAATGAAGCTGCTCCGCACGGAAGTGGACATTCAGCGCAAGGTCAAGGAAGCAATTGACGAAAATCAGCGCGACTACTACCTCCGTGAGCAGCTTAAAGCCATCGAATCCGAGCTTGGAATAGACGAAGACGCCGACGAGCTTCAAAAGAAGATGGCAAAGATGACCCTTCCCGAAGAAGTGCGCGAGAAGCTCGAGAAAGAGATAGGAAAGCTCGCGAAAGCTCCGACAGGCTCACCTGAAGCTGCCGTAATACGCAACTACATCGAGACCTGCCTTGACATTCCGTGGAACAAGAAAACTCACGACAGAGTTGACATTGAAGCCGCAAAGAAGATACTCGACGCGGATCACGACGGACTTACTAAGATAAAAGAGCGCATTCTCGAATATCTCGCGGTAAAGCAGCTGAATCCCGAGCTGAAGAACCAGATACTCTGCTTTGTAGGACCTCCCGGAGTAGGAAAGACCTCTCTCGGCGCGTCGATAGCAAGAGCTATGAAGAGAAAATACGTGCGCGTTTCCCTCGGCGGCATCCGTGACGAAAGCGACATACGAGGTCACAGAAAGACTTACATCGGTTCAATGCCCGGTCGTATCATAACATCCCTCACGCAGTGCGGCTCGCTCAATCCCGTTATGCTGCTTGACGAGGTGGACAAAATGTGCTCCGATGTTCACGGCGATCCGGCATCCGCGCTTCTTGAGGTACTCGACGGAGAGCAGAACAAGGCATTCCGCGACCACTTCATCGAGCTTCCCGTTGACCTCTCCGACTGCCTGTTCATCGCGACGGCAAACACACTCGACACGATACCGCGCCCCCTCCTTGACCGTATGGAAGTGATAGAGCTTCACACATACACCCCCTCGGAAAAGCTCGCCATAGCAAAGCACCACCTCTTCCCGAAGCAGCTGAAGCGTCACGGACTTAACAGACGTATGCTCAAGCTGACCGACGACGCCATAAACGAGATAATCTCCGGCTACACGAGAGAATCCGGCGTCCGCAATCTTGAAAGAGAGATAGGCGCGATATGTCGTAAGTGCGCGAAAACCATCGTAGAGGACGGCGTGAAGACTGTTTCCGTTGACAAGGGCGACATCGAAAGACTGCTCGGACCGAAGAAATTCATAGACGACGCCCTGCTCTCCTCCGACCTTGTAGGCGTAACAAACGGTCTTGCTTACACGGAAGTCGGCGGAGATATGCTCAAAGTCGAAGTTCTCGCAGTAGAAGGCTCGGGAAAGATAGAGCTGACGGGAACTCTCGGCGACGTTATGAAGGAATCCGCGCACATCGCCGTAACCTACACGAGAGCTCACGCGGATGAATACGGAATCGACAAGAATTTCTACAAAACCAAAGACATACATATCCATGTTCCCGAAGGTGCGGTGCCGAAGGACGGACCCAGCGCAGGCGTTACCATTACGACGTCCCTTATAAGTGCGCTCTCCGGACTGAGGGTTCGCCATGATATTGCTATGACCGGTGAGATAACTCTGACGGGTCGTGTGCTTGCGATAGGCGGACTGAGAGAAAAATCAACCGCGGCTTACACAATGGGAATCCGCACGCTTCTCATTCCCAAGGAAAATATGCGCGACATAGCTGAGCTTGACGAGGTCGTGAGAAATGAAGTAACGTTCATCCCCTGCGAAACCCTCGACGATGTTCTGAAAAACGCGCTCGTTTATCCCTCGGAGAAGATAAGCACAGCGGAAAACGATAAAAAAGAAGAAAAAGGCGAATCCATCCCGGCAATACTTCCCGCACAGAACCCGCAGAGAGTTTACGGGATCAACTGACAGGATAAAAATGAAACCGAATCTTAATAACACTTCACTCAAAATATCTGCCGGACTTGTAAAACAGTTCCCCGCAGACAGAATACCGCAGATAGCGTTCTCGGGGCGCTCTAACGTCGGCAAAAGCTCGCTGATAAACTCCCTGCTTTCACGAAAGAATCTCGCGAGAGTCAGCGGAGAACCGGGCAAGACTATCACGATAAACTTCTACGACATCGACAAAAAGCTCTATCTCGTTGACCTTCCCGGCTACGGTTATGCTAAGCGAACCTTCGAGGACAAAAAGCGCTGGTCTGCTCTGACCGACGGATTTTTCACCGCGAACAAGAACATAGACTCGCTGCGCCTTGTGTGTCAGCTTATCGACTCCCGCACAGGTCCTACGGAAGACGACCTTGATATGCTCTACTACATGCGTGAGTCAGATTTGCCGCACATCATAGTCGCAACAAAGACGGACAAGCTGAATGCCGCGGAAAAGAACGCGTTCGACAAAATGATAGCCGAAAACGATCTCACGCGCGGCTTACCGCTGATAAAATACTCTTCCAAAACCAATCTCGGACGGGACGAGCTTTGGAAGAAGATATATGAATATTGCAATCTGTAAAGGAGTCTGACCTTGCGTTATTTCAGTACGGACACACTTATCCAGTTTCTGTTTGTTGTTCCGTGCGTACTCATTGCGCTTACGTTTCATGAGTTCGCTCACGGATACATGGCATACAAGCTCGGCGACCCGACTGCGAAAAACTTCGGACGGCTGACGCTAAATCCGCTGAAGCACCTCGACCCTATCGGCACAATATGCATGATATTCTTCCACTTCGGTTGGGCAAAACCTGTTCCGATAAACTCGCGCTACTTCAAAAAGCCGAGGCGGGATATGGCTTTGACTGCGGCTGCCGGGCCTATAATGAACTTTATTCTCGCCCTCTTCGGCATGCTCGTGTGCAGAATACTTACGAAAATCTTCGTCGCATTCCCTGCACAGTCCGATTTTGTGTACTACATCCAGTATGCGGCACTCACTCTGTTCTCGTACTTCCATATGCTGAACCTCTCGCTCGGCGTGTTCAACCTCATCCCGATTCCCCCGCTCGACGGCTCAAGAATATTCTACATTTTTCTGCCGCAGAAGTGGTATTTCGGCGTTATGAAGTATGAAAAATATATCCAGCTTGCTCTGCTTGTGCTTCTTTGGACGGGACTTCTCTCTCGCCCTCTGTCCGCGGCTGTTTCGTGGATATCCGGCGGAATGCAGTGGCTTGTATCTTGGATATGAAGGATGAAAAGCTTTGGACAACGCGATAAACTACAAATTTGAACTGTTTGAAGGTCCGCTTGAGCTGCTGCTCAGCCTTGTAGACAAGCACAAGATGAAAATCGACGACATTCCTATCGACCTTTTGTGCGACCAATACATGAGCTACATCCGCGAGGCTCAGCTTTACAACATCGACCTTGCCTGCGAATTCACGTATATGGCAAGCGAGCTGATGCTGATAAAAAGCCGAATGCTGCTCCCGCGCGATGTGAAAAAGGACGAAGACCCACGCAAACCGCTCGTTGACGCAATGCTCGAATACCAAAAGACAAAACTGGCGGCGGCGGAGCTTTCGGATATGTACGGCGAATACGGCGGGCGCATGATAAAGGAACAGGACGAGATATCAAGGGACAAAAAATACGTCGCCGACCACTCGGTTGAGCTTCTCCGCGCAGCCTTTGTCCATGTGCTTACCGAAACAAAGCTCACGGAAAAAACAGTGCGCGAAAAGTTCTCGGAGATAGTCAACGCGCCGAGGATACCTGTCGGGGAGCTTATGACATCCCTCATAGGAAAGCTCAGACACGGTAAAGTCTACCTTGACGATTATTTCTTGTCTTCGTCGGGCAGGTCTGAGATGATAGGCAAATTCATATGCGTTCTCGAGCTTATCAAAAGCAAAATAGTCGTAGTTGAAGAGGAAGGCGGCGACGACGGAGTTACCGACATGACCTCGCACATCACAGTCTCCCTCATCGGAAGTGACGACGACATAAAGAACGCGTCCCTCGACTCATATCAATAAACACAGGTATTTATGGAAAACTACGAAGTATCGGAAGAATATATCGTCACCGCGGAAACATTTGCGACAATCGAAGCGTGTCTTTTCGCCGCCGGACATCCGCTGACATACTCCCGCCTCGGTGAAGTCCTTGAAACCTCCGCCGAGAGAACAGCTGATATTGTGGAAAAAATGGCGGCGATATACAACGACGGATCCGCTCACCGTGGCATAATTTTGGTGCGCTTCCCCGACTCCTGCCAGCTCTGCACGAAGGAAAAGTACGCGTCTGACATAAAAACAGCGCTCGGAATGAAACGCGGAGGAAACCTATCACAATCCCTGCTCGAAGTGCTTGCGGTAATCGCGTACAATCAGCCATCAACCCGCTCGTTTGTGGATACAGTGCGCGGAGTGGATTCAAGCTATGCCGTAAACATTTTGCAGGAGAAAAATCTTATCGAACCCTGCGGAAAGCTCGACGCACCGGGCAAACCAACACTTTTCCGCACCACAAACGATTTTCTGCGCGTGTTCGGACTTTCTTCAATTGACGAGCTGCCGACAGTCACGGTGAAAAGCGACAGCGGAGAGGACATTTCTCTTGCTCCCGCGCATGAAGAACCGGATGCTGCGGCTGATACGACCGAAAACTGACAAAGGAGTGATAGCATGGTATTTTTGTGGATAGTTATAATTTTAGCTGTTCTCATTATAGCTCTGCTGTCGCTTAATTTTAAGCTGTATTTAAAATTTGACGGAACAACTCACATCCGCGCAGGCATAGGTCCTGTTGTGTTTACTCTGCTTCCGCAGAAGAAGAAAAAGATACGGCTGCGGGACTACACCTACGAAAGATACAAGAAAAATCTCGAAAAAAAGCGTAAAAAGCAGCTGAAAAAGGCTGAAAAGCTCGAGAAAAAGCGCAAAGCCGAGGAGCTGAAGAAAAAAGCCGACGAAGCCGCAAAAGACAAAACTGAAACTCCGGAAGAAAAGCTCTTCACGCTCTCTTCCCTGCTGAGTTTTGCGGCGGAACAGTTCCCGAAGGCGGTCTCAAAGCTCAAAATAGGCGTAAAAAAGCTCATTGTGAAGGTCGGCGGAAACGATGCGGCAAAAATCGCCCTCGACTACGGAAAGCTCGAAGCGGCTGTGTCACTGCTGATGGAGCTGCTCGACAACAAGACGCGGCTTTCAAAAATCAAAGAAGGCACTGTTCTTGTCTACGCTGACTTTCTCGCCGAAAAGACGACGGTGGAGCTTGATATTTCGGTAAAAATCAGCGGATTCTCCATCGTAGGCTTAGCGCTTTCTTCCCTCGTCTGGCTGATAAAAAGCAAATTCAAAGCGGACGCGGCAAGTGTGAACAGCTCCGTCAAAGTTCAGCCAAAGCAAAATTCAGGTGCAAAACCCCAAAAATCCGGCGCAAAACAAAGTTAACAAAACATATTTTACACATATAATGATATTGATTACTAATAGCGGAGGTCAATATGGCAGAAAATTCAAGCAAACTCGGAGACATGACAAAATCCTCACTTGACTCGATTAAAGCCATGCTCGACGCAAACACCATAATAGGCGATCCCATTCAAACGCCAGTCGGAACTACAATTATCCCTATTTCAAAGATAACGGTAGGCTACGCGTCCGGCGGCATAGACTACGCGAAGAAAGACGCACCGCAGAACTCCCACAACAACAATTTCGGCGGAGGCGGCGGAACAGGCATAACAGTAACTCCCGTGGCGTTTCTCGTTGTCGGAGCCGACGGCAAGGTAGACATTCTGAATGTCAACACTCCCACTCAGTCAGGAAACGCGGACGCTGTATCGTCAGTCGTCGGTTTCCTTGAACGCTCGCCCGAGCTTATAGAGAGAATCAAGTCAGTTTTCGGCAGAAAAAACGAAGAAAATGACATATAATTCCTGAATTTTTCGTTTATCAAAAGCTCTCCGCCTGGGAATAATCATAAGTGATAAATCTTAAACGGAGATTTCTTATGATAAACTCGATTTACAGGAAAAACCGTGTCGCGTGGGTGTGTTTTGCGCTCATTATTGTAGTTTTTTGCGCTATAGCAACTCGTGCGGCTGACGTTTCGGCTCGTTCGGCGATACTCATCGAAGCTGACACAGGAGAAGTCATATTCGAGAAAAACTCGCACGAGCGTCTTCCGATGGCAAGCACGACGAAAATCATGACCGCTCTTGTGGCTCTCGAGAACGAAGACTGCGACAAAAAAATCTCGGTCTCGCCTAAAGCCTGCGGAATTGAAGGCTCAAGCATATATCTCACCGCGGGGGAAAAGCTGACGCTCGAAGACCTGCTCTACGCTCTTATGCTCGAGAGTGCAAATGACGCCGCGGCAGCTATCGCCTACGAAATATCCGGCGGAATTGACGAGTTTGCCGCACTCATGAACAAAAAAGCCGTCGAGCTCGGTCTGTCTGACACACATTTCACAAATCCTCACGGGCTTGACAATGAAGCGCACTACACAACGGCGGCGGATCTCGCTAAACTGACTGCGCACGCGATGAAAAATGACAGATTCCGCAAAATCGTCTCGACTTACAAGTATCAAATTCCAATGAACGGCGACGGTGTGCGGGTTCTGCTCAATCACAACAAGCTGCTCAAGCTGTCACAGGATGTCATCGGTGTGAAAACCGGATTCACAAAACGTAGCGGCAGGTGTCTTGTTTCCGCGGCTGAAAGGGACGGAGTTGCCGTTATTGCCGTTACGCTGAACGCACCCGACGACTGGAACGATCATCTTTCCATGCTGGGGCTCGGTTTCGCGGAATATCACAACGTCACGTTAGCCGAAAAAGGGCAGTTCAAGCTCGAAATCCCGTGTGTCGGTGCGGAAAATGGGTATATTATTGCCGAAAATCGCGAAAACTGCTCCGTTTGCGTGAAGGAAAGCGACGTTATCACCCAAACCGTCGAGTGTGACAGACTGCTCTTTCCGCCAACTCTTGAAGGAGACGTTGTAGGTTCCGTCGTGTTTTTCAAAAACGGAGTTGAGATTGAGCGAATTTCACTGTTCTCGACCGAAAGCGTGGAAGCTGTCGACCCGCCGACTTTGCTAGAGAGATTATTTGGTATTTTTAATTAATTTATGGAAAAAATCAGACTGCAAAAATATATCAGCGGCTGCGGAGTTATGTCAAGACGTGCTGCTGAAGATGAAATCATAAAAGGCAATGTTTTTGTAAACGGAATTAAAGCTACGCTCGGCGACAAAGTAGACCCGGAGCTTGACGAAGTTTACATCGGAAGCAGAAAAATAAGCGGAGATATCGAAAATCGCCGCTTTACATATATCATGCTCAACAAGCCGTCCGGTTATGTCACGACTATGTCCGACGAAAAGGGGCGCAAAACCGTGGCGGATCTCATCGTGGGAGCGGGCGAGCGGCTTTACCCTGTCGGCAGACTTGACCTTTATTCGGAGGGACTGCTTCTCTGCACGAACGACGGCGAGCTTACGAACAAACTGACGCATCCGTCACACATGATTCCGAAATGCTACATGGCGACGGTCACAACTCACCTCACACCAGAAGAAATCGAGTTCATTAAAAAACCGTTCGAGCTTGACGGGTATATGTTAAAGCCCTTTGACGCAGAGCTTGTCGGATACACGATGTGCGGCGAGGCTAAGTCTACCATTGTAAAGTTCACGCTGTACGAGGGAAGAAACCGCGAAATCAGAAACATCTGCGCACATCACGGACTGAAACTCGCCAGACTCATACGCACTTCCGTCGGGGACTTGACACTTTTCGGGCTGAACAGCGGCTCGTGGCGTTATCTAACTGACGATGAAGTGGAATATTTGAAAAATCTTTGACACAGGAGGCCATAGTCATGTTTGAAGTACAGCCTGTTCGCTCGAAGGAGCTGCAATCGCAAATAGCGGCGCTTCTCGGCTGCGAATTTTACCCCGATACATACGCTTTTTTCGCCGGTGAGCTTGACGAGGACTGCAAAACCATTACTTCGGTCATCGCGCTGTGCCAGTTTGAGTTCTCGCCGGAAAAAGCCGTCATAAAATCGCTTGCCTTCCCGCCCGAATGTGAACGTGACGAAGCGGTTATAATTCTCGTGCGCACGGTGATGAATTTTGTATATCGCGCGGAGATTCCGACAATAGTTTTCGATGAATCCGCAGCGGACGCAGATTTCATTAAATCGCTCGGATTCAGAAACAACGACGGAGAGTACGCAATCGACCTAAGAAAATTCTACCTCTCGCCGTGCCACTACAACAATGATAAAAAGTAGAATTGTCGTCGCCTGCGATTCATTCAAAGGAGCTTGCACATCTCTTGAAGCGGGCAATGCTGTCCTTCGCGGTATTCTGAAACGGCTTCCCGACGCTGATGTAACAGTGCTCTCGGTAGGAGACGGCGGAGAAGGAACTGCTTTTGCTCTCGGATCTGCGCTTGGGTTCAAAAAGCAGCATTTTTGCGTATCCGACACTCACGGAGAGCCTGTTTTAGCAGAATTTTATTCGTCAAACGACAATGCCACAGCAATATTTGACATGGCGTCCTGCTCAGGAATTGCACTCGCGAAGGCTCACAGACTTGATATTCTGCACGCGTCAACCGCAGGAGTAGGACAAATGATACGCCATCTTGTTGGGCTTGGAATGCGTGAGATTATTGTCTGTCTCGGCGGCAGCGGTACTTCAGACGGCGGTGTCGGAGCGCTATCGGAGCTTGGGGTGCGCTTTTTCGACTGTCACGGAGAGCTTATTACCGATCGACTTTGTCCGAAGAACCTAAGATTAATCCACTCGACTGACTTAGAACCTGCGATGAAGCTGCTCGATGGGATCAAGCTGACTTTACTGTACGATTCTTCCGTAAAACTGCTCGGGGAATGCGGCGCTGTCATGATGTACTCCCGTCAAAAAGGAGCGCGCGAAGATATGCTGCCGTCGCTTGAAGCTGATATGGCGCATTTTTCGCGAGTTTTCACTACTCCGACTGCCGATTTTTCCGAAGTTTCCGGCTCGGGAGCTGCTGGCGGTTTAGGATTTGGTTTGTCAGTTGTCGGCGGAAAGCTCACTCCGGGCGCGGATTTTGTACTTGACAGGCTTGGATTCAGCGATTTGCTCCCCACCTCAACACTTGTCATAACAGGTGAAGGCAAAACCGACAGACAAAGCTCTACCGGAAAACTGCCGTCAGCTGTCGCAAAGAGAGCCGCGGAGTTCGGTGTTCCCGTCATTTGCCTGTGCGGAATGAACGAAGCCGGAGAGGACGTTTACGACTGCGGAATCACCTCCGTTATCCAAATCGGAGACGGACCCATGTCGCTTGAAGAGTCAATGGAACGCACGCTTCCCCTACTTGAGAAATGCGCATACGACATAGCCGGACTAATCCCGCACATAAACTGAATAAAAAAACATATGCACCCTCGGTCAGCTTGACTTTGGGTGCATATTTTTTCTGTTTATTTAAAATTCAAACTCAACTGATGAGCTTATCGGGCATTTGAGGTACGCCGTCTGTCCTTCTTGAATCACAAACGTGCTGTTTTTCTCGTCAGTCACGAGATTTTCCGCTGTAATCGGGAGTTTTACACCGTGATTTTTGCCGTAATTCCATATTTTCGCGGTCAATTTGCCATGTCGCGAACAGCACACTACTATTTTGTAATCCTCTCCACCGCTAAACGGCTTCCTTTCGTAGCAGAACGCGCGCTCGTCAAGGTGCAGAATCTCAAAAATTCCGTCTCGAAAGACAGTATTTGTGCTTCTTATCGTGCCGTTTTTGCGGTAGAACGCGAGCAGCTCCTTGTCGATTTTCTTCCACGGGAACGGCATACGGCAGAACGGATCGCGATATCCTTCGACGCCGGCTTCATCTCCGTAGAAAACACATGGCGAACCTGGCATTCCCGCGATGATTCCGTAGGCTAATTTCAGCTTTTTTCGTGCAATCTCACGCTCTTCCGCCGTCATTTTCAGCTTTGCCAGTTCTGCATTGGACTTATCAACCATCTCTTCCCCGCCGAGTATCGTTAGAATTCGCTCAGTGTCGTGCGTTCCGAGGAAATTCATGAGGTTGTCGGAGGTGCATTTCGGGTATCGGCGGTACAGTCCTTCGCTGTTTTTCCGCATTAGCTCTACCGTGCCGTTTTTCACGTAGTCAATGACCGCGCTTCTCATGGGATAATTCATCACGGAGTCAAGCTCGCCGCCATAGAGATACGCTCTTCTGCTGCCGTAGCTGACTTTGTCCGACGCATCCTCCCAAACTTCGCCGATGAGAACGCCGTCAGGATTGTTTTTCTTGACAGCTTTGCGGAACTCTTCGAGAAATCCTTCGTCAAGCTCGTCCGCAACGTCAAGTCTCCACCCGGATACGCCGAGTTTCATCCATTTTTTGACAACTTTATCGCATATGAACGAGCAAAATCCCTTGTTGCTTCCGTTCACTCGCGGGAGAATTTTGACGCCCCACCAGCACTCGTAGTCGTCGGGAAATTCTCTGAACGAATACCAACTGTAATACGGTGAATCGACTGACTGATACGCGCCGAGAGACGGATATTTGCCAAATCGGTTGAAATATATGCTGTCCGAGCCGGTATGGTTGAACACGCCGTCGAGAATCACTTCAATATCATGCTCACGCGCCTTTTCGCACAGTTCTTCGAGAGCCTCATCCCCGCCGAACATCTCGTCCACGGTCAGATAGTCGCCGGTGTCGTATTTGTGGTTGGAATACGCGTCAAAAATCGGTGAGAGATATATGGTTTTCGTTCCGAGAGCAGCAATGTAGTCGAGCTTTTCGGCTATTCCGTAGAGATCCCCGCCCAAGAAAACGTTGTTCGCCACCTCCGCACCGGGGTATTCGCCGTACTGCGGGATTCCGTTGTCCCAGTTCTCGTTCAGCTCCGCTCCGTTTTTTACACCGCAGCGTCCGCTTCTTTTGAATCTGTCGACGAAAATGTGATAGACGACGCCTTTAGCAAAGCTCTTCGACGTTTTGTACGAGCTGTCGTATACCAAAACCTGCCGCTCGCCTATACCGTTTTCGATGGTTTCAAGCTCGCGAACGCCTTCCCCGCCGAGAGTTATGTCACCGTCAACGGTTTTGACAAGGTAGTGGTAGTAGAACAGTCCGCAGCTGTCGTCCCAAAGCCCGAGAAACTTCGCAAAGTCGCATATTCCGAAAAACTCTCCGTCGCCTGTCCTCTCGAGCTTCGCCACATGGTATATCTCTTTTTGTGAATTCCACGCGTCTTTGTGAATTACCGCCGAGACTTCCGTTATTTTGTCGAGCTCTTCCTTTTCCGCGTCAAACGTCAGGATGAATTTTATCTTATCCGTGTCGGAAAACGCGCCGAAGAGGGACATATCGCGGGAGGAAACGATATCGAGCTTTAATTCTTCTGCTTTTTTAAACTCAAGCATTATTTTACAGGCTCAATGTGCCAGATATTCTTTGCGTATTCTCTGATGCTGCGGTCGGATGAGAAGAATCCCGCGGATGCGATGTTGATAAGCGACTTTTTGAGCCAGCTGTACTCGTCGCGGTAGGTCTCAATCATTCTGCCGTAGACGTTCATGTATGAGTCGTAATCGGCGAGGCACATATACGGGTCTGCAACTCCATGGCTATAGAGGAAGTAGTTGACCATCGAACGGAAGTTGTTTCCGGCAAAGTCGCCGCCGAGTCTGTCAATTGCGCCTTTAAGTCTGTCGTTGGAATTGTAATACTGGAGGGATGAATATCCGCGTCTCCACAGGTCGTCAACCTCATCGGATTTAAGACCGAATATGAAGATGTTGTCGTCTCCGCCCACTGCGTCACGTATCTCAATATTCGCGCCGTCCATTGTGCCGATAGTGAGCGCGCCGTTTACCATGAACTTCATACATCCCGTTCCGCTTGCTTCCTTGCCCGCGAGTGAGATTTGTTCGCTGATGTCGCTGGCAGGCATGAGAACCTCCGCCATGGAAACGTTATAGTCCTCGGCATAGACAACACGGATGATGTCGCGCACCTTCGGGTCGTTGTCGATTTCCTTGCCGATAGCCCAGATGAGCTTTATGATATCCTTTGCCATGTAATATCCTGGAGCGGCTTTTCCGCCGAACACAAATGTAGTGGGGGTGTATTCGCCGTTCGGATTGGCTTTGATTTCGTTGTAGAGTGTGACGATTTTCAGAACGTTGAGAAGCTGTCTCTTGTACTCGTGCATTCTCTTGACCTGAACGTCGAATACGGAGTTGACGTCGAGCTTTACGCCTGTCTTATTGAAGTAGTATTTCGCGAATTCGAGCTTGTTGTCCGCTTTGATTGTTGCAAGTCTGTCGAGCATGGACTTGTCGTCGGCGTACTTCTTCATGCCGCTGAGCTTTTCAAAGTCGTGTCTGTAGTCTGTGCCAATCGTCTCGTCAAGAAGCGCGGTCAGTCCCTTGTTGGAGTTGCAGAGCCATCTTCTCATAGCGATACCGTTTGTTACATTTGTAAACTTATACGGCATTGCTTTGTAGTAGTCGTGGAAAACGCTCTTTTTGAGGATTTCGGAGTGGAGCGCAGATACGCCGTTTACTGTATGGGACGCCGCTACGCTGAGGTTTGCCATTCTGACCTGCGAATATCCGATAACTGCCATGCGGGAGATTCTGTCCCAGTCGCCGGGGTACATATTCCAGAGGTCGGCGCAAAGTCTGCGGTTAATCTCTTCAATGATCATGTAAATTCTCGGCAGACGGAGCTTGAAGAGGTATACGTTCCATGTTTCAAGTGCTTCGGGAAGAACCGTATGGTTTGTATATGATACAACTCTCGTTACAACCGACCATGCAGCCTCCCATGAGTAGTTGTAAATGTCCATGAGGATTCGCATAAGCTCGGGAATGCAAAGGGCGGGATGAGTATCGTTAATGTGGATTGCAACCTTTTCCGCGAAGTTTCCGAGAGTTCCGTATGCGGCGAGGTGGTCTGCAATAATGCTCTGGAGGGAAGCGGAAACGAGGAAATACTGCTGAGTAAGTCTGAGCAGCTTGCCTTCGTCGTGGTCGTCAGAAGGATAAAGCACCTTTGAGATGACCTCGGCGTTTGAGGTTTCCTGGATTGCCTTGACGTACTGTCCCTGTGAGAACAGATTCATGTTGAAGTTTTTAGTATCAACGGCTTTCCACAGTCTGAGCACGCTTACAGCCTTACATCCTGCGCCGGATATCATCATGTCAT
>ULWU01002490.1_pt1 | contig 13319 bp, 11 predicted proteins | sample 1960661 | NCBI WGS metagenome assembly ULWU01 (sample SAMEA4835821, study PRJEB28245) | human gut metagenome | biome: gut microbiome; material: fecal sample | place: Denmark | collected 2008
GAACCAGATAAGGGAAAAACCTTGAAAATGGGTTTATTCTCTGCTTTATAGATATTTAAGACATTTGGAACAAATTTCCGTAGATTTTATATGAAATAGAAGATATAATATAAAAAAGGGAGTTTTCGAAAGGAGCTGATACTGGCATGAGTATAGCGGAATTAACTGCAAAAATCGAAGGTTTGTCACCGGACGATTATAATATGGTAATCATGCTTGTTGATAGATTATCCGAAAAGTCAGAGGGAAACGGACTTAGAAGATTAAGCGAGGACGAACTGGTAAAGGAACTTACCGAATCAATCCAGAAGAGTGACAAGGGAGTAACAAAGCCAGCAAGAACCGTTTCAAAAAGCATGAGGGAAAAATATGCGGTTTAATGTGGAACTGTCAGAACTGGCAGAAAAGCAGTACGACAATATCCTGTCTTATATTGCAAACGTGTTAAAAAATCCACAGGCATTAGAAAGTGTTATGGATGACTTTGATGATACGATTGTAAAATTGGAGAAGATGGCGGATGCCTTTGGATATTGTAAAAATAAGCGATTAAAGGGAATGGGATTACATAAGATCGGATTTGAAAACCACAGATATTTACTTGTATATCGTGTAAAAGGTAGTCAGGTCATTGTCGAAGGCATCTACCACGAATTACAGGATTATGAAAATACAATTTAGATTGTGAAGCAAGAGGACTCTTCGGAGTTCTCTTTTTATATTTCTACATCATCACTAATCACCCTATAAAATCTCTGGCTATTCTCTCTACTGCCAAAACATTTTCCCAGCGTTATTGTATTAAATGTAAGACACAACTGACGTCCGGCTTTTGTGCGAAAAAATACCCTGTCATAAGGTGATTATACCACAGAAGGACAGAAAAAAACGGGAATCTCGGATGACTATTGAACGAAACCTCTGAAATTTCCATTCGGCTAGGTCGATTCATGACATATTTGGGTCGATTCATGCAAAAAATGGTTTTTAGCGTCTAAAACATAATATAATTTGTATGGATGAGTTGATGGGAAACAACTGATATATACGAAAAGAAAGAAGGGAAAGACATGAGAGTAAGAAAAAGTGTAAGAGCATTGGCCTTGTTATTATGTCTGTCGCTGATGGCAGTGCCGGTGAAGGTGTCAGCATACGATTATGATTATGTAAAAATGCCAACTCTGGAGTACCATGACAATGGGGATTTAAAAAATGTAACTTTTGATGGGGATTTAATCCGATATAATAGTGCTGGCGGACATATTGTGATCATGACAAATAGATTGAGATCCGTTGTAGAAGGAACAGAATTTGGGGATTTTACGGATTATGGATTTTATGGAAGAAACTTCAAAGATTTTGCGGCTGTGGAAGAAAATGAACGGCTAAATAATACATTTGGAATTGTAGCGTCTACCGAGTTGCTTCTCCCTAAGCAAAGTTCAATATCTATTTCACTGCAAGAAAGAGTGATTTCCAAAAGTAATCCGGGAATCTATTATATGTATCTTTGGACGCAATACGAAGGATATTGTTATCCTGATCAATTATTAGCCAGGATAAAAGTGACAGACACGGATATAACAGTAGATCCGGCAACCAGCAGAAATTCGTGTAATGATGAAAGGTATTTTTATATTGTTCCGCCTGCTCACATGACAAGAGATATGAGCTCAGGTGCAGAACTCCAGGAAGAAGTAGTTCAAGGTTCAGACATAGCTTCAGTTATATATACGGCGAATGAGGGATATTATTTTCCAGAAGACTATACTACATCAGGGGCTCCGTATGGTATTACAGTAACAAGGAACAGTGAAAACAAAATTACAGTGTCTGGTACATTGACAACAAATGCTAAACTGACATTAACGGAGCCGACGGCAAAGTCTGCAACCTATACGGTAACAGTAATCCCGGCAGAACACATGACACGAAAAACAGATTCCGGTTTAGCGACACAGAGCGGCTTGACTGGAGCCATGAAGGATGTTGTGTATACAGCAGAAGATGGCTATTATTTTCCTGAGAGCTATCCTGTAGCGACAGTGAACGGTATTACCGTAACCAGAAAGGATGATAGTCAGATCATAGTATCCGGCACACCGACAGCCAATACCGAAATACAGTTGACTGCTCCGGAGAAAAAAGTTGTAACTTATAATGTAACAGTAACCGCAGCAGCTCACATGAAGCGAGAAACAACTTCCGGTTTAGCGACACAGAACGGCTTGACCGGAGCCATGACGAATGTTGTGTATACAGCAGAAGCTGGCTATTATTTCCCTGAGAGCTATTCCGTAGAGGCATTGAACGGTATTACCGTAACCAGGAACAATGATAGCGAAATCACAGTATCCGGCACACCGACAGCCAATACCGAAATAAAGTTGTCGGCTCCAACAGAAAAAACAACTACGCCGCCGTCAACAGAACCGACATCTGCACCGGCGACCCCGACTCCTGTACCGGCAACGCCGACCCCTGTACCGGCAACGCCGACACCTGCACCTTCAAATAATAACAGTAATAATGATTCAGATAACTCTTCGGACAGTCAGGTTTCTCAGGTTACAGCAACCCCTGCACCGACACCGGAAGCAATAACTTACACGGTACAAAAAGGTGACTCCCTCTGGAAAATTGCCCGTAGGAACGGTTGCAGCCTTCAGACACTCATGGAGGCAAATAAGGAATTACTTAAGAACAGCGACCGGATTTATCCGAACCAGAAGTTGATTATACCTACCTCGGATGCAACACCTAATGTACCACTTTGGCAGCAGCCTGCTGCTTTGCCGAATTCCGGTGCATATAGAACTTATAAGGTGCAGAAGGGAGATTCTCTTTGGAAGATCGCTCACGAAAATGGCTGCTCTTTAGAAGAACTTGTTATTTTGAATAATATTTCTGCAGACCGCGTAAAGCTGATCTATCCCGGATGGGAACTGCTTATACCTGAAAAATAATGATGCCAGGGTCAAAAGGTCTAAGCCCACATGAGCTTGCTCATAAGTGGGTGAAAGACCTTAGGACCCGCCCCGATATGAGCATAAAAGTGGGATGATAATCCCACGATATGCGAATAGAGGGGAAGGATTGTGGTAGTGCGCAGCACGGAACAATCCGTAGGCATCAAAGTCGGGGGGGCTTTTGCCCCCGACATCAAAATAATAAATAATAAAAATAAGAACCCAATATACTGCCCCCGGAAAATCTGATGCCGTGGGCAGTTGCTTTTTTTCTGCAAAAATGCGAAAATATAAAATAGCGCATTGAATGCATGAAAGTAAGGAGAAAGCTATGTATATTATTGCAGGGCTGGGGAATCCCGGCAAAGAATATGAAAATACGAGACATAATATCGGTTTTGATGTCATAGACAGATTAGCAGAGGAAGAAAATATCGCCGTCATGGAGAGCAAGCATAAGGCACTGATCGGCAAGGGGTATGTGGCAGGGCAGAAGGTGATCCTGGCAAAGCCCCAGACCTTCATGAACCTGAGCGGAGAGAGCATCCGGGAGATCGTAGACTATTATAAGGTGGACGATACGACAGAACTGATCGTGATCTCTGACGACATCAGTCTGGATGTGGGACAGCTCCGCATCCGCAAAAAAGGCAGCGCCGGCGGGCATAATGGACTCAAGAATATCATCAAGATGTTAGGGCATGATACTTTTATCCGTGTGCGTATGGGTGTGGGTGAGAAACCGAAGAATTATGACCTGGCAGATTATGTATTGGGACATTTCCCTTCGGAAGAACGCACTGTCATGGATGAAGCGACGAAGACTGCCGCAGAAGCGATCCGCATGATCATTACCGAGAGCGCGGATGCAGCAATGAACCATTTTAACAGTAAGAAAGCGTAACGGTCATTAAGTTTAAGAGGAAAAAGAAATGCAGGCACTACTTGCGCCATTGAAAGAACTGGCGGAATATGATGAGATCCGTAAAATCGTCAGACAGGGAAAGGGAACCATCGCTCTGTCCGGCTGCGTGGACTCACAGAAACTTCATATGATCTACGGACTCAGCGATGGCCTGAAATACAAGGTCATCGTTACTTATAATGACTTAAAAGCCAAGGAAATCTACGAGGAATACCGCTTTTATGACAGAAATGTCATGCTGTATCCGGCGAAGGACCTGATCTTTTTCCAGGCGGATATCCACGGAAATCAGCTGGTGCAGGAGCGGATCAAGACCTTGCGCAGAGTCGTGGAGGGCAAGCCTGTCACCATCGTCACCACTTACGCGGCACTGATGACACCCCAGGTATTGTGGCAGGAGCAGGATATTATCCGCACCGAACGGGGCGGAAGCCTGGATGAGAGCAAATTGGCATCCAGACTGGTCGCAATGGGATATGAGAAGGCATACCAGGTGGAGAGCCCGGGACAGTTCTCCATTCGCGGCGGCATCGTGGACATTTTTGATCTGACGGAGGAGAATCCATACCGTATTGAATTGTGGGGGGATGAAGTGGAATCCATCCGCAGCTTCGACATCTTAAGCCAGCGTTCCATTGAGAAGCTGGAGAGCATCACGGTCTACCCGGCGACGGAGTTTGTATTGTCAGAGGAACAGATTCATAAGGGTATCGCGAAGCTGGAAAAAAAAGCAGTAAAACAGGAAAAAGTCTTCCGGGATGCCCACCAGCCGGAGGAAGCCCACAGGATCGCCACTCAGGTAAGCGAGCTGAAGGAACAGCTGCTGGAGTTCCAGAGCAAGATCAATCTGGAGGGTTACATCCGTTATTTTTATGAAGATACCGTAACCATGCCGGAATTGCTGGCAGATATGGCAGGACGATCTCTGGCTTTTTTCATTGATGAGCCGGCGCGAGTGAAAGAGCAGGCGGATGCCATCGAGCTGGAATTCAGAGAGAGCATGGAGCAGCGTGCGAGAAAAGGTTACGTGTTGCCGGGACAGATGAATATTCTATACAGCGGGGAGCAGGTAGCGGCAACATTAGAGAAAAATGCTGTGGTGACACTTGCCACTATGGAGACAAAGTACGGGTATTTCCGGACGGAAAAACATGTGGATATTGCAGCCCGCAACATTGCTCCCTATAACAACAGCTTTGAATCCCTGGTCAAGGATCTGAAGAAATATAAAAAGAACGGCTACCGGGTGCTGTTACTGTCCGGCTCCCGTACCAGAGCAAAGCGCCTGGCGGAGGATCTGCGTAATTCCGAGGATGCAGGACTGACGGCGGTATACACGGAAGACCCCATGCGGGAGGTACAGCCCGGAGAGATCCTGACCTACTACGGTCATGTGAATAAGGGATTCGAATACCCGTGGCTGAAATTCGTGGTGCTGTCCGAGAGTGATATTTTCGGGGCGGAGAAGCGCAAGAAAAAAAAGAAAAAACTTTACCAGGGGCAGAAGATCAATGATTTTAACGACCTGAAGATCGGTGACTATGTGGTGCATGAGACCCACGGACTGGGGATATACAAAGGCATCGAGAAGGTAGAGGTAGACAAAGTTGTTAAGGATTACCTGAAGATCGAGTACCGGGATGGCGGCAATCTGTACATTCTCGCTACCGGACTGGATGTAATCCAGAAGTATGCCTCCGCCGATGCGGCGAAGAAGCCGAAGCTGAATAAATTAGGCGGCAAGGAATGGGAGCACACCAAGACCAAGGTGCGCAGCGCGGTCAGCGCCGTGGCAAAGGATCTGGTGGAGCTGTATGCGGTCCGCCAACAGAGCGAAGGCTATGCCTTCGGAAAAGATACCGTATGGCAGCGGGAGTTCGAAGAGATGTTTCCTTTCGAGGAGACGGAGGATCAGCTGAATGCCATAGCGGATACCAAGGCGGACATGGAGAGCCACCGGATCATGGACCGTCTGATCTGCGGAGATGTGGGATATGGCAAGACAGAGATCGCCATCCGTGCCGCCTTCAAGGCAGTGCAGGAGGGCAAACAGGTGGTATACCTGGTGCCCACCACCATATTAGCGCAGCAGCATTACAACACTTTTGTGCAGAGAATGAAGGATTTCCCGGTAAATATTGCCTTGATGAGCCGTTTCCGCACGCCTTCGGAGATCAAAAAGACGGTAAAGGATCTGGAAAAGGGTATGGTGGATATCGTCATCGGAACCCATAGAGTATTGTCGGCGGATGTGAAGTTCAAGGATCTGGGACTTTTGATCATCGATGAGGAGCAGCGTTTCGGCGTCGCTCATAAGGAGAAGATCAAGAAATTAAAAGAGAACGTGGATGTGTTGACATTAACGGCAACCCCTATTCCCCGTACGCTGCACATGAGCCTGATCGGCATCCGGGATATGAGCGTGTTAGAGGAGGCACCCAACGACAGACTGCCGATCCAGACCTTCGTCTGCGAATACAATGACGAGCTGGTCAGAGAGGCAATCGTCCGGGAGATGGCGCGGGGCGGACAGGTCTACTATGTCTATAATCGTGTGAACAATATCGCGGATATTGCAGCACAGATCGCGAAGCTGGTGCCGGAGGCTAACGTGGCTTATGCCCACGGACAGATGAAGGAGCATGAGCTGGAGCGGATCATGTTTGATTTCATCAATGGGGAGATTGATGTTCTGGTGTCCACCACCATCATCGAGACCGGATTGGATATCTCCAATGTAAACACCATGATCATCCACGACTCGGATAACCTGGGACTGTCCCAGCTCTACCAGCTCAGGGGACGCGTGGGCCGGTCCAACCGAAATGCGTATGCGTTTCTGATGTACAAGCGGGATAAAATGTTAAAAGAAGTAGCGGAGAAACGGCTGGCGGCGATCAAGGAATTCACGGATCTGGGCAGTGGTTTCAAGATCGCCATGCGTGACCTGGAGATCCGCGGTGCCGGTAATCTGCTGGGGATGAGCCAGCATGGACATATGGAAGCCGTGGGATATGATCTGTACTGCAAGATGTTGAATGAAGCGGTGCAGAACCTGAAAGGAGTCCACACGACGGTGGATTTCACCACGGTGATCGACTTGGATGTGGATGCTTATATTCCCGCGGAATACATTGTGAACGAGACGCAGAAGCTGGACATCTACAAGCGTATCGCCGGCATCGAGACCATAAAAGAGCGGGATGAGATGAAGGATGAGCTGTTAGACCGTTTTGGCAATATTCCCAAGGCAGTGGATAATCTGCTTCGGATCGCCCTGATCCGTATGGCAGCCCATGGTCTGGATATGACGGAGATCAAGGGCAAGAACGGCCGGATCACATTCAATTTCCGACCGGATGCAGGGATAGATCCGCTGAAGATCCCCGCATTTTTGAAAAAACACGGGGAAAATCTTAGCTTTACCGCCTATGGCAATCCGTTTTTCACTTATAAATATCGGAAAACGGAGCTGGTGGAGACCAATGCGGAGCTTCTGATGGGTAAAACCGAGGAACTGCTGGAAGAGATGAAATCCCTGGCGCTGGAACCGGAACCGGTGCAGAAGAATTAAGAGATTTTTATGGGACTGTAAAAATGATACCTTCTTATCAGAACAGTGAACAAAGGGCTTCTGATAAGGAGGTATTTTTATGAAAGGTTATGTAACAGCCAGCGGATATATGGGATATGTGGAGAACGAATATATCTTATTTGCCAGTGAAGATGATTATTTTGAATACGTGGATTCGTTAAATTTTTAATTAATGTCCAGCGTCTTTACCGCCACAGCCTATCTGTGATATAGTACAAATGTAAAGGAAAAATGTAAGGGGTTTCAGCACGCTCTGCGAGGAGCAATGGTGATACTCTGATAAAGCATTAGGCAAAATGAACAGATGGGAGTTTATATTATGGAACTGACTGAGAAGAAGGAATTTGATCTGCTCTCCCTGGGAGAGATTATGCTGAGATTATCACCGCCCGATAACGAGCGTATCACCAGAGGCGACAGCTTCAGCAAGCAGGCGGGAGGTGCAGAACTGAATGCCATCACCGGTGCGGCAATGCTGGGATTGCGTTGTGGTATCATTTCCAAGCTTCCGGCCAATGACCTGGGTGTATATATTAAGAACCGTGTACGTCTCTGCGGCGTCAGCGATGACTATCTGGTATACGATGATGACAAGGACGCCAGACTGGGTGTGTACTATTATGAGAATGGTGCTTATCCGAGAAAGCCCCGTATTGTATATGACCGTAAGAATACCTCTATCAACAAGCTGAGCGTTGCGGACTATGATGACAGCCTGTACAGCTCCACCAGATGTTTCCATACCAGCGGCATTACACTGGCGCTGAGCCCCGAACTGAGAGCAACTGCAATCGAGATGATCAAGCGTTTTAAGGAACAGGGAGCCATCATCTCCTTCGATGTGAACTTCCGTGGAAATCTGTGGACCGGTGCCGAGGCGAAGGAATGCATCGAATCCATTCTGCCTTATGTGGACATCTTCTTCTGCTCCGAAGACACCGCGCGCCTGACTTTCCTGAAGGAAGGTGATGCCAAGAGCATTATGAAGAGCTTCACAGAGGAGTATCCGATTTCCATCGTGGCATCCACACAGCGTATCGTACATAGCCCGAAGCGCCATACCTTCGGTTCTATCATTTACAGTGCCAAGGACGATACTTATTATGAAGAAGCACCTTACACAGATATCGAAGTCGTAGACCGTATCGGAAGCGGTGATGCTTATATCTCCGGTGTCCTCTACGGACTGCTGGCACATCCCGGCGAGTACCAGCGGGCCCTGGAATACGGTAATGCCATCAGTGCACTTAAGAACACCATCCCCGGAGACCTGCTGTGCACCGACCTGAAGGAGATTCAGGGAATCATCAAGGAGCATAAGTCCACCGGACGTATTGCGGAGATGGACCGCTAAAGCATTTCCCCTTCTGATCTGATCGAAGAAATAGAAAACACAAAGCTCTGTCATGTTAATTTAAGCGCATGACAGGGCTTTTTTGTCTGTTTTTAACAATTTCAAACCTAAAATATATTAAGAAAATAATATATACAAGGCTAAATTAGCCTGCTATAATAAGGGGAAATTATCGCTAAATGAAATTAATAGGAAATAATAGGGGGACATAATGGAGAACTATGAAAAGCATTATCGTGAAATAGAAAAGCTGACGGACAATCCGTTTTTAAACCTGTATCATATCGATGCACTGGGGCGGGACGGGACGCCGTTTCACTACTATTTCGCTTCACGTAATGATAAAGATAATATCAAGCACAAGACTCACAGCATGAGCCCCGAGGGCATGGCGGTCTATGCGGTAACGGAGGATGGACAACATCTGGTACTGGTGCGGCAGTACCGTTACCCCATGGACGATTACCTCTATGAACTGCCAGCAGGATTGATCGAGCCGGGAGAGACGGCTTCAGAGGCTGCCTGCAGGGAGATGATCGAGGAGACCGGCTGGAAACTGGAAGTTTATGAAGGTGGGGAACCGGCATTCCGCAGAGGCTTTTTCCTGGCGCAGGGACTGACGGACGAGAGCGGCAGTATGATCTTCGGCACGGTGACGGAGCAGGTGGGACAGCATATGGAGAACACTGAGGATATTCAGGTGATCCTGGCGGACAGACAGGAGGCACTCCGGATCCTGAGACAAGAGCGGGTTTCCATGCGTTGCGGACTGATGCTGATGCAGTTTTTGAAGGCAGAAAAGGAAGCACCATTTGCTTTTTTATATCTGTGACAGAACCCCTGGGTGATTTGCTATTCGGAAATGCCCGGAAGAACTAATATTGTGAAAACGGCCATTGGCTATTAAATTTTATAAAGGAAGAGGTAAGTTATGGCAATCAGATACATTGAACAGGACAGAACCTTCTGGCTGGATACGGAGCATACCAGCTATCTTCTGGCAATTGTAGATCAGGAGAATTTTGTGGGACATGTATATTACGGTCAGAAATTGCAGTATACCGAAAATGCACCGGCTCCGTTATATTTGATGCGTACGGGGGAGGCACCCTTCGTTCCGTCACAGAACAACAGAGAGCGTGTGGCATTCCTGGATTCCTTCCCCATGGAGTATCCGGGGAACGGGCTGGGAGACTACAGAGAGAGTGCTGTCTCCATCCGGACCGCGGGAGGACATGTGGGAGTACAGTTAAATTATGTCTCCCATGAGATCGTAAAGGAGAAGCCCACGCTTCCCGGGCTGCCTTCTACTTTTCCGGGAGAGGAGGATTGCGACACCCTGATCCTGCACCTGGAGGATCAGACGACCGGATTGACGGCAGAACTGATCTATACTACATTTGAAAAAGCAGATGTGATCACCCGCAGTGTGATCCTCAAAAATACAGCAGAACAGCCGATTTATCTGACGAAAGTTATGTCTGTCTGCCTGGATCTGGATTGCACGGATGAAAAGTATGACATCCTTACCTTGCATGGTGCCTGGGGGAGAGAACGTCAGATGGAGAGGAGAAGTCTGATGCATGGTAAGCAGAGCGTTGGGTCTGTCAGAGGAGAATCCTCCCACCAGGAGCATCCGTTTATTGCATTGCTGTCGGAAAATGCGACACAGGATACGGGTGAAGTCTATGGCATGCATTTTGTATATTCCGGTAATTTCCTGGCACAGGCAGAGCTGTCACAGTTCGACTCCATCCGTATGACAATGGGGATCCATCCGGAGAATTTTGTATGGAAGCTGGAGCAGGGAGAAAGCTTTGCTGCGCCCGAAGTAGTAATGACTTATTCTTCAGAGGGACTTAGCGGTATGACACATCATTATCATGATATGTACCGCGAGCATCTGATCCGTGGAGAATACCGGGATAAAAAGCGTCCGATTCTGATCAATAACTGGGAAGCTACGTACTTTGATTTTAATACCGATAGATTATTAAAGATTGCAAAGCAGGCATCAAAGCTTGGGATTGAAATGTTGGTCATGGACGATGGCTGGTTCGGACACCGTAATGATGACAGCACGAGCCTGGGTGACTGGAAAGTCAATGAGAAAAAGCTGCCGGGAGGTCTGAAACTTCTGGTGGATCAGGTAAATGCCATGGGACTGAAGTTCGGTATCTGGTTCGAACCGGAGATGATCTCGCCGGATTCGGAACTGTACAGAGAACATCCCGACTGGGCAATCGCCATTCCGGGACGTGTGGGAAGCCTGTGCCGTAATCAGTATGTACTGGATCTGTCCCGGAAGGAAGTCAGAGATCATGCTTTTGACAGTGTGGCGGCAGTGCTGCACAGCGCCAATATCGAATATGTGAAATGGGACATGAACCGTCAGCTGTCGGATCTTGGAAGCATGGATCTCCCTGCAGACCGACAGGGAGAATTGTATCACAGATATGTGCTGGGCGTATATGAGATGCAGGAGAGACTGCTTGCGGAATTCCCTCATCTGCTCTTAGAGAATTGCTCCGGGGGTGGAGCGAGATTCGATCCTGGCATGCTGTATTACAGCCCGCAGATCTGGTGCTCCGATGATACGGATGCAATTGAGAGACTGAAGATTCAGGAAGGAACGATGCTACTGTATCCATTATCCACTATTGGAGCACATGTGTCGGATTGTCCGAATCACGCGTTGGGCAGAAGCACACCCTTCGAGACGAGAGGTCATGTGGCATTGGCGGGTACCTTCGGCTACGAGCTTGATATCACGAAGATTCCTGAGGAGGACAGGCAACAGATCCCTGCACAGACCGCTATGTATCACAAATACAACGATCTGATCCGCAGTGGGGATTACTGGCGGATCGCGTCATATTTAGAAAACGGCAGCTACGACTGCTACATGGTAGTTTCCAAGGATAAAAAGGAAGCGCTGGTAACTTATGTACAGGTATTATCAAGACCGAATTTTCACAGCAGAAGAGTGCGTCTGAAAGGATTGTCACCGGAAAACCGCTACCGCATAGAGGAGACCGGAGAAGTATTAGACGGTGATGTGCTGATGCAGGCCGGCATGTTAATAGCACCTTTGTGGGGTGACTACCGCAGCAGGCTGATCCATTTGACTGAGGCGTAAAACTGGACAGGAGCATGCCTCGACAAAAGATTTTTGGATTACTAAGATTTAAGTAGGGTTGATGATTTAACGGAGATGATAGTGAAAATAGCGATAAGGAGTACACGAATATGGCAAAAGCGGTAAAATTATCAGACATCGCAGAACGGGTAGGAGTCAGCACGGTAACAGTGTCAAAAGCACTGTCTGGACAAAAAGGCGTCAGCGAAGAAGTAAGGGAAAAAATCCGTAGTATTGCTGAAGAACTGGGTTATCAGCAGCCGTCAGCGGCAAGAAAAAGCCAGAATCACAAGAACTTCAATATCGGCATTCTGATCTCTGAGAGATTCCTCGTTAAATATGAATCCTTTTACTGGCAGATGTACCAGGCGGTAGCCACCAGAGCCACGGCAGAGGAATGCTTTACCATGCTGGAGGTTATCGGAAAGGCGGAGGAAGAGAGCAGCAGAATGCCGAAGCTGGTGCAGGAACGCAAGGTGGACGGTATTATCGTCATCGGTAAAATGATGGATGCTTACCTGCAGCACCTGAATACGGAAGCCGGGATACCTGTGATCTATCTGGATTACTATAACGGTAGAGAAGCCAGTGATTCCGTGATCTCCAACAGCTACTACGGAACCTATGAGCTGACCTATTATCTGTACCGTATGGGACACCGCAAGATCGCTTATGTGGGAACCCTGCTGGCCATGGAGAGCATTACGGACCGGTATTTCGGTTACCAGAAGGCTCTTTTAGAGTTGGGACTGGAACAGAAGAAGGAATGGGTGCTGGATGACCGTCACATTGAGACCGGCGAGATCGATACCGTGAACATGCTGCAGATTCCCAAGGACATGCCTACGGCGTTCGTATGTAACTGTGATCTGACCGCAAGCTTTCTGATCAAGAAACTGAAAGATAATGGATATCGTGTACCGGAGGACATCTCTGTGGTCGGTTTTGACAATTACCTGTATCCCGGATTAAGCGATATCCAGATAACAACTTATGAGGTAGATTTGAAGGAGATGGCAAAAAAGGCGGTTTACAATATGATCAGTAAAATAAGTAATGAAAACTATAAACCGGGTATTCATATTGTGGAAGGTCATATGGTCTTAAAAGAAAGTGTTGCACAGATACCTTCTGGAAAGGCATGAGAGATGACGAATTTGGTGGCTATTATGGCTACCTGGATTATGTATTCCACACCCCTTCCGATCCCGGAAGAAGTGTGGAATGTGTGGCACAGAGATGCGAACTCATTCACAAAAATGAAGAGTTCTTAAAACAGGAAAACTGATTTATTTCCCAAGTACAACGGATAGCTTGATTTCTTTTTCTGTTTCGCT
>ULWU01058750.1_pt1 | contig 13259 bp, 16 predicted proteins | sample 1960661 | NCBI WGS metagenome assembly ULWU01 (sample SAMEA4835821, study PRJEB28245) | human gut metagenome | biome: gut microbiome; material: fecal sample | place: Denmark | collected 2008
GGATTAATTGCATACCCCGGCATATCAGAATCCGTTCTTGTAATATGATCATGCTCGGGATCATCTCCGCCTCCGACATTATACCGGATAATGTTCAGCCCAAGTCCCTGCTCCTTATCATAGAATGCCTGTGCTGCCTGTTGGGTCAGCGTATCTGAATAGCCGATTCTGTTCGCCCACCAGCAAAAGCTCGTTCCCCAGCCTTCAAACTTACCAGCATGAAATGTGGAAGCGTTTGCCGGGTCGATTACCACTGTAGCATCAACCGCCTCTTTGCCTGATTCTTCAGATACCTGTACCTCCTGTTTTTCTTCCATACCTGCCTCCTGCGTCTGTTCTGATGGATTGCCCTGCTCATTTTGTGCACAGCCGGTTAATGTCACAGCCGCTGCTACTCCAAGCAATATCAGCTCTTTTCTCTGCCAATGCAAAATTACCCCCTCCTTATGCATTTCTGTTTCAGACATTTGTAAAACTCTATTCTTAATAAGTGACGGTATGTATACCTGTTATGTTGAAAATCTGCGTTTTACAAATGTCTGCTTTCCTATTCTTATTCTATCATGGTAAGACATTTATCACAACCGTTAATTCATCCAATTGCATAACCCGTTCAATTCCTATATAATTAACTTCCAGAAGAACTGATATTTGCGAATAAACAGAATTATTACAATTATATATAAATACGGAGGAAATTCATGAAAGATAACGAGTTACAGGGAAATGAGAAAATAGAAGAAGCGATTGCTGCCTTACAGCAGGAGCCTACGCAGGAAATGCTGGCACATACTCTGACCGTAATCCGCAGACGCATGCAGGAAAAAGGACAATTCGTAATTGCAGTAGAACCACCCACAGGTGACAATCAGTTGAAATTACAGGCAATTACGACTGATGATGGGAAAGTCTGGTGGATGGCATTTACCAGTTTTGATGAAGAATTAAAAGGAAGTAATAGTGTTATGTCAACCTTTATGACAGATATCAAGCAACTCTTCACCTCTGCCCTTCAGGCTGATGCTATTTCCGGCATCATTCTCAACCCATGGAACCGTACCATTATGCTGGATAAAAATCTGATTCAGATTACACTTGGATTATAAAAAAATCATTTCTTGACATTTTGCTTTTTTTTAGTATAATGAGGAATCGGGCTTAAATTTGCCCATCGGTCAGTTCGAGACCTTCCTGACCTAAATTAAAACTAAAGGAGCATAACAATATGAAGAAAAAATTATCCCCTACTGTGTTTCTGGCACAGGCAGCAATGATTGCGGCACTGTATATCGTGTTGACTTTTATTGCAAATGCACTTGGTCTGGCTAATTATGCCATTCAGGTCCGTTTCTCTGAGGCGCTGACAATTCTGCCTTACTTCACCCCGGCTGCAATACCCGGTCTATTCGCAGGCTGTATGCTCAGCAACATTCTTACCGGCTGTATGCCATTGGATGTTCTCTTTGGAAGTCTGGCTACTCTGGTTGGTGCTTTCGGTACTTATGCACTGCGTAAGCACAAATGGCTGGCACCACTTCCGCCTATCATTGCGAACATCATTGTCGTACCTCTGGTATTATCCTATGTTTATCAATTTGAAGGCAGCCTGCCTTATTTCGCATTGACTGTAGGCATCGGCGAATTCATTTCCTGCGGTATCCTCGGTATGATCGTCCTCAACACCCTGCAGAAACATGCCGGTAAAATCTTTCAGGGAATCTACAAATAAATACTAAGTTACGCAGAAAGTTCATGATAGTTCGATTCATTTGCCACGTACGTGATGTAAGTATTTCTAAGAACTGCATCTCAAATGCTTGCAAGCCAGGCGCAAAACTCGCCCTTTGGGCTCAGACAGTTGCGCCTGGCTTGCAAGCATTTGTTCTTTGTTCAAGAAATACTAGACATCACTGCCTAAGCTGCATTCATCGAACTATCATGAACTTTTCTGCTGTATATACCAATTTAAAATATCTAAAATTGAAGGTTTTCAATAGACAGCAATTGCCTCTGTCAATTGAGTCTTGTGAACCTTAGGAGGGGCTGTTAGTACTTCTTAGCAGCAAAGAAGAAATGCTGGCAAGTCCGAGCCGTTGTCTGAGCCGCAGGCGAGTTCAGGCGCAGGACTTGTAATAAAAGCATTTTTTCTGTAGATGCTTAGAAGTACTTACAGTTTCGACGTGTTCACAAAATCAATTGACAGAGGCAAATTGCGTCCCAAAAGTTTATAAATCTAACTTCAAATCCCCTTCCTTGATCCAGCCAAGTTTGCGTAAGAGGAGTCCGAATGCCCAGGCAAGGATTCCTGGCAGGATAAAGCTGATCAGGATAAGTCCTATCCAGTCAAAGGCTGTAATAGCACTCTTCGTACCAGCTGCAATGTCATTGATCCATCCCGTGTATACACCAATCTGTCCAACCAGACCACAAGTACCCATACCAGATGCAACTGCTGCACCATTCATCTGCAGCTTAAATATACAGGTGGCAACCGGACCTGTAATTGCAGAAGTAAGAATTGCAGGAAGCCATATCCTTGGATTACGTACAATATTGCCCATCTGCAGCATACTGGTTCCAATTCCCTGGGCAAATAATCCGCCCCACTTGTTCTCCTTAAAGCTTAATACTGCGAAACCTACCATATTGGCACAACAGCCTGCCACTGCAGCACCACCAGCTAATCCTGTCAGGCTCAAGGCAGCACAGATTGCAGCACTGCTGATAGGTAATGTCAATGCAATTCCTACAATGACAGAGATGATAATTCCCATAAAGAAAGGCTGTAATTCAGTTGCCCACATAATCGCTGCTCCAACTGCACTGGCTGCCGCGCCAATCGCAGGTGCGCACCACATGGATAACAGACTTCCTATTGTAATCGTGACAAAAGGCGTAACAATAATGTCAATCTTGGTTTCTTTGGAAACGGCCTTACCAAATTCTGCAGCTACAATTGTTACCAGTAATACTGCCAGAGGTCCTCCGGCACCACCCAGTGTATTGGCTGCACCACCTACTGCAACCAGTGAGAACAATACCAACGGTGGGCAATGCAGTGCATATCCTATGGCAACTGCCATTGCAGGTCCTGTAGCAGCCTTTGCATATCCTCCTATATTGACCAGTACTTCCATTCCCAACTGTTCACCCAGCGTAGCAATGATTGTTCCAATCAGCAGTGAGGCAAATAACCCCTGTGCCATTGCTCCAAGGGCATCAATTCCATATCTTTTGGCAGATATTTCAATGTCCTTACGTTTTAGAAAACTTTTAAACTTCTCCATACTCTCCTCCTATATAGTTACATATGTCTTTACATATGTAAAGTAGTCTGTTACAGTGTAACATGACCAGAAGAAGAATGCAAGCTTATCAAAACGCAAAAATCCCACCTCTAATGAGGTGGGACTTTCTTTATCTTATATTAATCATCATATCCGTTAGGATTCTGTGACTGCCATCTCCAGCTGTCTTCACACATTTCCTTAATACCATACTGTGCTTTCCAGCCAAGCTCTCTCTCTGCCTTAGATGCATCAGAGTAGCATGTAGCAATATCGCCAGCACGTCTTGGTTTGATTTCATAAGGAATCTTAATGCCTGTAGCAGCTTCAAAATTCTTAACGATATCCAGTACACTGTAGCCTACGCCTGTACCCAGATTGTAAATGCACAGACCAGCCTTCTCCTGAATCTTCTTCAATGCCTTTACATGACCAACAGCAAGATCTACTACATGGATATAATCTCTTACGCCGGTTCCATCCGGAGTATCATAGTCATTACCAAATACACCAAGCTGTTTGAGCTTACCTACAGCTACCTGTGTGATATATGGCATCAGATTATTAGGTATACCATTAGGATTCTCGCCAATCAGACCACTCTTATGGGCACCGATAGGATTAAAATAACGAAGCAGGATGACGTTCCATTCAGGATCTGCTTTCTGCATATCCATCAGAATCTGCTCCAGCATGGATTTCGTCCAGCCATAAGGATTCGTACACTGTCCCTTAGGGCACTCTTCTGTAATAGGAATGAATGCAGGATCTCCATATACAGTAGCAGAAGAAGAGAAGATAATGTTCTTGCAGTTATGCTTTCTCATAACATCTACCAGTGTTAAAGTACCTGCGATATTGTTATTATAATATTCCCATGGCTTTACAACAGACTCACCTACTGCTTTAAGTCCTGCAAAGTGAATACAGGAATCAATCTTTTCTTTTGTAAATATCTCTTCCAGAGCTTCTCTGTCAAGGATATCTGCCTTGTAAAAGGTAACAGGCTTACCTGTAATCTTCTCTACTCGCTGTAAGGATTTCTCACTTGCATTGGAAAGATTATCTAATACAACTACATCATAGCCTGCATTCTGTAATTCAACTACTGTATGGCTACCGATAAAACCGGCACCGCCTGTAACTAAGATTGCCATAACTTACCTCTTTCTGCGCAGTATTGCGCTTATAAATTTTAGTGCGTTAAATTATTATCATGCTTTGTTTTTACTATATCCTTTTTAACAGTAAAAAGCAATAGCATATTCTTCTGATTTTCACCCATTATAGACCACGATACTTGTTATATTTATCAGGCTTTAAGACTTTCTTTCATAAAATCTGTATCCTTTATCTGTCTGTAAATATATAAATTGCCTGAATTTTTTGTCAATTTTACATATTTTTATGAATTTTGTAGTGATATCTGTGGATATTGTGGATAATTTTGTGGATATTTATATGTTGTCTGCTATCTCGGACTGCAGCATATACTCATATTGCATACCGTATCCTTACCCTGTAATTTCACATCCCATTGCACCAGATACACCGGCTCCTGCTGCCCGTTGTGATTACTGTGAGACTCCGATAATATCTGAATGTCCCCATCTGCACCTTCTACTGTAATCTCCATCTTTGCCCTGTTACCCTGTATCTGAATCACATTGCCTTCTACTATCGGCAGATACTGCGTTACCAGATTCTCCGTAATTGTTCTTGTCTGTTTTGATACCTCAAAAGAATCCTCTACACACAAATGTAATTGTACATCCTCATCCCAGGCACGAATACTACGCTGTATTTTATGAATACATCCATCTGGGTAAGCCCCACCAAAGGATATCGTCAAGGTCTTGTCTTTTTCCTCCCAGCAGAAAGCATCTGCTGCATATTCCTTACCGGCACATTGCTCCTGTCCATTGATCAGAGGTACAGAATGCCCCAGGGAGCGGTTGCACAGAATCCCGTATCTTCCGTCTGAGAAATAATCTCTGGTGTACTCACCGGCACCCAGATCCGTCAGCAGCATCTCACCTTCATAAATGCACAGGAAGTGTCCGATATCATTATGATTATGGTTCTCATCATTATTACCGCCTTTTGCCGCATATCCATTTCCTGCTGGATCCTTGCACATCATCCACTGAGCAGCCTCAAGCAGTTCATAACTCCAATCCTTAGCTGTCCCATTTTCTGTTTCCGCATTGCCATACTGTTTCAGCCAGCGGATATTACGCTCATTGGAAAGCCAGCGGTAGCAGGCATCCCCATCAAAAGACCTCGCAAGGGAATAATCCGGTGTCACTACCTGAGGATAGCAATGCTTTAGATAAGAAGTAAGTCCCGGCAGGAAAGTCTCATGGCTGTTGCCATCTGAGAAGCTTACACTGACCCCTCCGCCAAAATAGCACTTCTGCTGGAATAATGCGATTTTTTCACATTTTGGCTTTTTCATCAGATCTATGCTGCCTTTTGTCTCCTGATACAGAGCCTGGGCAAAACCGGTGTAATAACTCATTCCATATGCATAATAGCCCAATCCTTCCGTGCATGCGCCATCCTCTTCCATTCCATCCAGATAGCATTGCAGCGCATCACAGACACGTCCGATAATAGATTGTTTCCAATCCTCTGGCAGTCTCTCATCCTTCGACTGCTGCCTTTTCTCATACCAGTGGGATAGATAAATAGCTGCCATTCCTACCGATCCTGCACATACTGCTGCCCAGTTGCAGCGATCCTGTTCCCACCAGCTGTAAGGTACTGTTGATGTCACAAAAGGCACGATTACTCTATCAGTTACCTCACCTACAACTCTTTCTACGATCTGCAATGGCAGCTTGTCACCCAGTATATCCACAATCTCCAGCAGACTCTGTGCAGTCTCTGCTGCAAACAGGTCAATCGTCTTCTCATCCAGTGCGTCAAAATCCACATGTGCAGGCAGTGCCCAGAACTTCTCTGTACAAATGGCATCCAGCACCTGTGACAGCATCTTCAGATTCTCTTCTTTGCCCTCAAATTCTGATAAAATACCAAATACCGTTAAGTACTTTCTGCGTCCAAAATACTCCCCCTCATAAATAAGACGGTTGCCTGTTTCCTTAAAAAGGAAAAAGTCTTCCTCTCTTAGTTCCGGCATGGGCTGATTACGCAGCTCATCCCCTGCCCTCTCTATATCCGCCCAAAATTTCTGCAGATACTCCTTTTGCTCCTGTGTCATATCCATTCCCCCAAATTATAAGATTCCTGACTGTTATAAACCAGTTTCGGAAGCACATCGCTTTCTATATAGATTATTGCGCAAAATATCAAATTTGGCTACTGCTTTATGAAGGTTATACTCTCTTTTGGTATTCCTGAATCCGTTCATTGAGTTTATTTGCCTCAGCTACTGCCTTTTTCCAACTAATCGCAGATATTACCCCATAAATGACTGTAATGGACAGAACCATATATACAACACTTTTTATATGCGTAACCGTGTACCAGCCAAATAAATAACCGCAGCCCAGAACGATAGCAATGATAATAAAATAATGAATCATTGTGAGCATAATGGCTTTTCTGGTAGATATTCTATCATCCGGATAGATCAGTGTACTGAGTGCACATAGGAAGGACGTAAACAGAATCTGCCAGAATATATCCGATGGGATAGAATCAATGGGATATAGAATATTGGTAAAAAAGCCGACTGTAAGCAATTCACCCGTAGTAATCGCCATAAATTTATTGAGAACCATTTTTATTTTTCTCATTTTCTCTCTCCCCCCTAACCTTTTAACCCAAGCTTACGTTTCAAATCAGGCACATATTGTCTGGAGATCATGAGTTTTTCCCCATTTTTCATACATACCTCATATCTGCCTCCCAGTGATGGGCTTAGATTCTTCACATGAACCAGATTGATAATCGTTGACTTGGAAGCCCTGAAAAAATCTGTATTCTGAAAATTGTCTTCCAGCTCATACAGCTTCAGCTTCGTTTCATAAACTTCCTTCTCCATGTAGACAAATACTCTGTTATCCACTGCTTCAAAATAATAAATGTCCCTTGGCTGTATCTGTATGAGTTTATCCTCTTTGGATACAGTAATTTTATCCCGTCCCGCTTTCAGTGCATAGATTGTACGAAGGAGTTGTTCGTCCATGTTCCGGCATTTTATGATAATTTCTTCCTCTTCCCCTTCACTGCAATCCAGTATCGTAATTTTCACCCGATTACCCCCTCTTTTACCTGTCCTTTAGCTTCCTGTTCCTTGTAACGATAACTGCTAATATAATAGCGCAAAAAGTATATGCCATTAATAATAACACCTGTTCTCTTATACTCCATATATTGCCTGCCACAGTAACTGTAATTCCCATTTTATCACGATACACAGGAATCAGCCCATCCGGCATTCCTGCAAAGGTCTGCTCCACAATCTGCTACGTACTTACCGCCCTCATCATGGACACGCTATGCAATATCGGAAGTGCCTTGAGAATCTTCTGTACTCCGATAGAAAGCTGTGACATCGGCAGATAAATGCCTCCTGCAAAACCAACCAGAGTACCGATAATCGTCAGAATACCGCTCCACGCACTGTTACTGTGTACGAACAATGCGATTACATATCCTATGGAAGAATATGTCAATGCGCTGCACATGATCATTCCTGTCAATGTCAAGGCATCTTTTACAGAAAGCATATCATACCCTTTCAGGAAAAAGAATACCTCTCCCATTGCAAATGTCAGAAGACACATAAAAGTTCCGATGATCCAGGCGGAGAAAATATATCCAAGCGCCAGATAAAGCCTTTTTACCGGCGTCACATAAAAAGCCATGATCCTCTTTCTCGTCTCGTCCTGCACCATATTTCCAAGCACTGTCATTGTAACTGTCACCGCATTTACTGAAATAATTCCAGCAAGTGTCCACATCTGTATCAGATATGCTGCGTTTTCCCTGTCCTGCGCCGTGATTTCACGTCCACCATATTCTTCTATTACTGACAGCACATTCTCACTGTTCATCTTTCCAAGGAAAACGACCATCAGTCCCAATACGATCAGCATAGACAATAAGGAAAAAAATACTGCACTTTTATCTCTCAAATACACCAGACAATTTCTCTTTGTCAAATAAAAAATCTCTCTCATCACAATTCTCTCCTTCCTACAAGCCTTCCCCGGAACCGGCTCCAAGTGTTTTTCCCGTAATATTCAAAAAGACATCATCCATCGTTCCCTGTATCATTTCAAATCCATTGATATATGGCTTCACTTTGGCAAGTACCGGCAATGCATCCATGCTTTTTGCGACCTGCAGATGATAAGCCTCCTGCACTTTCTGATAAGAATGTCCCTGCAAAGCCTCTGTCAGTTCTCTTTCCTTATCCTGCACAGGGATTAATCGTAACGTATCTTCTGCATATTTTTCTTTTAATTCAAAAGGCGTACCGACCTCTTTTATCTTCCCGCTGTCCATAATCGCTATGTGATGCGCCCTGGCTGCCTCTTCCATATAGTGAGTCGTAAGAAAGACCGTCATCTGATTCTGAATACGCATCTGATCTATGCTCTCCCATACCAGCCTGCGCGTTGCCGGGTCCAAACCTGTAGTCGGCTCATCCAGGAACAGTACTTCCGGTCTGTTCAACAATGCTGCCGCAATCTCGCAGCGTCTCTTCTGCCCTCCCGACAGGTTCTCATATCTTCTGCTCCATACATCCTGTAGCTGTAGTCTCTCACACAGTTCTGTCACATGCTCCCTGAACGAATTCCTCTTCTCCCCGAAAAGAGCACCTCTTACATACAGATTTTCTTTAACCGTTAATTTATCGTCCAGACAGTTGTTCTGCCATACCACGCCGATTCTCTTTCTGATCTGCGCATCTTCCTTACCTACGAGGCAGCCGTCAATTACTATCTCCCCTGCCGTTGGACGAAACAAAGTACACATCATATTGATTGTCGTAGACTTGCCTGCTCCATTCACTCCAAGGAATCCGAATAACTCACCTCTCTCCACAGAAAAGCTGATATCATCTACAGCCTTCACTTCCTTAAAATACTTTTTTAAGTTCTCTACTTTTATGATTGCATCCATCCTGTATCCGCTCCCTTCACCTTTTCTACAGCATAGACGCAAAAACAGCCTGCCGCAATTAAATTGCGGTAAGCTGTTGATTTTGAATGGTAAGATGTAATTCGGGATAGAAAAATTAGCAAACACCCTGAGCTAACATGGCAACTTCTAAGGTGTCCGCGGATTTACCGGGGGTTTGAGGTCGGTTGTATATCACGTGTATAGATTAATTATCGGACAATTTCAATTATTACCTATTTCAGGAGCATTCAAAAACATGTAATGACTATCCACGTTTCACAAGCACTTGCATCGCCCTCTTAAATAGTTCCTGCTCATATGCATCCATTACACTATACATGGCTCTTTGGTTATTACTCAAAAAAGTAGCAGCTTCCAATGCTCCCATTTTCCCTATAGATGGATATTTATTCTCCAATGCGCTAATAGTGTCTGTAGGAAAACCAAACTCCACAAGAAACAACCCTAATTCTGTCGTAATTCCCAACTCAAAAAATCTTATAACCGATGACAGATTGAAATCATCCATATTATAACCTAATAATTTTCCTGCTTGCTGAAATAAAGATTCAAATAAACACAACAATTTAGGAATTTCATATTCTACAATATTTCTAATCTGTTCAAAAGCCTTTATATATGCAGAATCAATTTTCTCTTCAAACATTGAATTATTTTCTTGCAATTTCCCGATATGGTATTGCAATATGCCAATCGTACCATTTTGACTATATGTAGACACAACTGAATAGTAAACTTTAGCTTTATTCGTATCTAGAATTTGTGTTTCCTCAAATGTTTCCAAAATAATATTAATCACTTTATTTGTAAGAAAATAACGTATATTACTTGAATTACCAATTAACCCTACAAACTTTCGAAAAACATTTGTTTGCATAACATAATTCAAATATTTTTCTTGAACATCCCTGGGATACATTAGACCAGCCCACCTGTATTCCTTTACTCACTGCTTCTGCAATAATTTCGTCAAACCCTTGCACCTGATCTCTGTCAAATACAATCCACGGGATACGATACTGTGCATCATAAGCTGTGAGTTCCAGACATTTATCAATCATGGTACGTGTCTTTGTCTCCACAACCTTAATAACCAGCTTATTTCTAACATCCTCCGGCAAAGCCTGATGGAGTCCTGTAAAGTAACAACGCTCTGTAGCTTCTGTATCGGTAACAATCAGATAGTAACCTAATTCCGGCACTTTGAATTGTTTTCTCTGCTCTCGCGATTTTCGGTTACCTGTTCTATCCTTTTTCGCCATACTCAATCCTCCTTAAATATATCAATACTCTTTAAGGTAGGGATTGCACCATACTTTCCTATCAAATAATTCTTCTCATAGCTTTCGTCCTTACGGATACGGAAACCAGCCTCATCCACAAAATCAGCCAATGAATACAGTGTAGAAACGCCTCTCTCATCCTTTTCCACAAACCATATTTCATCACGACGTAACAACTGATTAGACAACTGCCATGTGTCATGAGTTGTAAATACAAGCTGTGCATGATTAGTATTGATTTCCGGATTTAAGAATGTAAGCAAAAAATTTCTTACAAGCAACGGATGAAGGCGGGCATTTAATTCATCAATAAAAAATACGCTTCCCTTTTCCAATACTTCCTGTAATTCCGGATATAATGCAAACATTTTCAATGTTCCGGCAGACTCCATTCCCAAAGGGATTTCTGCCATACCATCCGAATCAATCATTTTATGGAGGGCATTAATTTTGTAGGTATCCTCTTTTGTTTCTCCATCGTGAGGAACCTTTTCAATCCTAAAGTCCTTGATATGCTCGTCAAAAGATGCAAAATATTCTACCACCTTCTGCTGAACATCCTTGTTTTCTACAAATCCCTTTGGCAATCCACGCGACATAAAGAAGTTTGTGAAAGGATCGCCAAAATCAGCAAATTCATTTGCCAGGAACCAATCTCTGATTGCCTTACACTTACCGACTTTCAACTTCGCTCCCAAAGAGATAATGAGTACCTGCTTTTCAAGAGCAACCTGAATATTATCCCTACTGCTCTTAGGGAATCCGGATAAATCCAACTCATCATCGGAAGTTCCACGGTAAAATACGGTACTGTACTTTCTGGCGGTCTTTGCCTTCGAGTTGAGCCATTCTTCCGTTACTCCTTCCTTGTCAATGCAAAAACCATAATTATATGTTCTCTCTGCCTTATCGCCCGGCAAGGTGAAATAAACTTCAAAACTGGATTCTGCACTGGCAGATGTAGAATCGAACAAGAACGGAGTAGGCCTAAATTCCTCAAACTTTTCCTCTTCATCACCATACTTGAAAGAATCTGCAACATAACCAGACATATATTCAAAAGCATTATATATATTAGACTTTCCGCTTGCGTTTGCTCCATAAATGGCAGCAACCGGCAAAATCTTCTCACTACCAACAGTCACTACTCTATCCGAGAACTCTGTCATTTTTGATGCGGACAAGTCCAAAGTAGCCTCATCTCTAAATGATTTGAAATTTTTAAAATTAAATTGAATTAACATGATTGCTACCTCACCTTCTTTTCTACTTTCTATTTTATACAGTTTTTGTTCAAAATCAACATCCAAATTTGTTTTTTTCTCATTCTAATGTATTTTTATATGGTTTTTGCTACTATAACGGAGTAAAACACCCTGTAAAACATTATTACTAGCCATATAAAAAGCAGATATTACAAACGCTCTGCAATACCTGCTCACTTTAGTTTGTTATTAAATTTATAGCCGACTCCCCATACCGTCTGTATGTAAATTGGCTTGCTGGGATTATCCTCTATCTTTTCCCGTATGTTACGGATATGGCTCATGACAATGTTGTAATCACCGAAATATGGTTCTTTCCAAACACTATATGCCACACTTATCCCATCAAACCTTTCGGCATATTCCCTCACAAAACATCCTAATTCATTATCTGTAGGTTCTTTCGTAAAACAAGCTTCAATTCTCCGTTTCTCCAACTCTTTTTTTAATTCTTGTATAATTGTAGTCTTTCCTGCCCCATTAGGACCATCAACAGCTATCAATTTTCCACTATAAAGATTTTTGTTCATAAAATCCCCCTCTTCACATCAAAGAAATATCTTCGTAATATCCTGATATCGATTTACCACTCGGTAAATCTCCACATATTCTTTCCCAATCTTATACAGCACAACATAATTCCCACAAATCACATATTTATAATCCGTGCGAAAGCTGACCCTCTTAGCAAGATCAGCTCCCATATAGGGAAATTGCTGTATATTCTCAATTCGAGCATATATCTCCTGAATGGTCTTTACTGCCATTTCTTCGTTATCTTCTGCAATATACTCTTTAATGTTTTTCAAGTCCTCTGCTACAATAGGGTTAATCCGCAATTTCATCATAAGCTATACCCCGACAGATTTCTTCAGTTCATCCAAACTCATCCAGGTACTTTCATCCTTAACTGCTTCTTCTGCTTCCTGCAGCTTCATCAACAGCTTTTTCTCAGCCTTTTCACGCTCATAGTCCTCAATATCCATAACCACAAACTTGCCTCTGCCATTTTTCGTCAAAAACACGGGTTCTCCAACCTGACAATTTTTCAACACTTCATTATAATTTCTTAAATCTGATACAGGTAATATATTCGGCATAAAATCAACTTCCTTTCCTTGATATAGCTTCTTCATTTATATATATTATACGCAAGAGAGCTGTAAAATTCAACGTGGAATTTTACAGCTCTCAATTATGAATATTATTCTATTCTACTTCATCACTTCGTAAAGTAAATTTCGAAATTCCAGTTTTTTTATTATTACTAGCCATATAAAAAGCAGATATTACAAACGCTC
>ULWU01024827.1_pt1 | contig 13198 bp, 15 predicted proteins | sample 1960661 | NCBI WGS metagenome assembly ULWU01 (sample SAMEA4835821, study PRJEB28245) | human gut metagenome | biome: gut microbiome; material: fecal sample | place: Denmark | collected 2008
GCAACTAATGCTGCAAGTGCAACCCCAAGTGCAATTCCGGATTTTATAAGTTGATCCGTAGGTATAGATGATACAAGTGCTAACGCTCCAGCAATCATAAGGATTGATTCAGCCATAATGCGGAACGTCTTTGCTCGCTGTTCCCATACTTCAGCTTTATCTTTTGCTAATCGTACATCAGCGAATTGCTTCGCATAACCTAACAACAATTTTCCAATAGATGAAATATTGGTTACAAACTGTAGTAATTTGAAACTTAGAGTAAACATACCTATGACAATAGCGCCATTAATAAGTTTCTTTCCAATTTCATGATCGTCAGCAAAATCACCAATAGCTTTAAATATGCCTTTGATCTTATTTCCAATCCCAAGTAAAGATTCTACATGATCACTGATTTTGTCCTTTGCATTACCAACTGCATCACTTAATTCTGTAAATGTATTGCCTGCTTTGATGATGTATTCACCAATAGTTTCATTGAACTTAGAAAGAACTTTTCCGATGTTGTCTTTAGTAACACCACCTAAAGATTTTACATATTCAACAAATTCTTGGAACTTTTCAATGCCACCATCAATAAATCCAGGTATCTCCATAAATGTAGACTTCGTTACAGATCCGAAATCCAAGAATCCTTGAGAAATTACTGCGAGTTTATTACCGCCTAATTCTTCAAGGCGATTCTTAATAACTGCAATCTTATCCCCGATCGAGCTATCACCCATACCGGATATCTCTTCCAAAGACGTTTTCACATTTTCAAAGAATGACTTGGCCTCTTCTACTACATCAAGTTCACTAGCCCATTCTTTGAAGTTTTTAACTCCATTTTGAATTGCTGGGGCTAGTTTTGTGGTGGCATCAGTTGCCAGCTTCGTCTGACGGATCCAATCTGTAAATGTCTGCACTCCATTACCAAGATGTTCTGCAATATCGATCACGTCTATATCAATATCGCCAAACATTGCTTTTGCAAATGTACTACCAGCTTTAAGTCCACCGTTGAACAGATCAGACATCAACTTGACAATAGAGAACATTCCAGAAAATGACTTTTGAAGTCGTTTCATGTCAGTAGCTGAGAGATTCAATGTCTCTGTGAAGGAATGAAATCCTTTAATTACATTCAGAATTCGTTCAGCTCTGGAGGCAGTGCTTTCCGGAAATACATCTTTCCAGCCAGATTTTACGCTATCCGTAATCTTAGAGAAACTTTTCCAAAGATTAGAAAACGACTCTAACAATAAGGATCTTCCGCCAAGTTCGTCTACATGACTCGCCAATGACGTCAGATCATCTGTGAGTTTAAGAGTTGAAGCTGATGCATCTCTAAGAGCTTTTAATGTCTGTTCATCAATGATACCTGTGATATCAATATTCTGAGCTTCTTGAAATGCTTTTATAGCAGCTGTTGTTTCACTTCCAATTTTTCCATCTACACCATATTGCTCTAAGGTATATCCAAGTCTTACAAGAGCCGACTGTACTTTAGACACATCTTCACCGGTAGAACCAAATTCAAGACCTGCTGTGACATTATCAAGATCAGATATTGTAGATTTAACTTTTGATAATGCATTTGTCAAAATATCAGATGACAGTGCGCCATGTTCAAATGCAGAACCAAGAGTACCATACTTGGTGATAAGATCATCAAGATTTTCATATCCGGCTTCTGCAGCTGAAATACGGATTTTATCAGTAAGTTCGTCCATACTGATACCAGTCTTGTCAAGCTGTGCTGCAAATTTGTCCCAGTTGGATTGCATCACATTAGATACGAGTTTATTTCTGGCATTTGCAGAATTACCGATCACTTTCTTGAGCACATCAGAAACACCTGTCCACATGGTTTTGGCTTGATCAAAATCACCTATGATAAGTTCCCAGGTTTCAGTCCATCCTGACTGAGCAGCTTCGCCAAGAGTATCCATCAACTGTGTGAATGTCTTTACTTTTGTAGCTGCATCCGTGGCAGTCTTCGCCATCTGAAGAATCTGTTCTGTCTGTTCTTTGCTATAGCCTTTAGATAACAGTGTTGCTTCATCATATGCTCCTGCAAACTGACCAAGGGTTTCTGTCAGTACGTCTGTAGTGAGCCAGTTACCTTGTGTTAATGATTCTCTGAAAGACCCATACTTTTCAATTAATGCATCTACATTGGTACCCATTACTGTTGCTGTTCGTTTCAAGGCATTCTGAAATACCTGACCTCCCATACCAGCATTTACAACTGAATTCCAGTCCTGTAACTTAACAGTACCAGTCGCTAATGCCTGTGATAACTGATACATAGCTACAGATGCCTGTTGCGAGCTTGAACCTGATATTGCGGCAAGGTTTGCAATACCCTGAATTGCATTTACTGATGTTTCCAGATCTACCCCTGCCGCAGTGAATGTACCAATATTTCTTGTCATTTGGGTAAAATTATAAATGGTCATATCAGCATAGTGATTTAATTCGTCAAGAGCTGCATTAACCTGATCTAGGGTAGTACCTTTATCCTGCGTGTTTGCAAGGATTGTCTGTACAGAATTAATCTGAGTTTCATACTCCTGTAAGCCAGAAGTGATAGGCTCAATATTAAATTTGTATGCAAGATTTTTACCAGTATCTATAACCGCATTTGTAACTCTGGACATTGCGGTTACTGCAGCCACTTGCAATGCTGAAAACTCCATTTTGACGGAATCTATACTTGTACTGATTGGAGCGAAGTCCATCTTCTTAGCCGCATCATTAAGGGCAAGTAGTTTCTTATTCGTATTGTCAAAATTCAAACTCTGCTTCAGCTTTTCTACTGTTTTAGAGGATACACCTACTTTTCGCTCGAATTGCTCATTATCAAAGTCCAGTCGGACAACTCGTTCATCCACTACAGATCCAGAACTCATACTTTGGTGACCTCCCTCCAAACGTCATTAGCAATTTGGTCAAAAATAGGCTGAATAGCAGGATTGATATAATCTCGTCCTTCTACCCAGCCTCCAGTTCCAGTGCCATGACCATATTGCAAAATAATGGCTATTGGAACTCCTTCATTTACATTTGAATTAAAGAAACTGATTGATGCACCGGTATCACTATGTTCAATCTCGTAATACCAGGAACTTGCAGTCAATCCAGAATCTACCGGGGTTGCTGCAGATAATGCTTCTACACCGGCTCTACCATACTTATCAAGTATTCCAACTTTTGCAGATTCTCTCAGTTTTTCAAGGTAATTGTTCAACTTCGAAAAATCGCCTTTTGACGAAAGTGTAATCATTATCCTTTAGTACCCCATTCTCGTTTTCGCGCCTCATTTAAGGCTCTATTACTCATTGCTATTTCCTGAGTGCTTCGTTTCTTCGGTGGTTGATTCTTAACACTGGTAATTCGGATCAGTGTAATTAGACGATTAAGATGCCATTTTTCGTACTCATGAGGAATATTCAGTGATAACATCCAATAATAGATCAATTCATTAGTGATAAACTGGCTATTACTGCTGCTATTTGATGTTTCCTCAGAAAATATAGTAGCTGTCATCGAATCATTTATATATTCATCTATTTGTTTGAAATTCTCAGGTGTTAAGCACTCATATACGATCTCTGGACAAGTGTTCAAAGTCATACATTTTATATAATCAATGGTTTCTTCCATGGACTTAGGCTCTTTAGATAAAAAGGGCTTATGCCATCTTCGTTCCCATTTTGACAAGGAAATGAGAGAATGTTCCAATGTAAGTCTCTGATCCTTTGATAATTGGACAAACTCTTCTTTTTCTTCATCCCACCACTCTCTGGCAGGCACTATAATTGTCAACATTCTCATCACCGCCTGTTATTTTCTTATTTTTGTGTAAGTTCCAGATACTGGGGAGTTGCCTCTAACTGTGCACGAACATCTTTTGGTAAAATCCCAAGTATGAAATCAGCTGCTGTATTTGAATCCTGAAGTAATTCCATGAATAAAATATCGTACGCTGGTGTAGTTTTGAATTTCTTAAATAAAGAGAAATCCTCACCTTTGTCAAAGTGTTTTCCATCGTCGCTCTTTTCGCCGTAAGATCTCATGATAAAATCTTCAAAGATCCCGGTAAGTGTTGGAATATCAGGGGAATCAATGATCTTCTGTAAACGTGCAGATAATCCGCCATAAGTTGTGAGATCAAGTTTCATAATTTCGGATTTTGTCAGATTAAAACAAAATTCTTCTTTTCGTTCTACGTCATTAAAGTCTGTAAATGGGATTGTTTTAGTTAACATAATATTTCTCCTTTTCATAAAAATAAAAGAGACGCCAGGATACACCCAGCGCCTCAATATATATTGTTTACTTATTTTAAGATGCAGTTAAAGCCTCTTTGCTCTTTGGAAACAGTTCAAGTACGGCAGATGGAAGTGGAATGCTTGGTTCCGTAGTTTCATCACCATAAAGTACCTTCTCGAAGGCAGCTAATTCAGTTTTATCAACTAATGTAGAATCAATCTTCAAGCATGCAGTTGGCTTAATTCCATCTACACCGACTTCTACTGGAGTTGTTGAAATTTCATAGGACAGAGTTGTTGCTGCCGGACTTTCATTTACTGTTTCATGATCTTTATTGGATGGTTTAGCCTGTGCACAATAAATTAGATAGATAATATAACCAGCATCACTGGAAACGTCATTGCCCTTCTTACTCTGATAAGAGAATGCGAATTTGACACGATCCTGCTGACCAACAGTAATACCTTTAGCAATAGATGATGCACCATCACAGGCGTTGAATTCATCAGGGTATGTGAGGCATTCGATTGTTGCTCCATAGTCTTCTGCAGACATCAAACCAAGATATTTGATGTTATCAGCATAAAGTTTCGTTTCCTCTGCACCAGACGGTGACTCAGATACCTTGGTAAGTCCACTCCAAGGAACTGCCTTTGGATAAGTACCTGCAGCGTCCATAAGTGCCAGAACACCTTTACTAACGCCAGTTTCATAAAATCGCTTTCCGATTTCGTCCCATTTCATTCTGGACATATATTATTCCTCCTCAAAAATGTATTAAAAACACGGTATGGTTCAAATTGTCTGCAGCATAATTTCTGTTAAATCTACACGTCGGAAGTTTGGAGATCTTCTCTACAATCTCACTGTCCGGATCGGGATCTATAACAGTTAGTTCATACACATGTGATTGTGCATAAACCTCATTATCTGCAAACGTATTCTGAATATCAGATATTTTGTATCGAATAGCCGGATACTTCATCATTACTGATGGTGGCGCCTGAAAATATACGTTCTTGCATAGTCCTTTAAGTAACTCATGAAGTTCAAGCCTGCTCGCCATTATACACACCTCCCATTGTCAGGATCACCCGTGGCCGTTGTACTTCGGCAAGACTTACAATCCACATAGTTCCAAGGTATTCGATATATTTTATCCACTGGAAATTCTCGATGGCGAAACTATCACAGATGATACTGATTCGATTTGAGAGTCGCAATTCGTCACTTACGCTGTCTGAAGGGTTAATATTAGCCCGGTTCTGAAGTACATCTCCTCGATACTTTTTTTCAGTAACGATTGTTCTCCAAACACCAGGGCTTGACTCTTCATATTTTACGAACCCTACACGTCCGCAATATTTTTTCACCATTTTGAATTCTCCTTATTTTTAAACTGTACCTTCACTCTCTGTATTACCTGCAGTCACGTCTTTCTCGATAGCGATTGCAGACCATAATTTGGTCAGTGCTCCTGACAGACGGGTTTCAATCAGATATTTCATCAGGTTGAAATCAATGTCAAACTGTTCGAAACGAGTGATCTTACCACCTTTCGCACATCCAACATAGTAATCGTCCAGGTTTACATATAAACCAAGGAGTTCTTTCTTCTTATTATCGGATGTTGTTCGGGTAAGCCCAGCAAACTGCTCTGCAGTAACAATAGTCTTAACATTCAACGCAGATTTCAATTCGTCAATACCAGAATAAATACGTCTACCGTTTCGGTCTTTTGCTAAGAGCATCTGGTTAATGGTGTGTGGTGTTGCATACAGTGCTAAATTTCCGCTGCCTTTGTATTTCTCTCTTGCATAAAGAGTCGCAGTAACGAATGCTTCAGAGAAAATATAATTTTCGCCAAAGTACATAGATGTGTCGCTGCCCTGCAGTTCTTTCTTAGCAGCTGCCAGATCGATGTCATGATGGATTGTATATAAATCACCATCAGTCCAAATTGGTCTGATATGTTCTGTAGAGATCTTGTGTTCATCACTGATTTCTCGTCCATCACCGACCATAATAGCCATTGCCAATTCTTCATACAGATTGGACTGCATGATATTATACTGGTAATCAACAACATCGAAATCTTCGATATCAATGATATCGTCCCTGTTCAGAGCATCGACACGATAAATTGTCTGTGGATCAGTATGCCGCTGAAGCATCACCAGCGTACCTTCCATAACCTTCTTATCACCCTTTTTAAATCCCTGTGCTCTTAATTCTTTAGCTCGAGCATCAATGTTACGTGTTCTAATACGAGCATATGGATGTTTATGCACACCATTGATTACAGAACCGACCCAGGTCTGATCCCTCAGAATCAGTTCTGGTGCGCCAGGGCGTACATCTTTGTAATCCGGGAAAAGACCTGTATCACCGCCGGTCATCATATTACTTGGGAAAGATCCGTAAGTTGGTGCAGCATGCATAAGTTCACCATGTTCATCTTCATATTCGTGAATAGCTGCTCTTAAAGATCCGCACTGAGTCTGTTTTGCTCGATTAATAATTTCTACACCATCTGCATGTGTCAAAACATTTCCCTCAGGTGCGGTTCCAGCATTGTCAAAAGCATTGTGTTTCATTTCGTTATCCTCCTCATCATCATTTTCTTCGTCATCAAGTAATCCTGCATCTGCAAGAACCTGTCCAACGATTACGTTAACAGCTGCTTTCTGTTCTTCAGACATTGATTCATAAATGCCTGGAATATCTTTTACTGTTTTATTAGTATCAGTTGTATTGTCATCGTTCATGTCTTTACTATCCTTTTCATCGTCAGAATGTTCAAGATTCTCAAGTTCTAACGGAAGACCGGTATAGATAATGGCTGTGTCTGGCATTTCATGATATTTTCCATCGTCGCCATGACATAGAACCTTATCAATCATTGCAGCTGGGTTTGAACCGGCAAGAACAAGACTGACTTCTTTAATATTTCCATGTAATACTTCACCGTTCTGTGTCTCTTGTAAATGATTGGCATTAATGGATACTGCCACAATGTCACCATGCTTAACGAGTTCTCGGCAAGCCTTACCTTTTTCGGTATCATTAAAGGAACCATACATATAGACTCCATCTGGTCTATTATGTAAAAGTGCCTTACCTACACATAATTCAGGATCATCGTGAAAATGATTCCACATGACTGGAACAGTTGTACCATCCTGAGCTGCAAATGCATTCGGTTTAATAGTTCGACCGTCCATGCATGGGATATCACACTTTGTAGCCCAGGCCCCAAAATCATATTTATCCGCCATTTTGAATTTCCTCCTCAATTTGATTAGCTAAATCCGCTATACTCGTATCTGCATTAGGCTGATTGGATGCAGCTGATTCACTAAGATTCTTATTTCTAAGCTCATCTGCTCTCGGATCCGTAGATGGTTTCATGCCAATGCGCTGACGTACTTCATTTGTAGACATAATCTCATTACGAGTCATCTTATCTGCAATTTCAGCGATCTCAGTAACTGGAATCAGTTTAAATGGATCACGGAAGAACATAATGGACTGACCCTGTGTTCGAGCAGTCTTTGACAACCACTTCCGTTTCATTTCGTCTGCGATAACAGCAAGAATAGGTTCTATCGTCCGTGAATAATAATTACTCATAGTTTTTTCGTCAGCGGTTCCGTCCAAGATACTTTGTGTAATACCTAACTGGCTATATAAAGTCTCAGAAAGGTTGTTACACTGCTGTAACAGATTGTTATCGACTGATCGGTTTAATTGAGTAACTTTCTCTGATGGATCAATGTATGCAATCCCGTATTTGCTGTTATAAAGCTGTTCTTCGATATCCGCTTTACGTTTGTTGGCCAGTGCCTTTTGAGTTGGGGATTTAGTTGAATAGGGCATCTGGATAATCATATCCAGTTTCCCAGAACTGCTCTGCTGGTCGATAAAATCAAGCATATTTAGCTTGTGAATCAATCGTTGCAGGACAGAATTGTGATCGTTAACGATCGAATAGAATGGGTTTTCAACAATTGGTGTGTTTTCTTTTTTAACAATGATTTCCTGATGCTGACCAGTTTGTTCGTTGTACGCTCGCACTCTGATCTTATCCGGAAACCATGTTACAATTTTTCCAGTTCGTATACTCCCGACATCAAATCCTGAAGTATCATAAGGATCATCATCAGTGTCGATAGGAACCAATGCTATACATCCTTCGTCAAACATTGACATAACTGCATCCTGAATGAAAGCTCTACCAGTCTGGTCGATATTTGCTTCCAAGGTAAGGCAATTATTCAACATTGAATTACGGTCTTCCTTATACCGTCCATCCTTATCTAACTGAACATGTTTAATATCAATACTTGATGCATCAATAGCGATTCTGGTAAATATAGCATTCACTATTGAACGTTCGTTGCCTCTGGTGAAGCGTACTCTATCGGGTCGCAATCCATAACCCACACCAACCGATTCGTAAGTATATTCTGTTGTTGGGTCTCTACTTGTAAATGCATTGTAAGCATTCTTGAATCTGGTTCTAAGATTTTGTTTCATGGGATACTCCTAGCCTTTCATTAACAGATAAAGATAGTCTTTTCCTGAAGATCGCACCGCTGGATCAACATCACTTACTTTTACATTCTGGAAGTTCTTCTGCATATGCTGTTTCCACTTTTCAATATATTGCATAATCAATCATCCTCTCAAAATTCATCTCGATGCAGTTTATAAGCCACATAAGCATCCATAAGCGCTGCTACTGCATCAATCTTGTGTTCATATCTTTTCTTATGAAGCTTCCGATTGCCGTTTGTATCCTCAATGGTGATGCAATTACCCATTGTATATGTCATAAGTTCCTCATCAAATAGCAACAGCCGTTCATGAGCTAGTTTTTTCAATTCGCCAAGCGGTACACTCTCTGTCTTTGCCCCTTGGATAACTTTTTCGATCCCATGTGGGCCCCAATCGTGTTGCCATCTCTGAATGAAATCCTTGGCGTTGTATGGGTCAAATCCAATGGCTAAGACTGCATAATCCATCTTGAGAATGAACTCATATAGATCGTCATAAACTTCCATCATGTCCAAGACTGTTCCATCCAAGACAATAAGGGAACCCTCTTCCATGAATTCTTCATATTTAACTCGCATAGATGGCTGTAATTTTTGAAGAGTATAAGACGAAATGTAATTTCTGGTTTTTACACCGAAACTACCATCACGCAATGGGAATAAGAATGTAAACGCACAGAAGTCATCTCCTTGAGACAAGTCAATTCCCATAGTACACGGGAGTTTCCAATATTCTCTTTTTCGATGACATAAAGTTTCTTCATAAGTAAAATAATAGGTATACCCTTCAAGAGGTATACCAAATCTTTTAGCCAGAATATCATTTCTGGTTGATGGTGCCTGTTCCGCTCTTTCAACATCAAGCTGATATGTTTCATATGATACTGTAAGTCCAAGATTTGGATTGGCTTTCATCCACATTTCTGGGTTGCCAACCTCATCTATTGAATCGAGTTTGTACCACCAGATAGATACATGCGGATTTTGATACTCACCCTTCAGTATCTTCATTAACTCCATTTTGATTGTATCACCGGAGCCATTTCGAACAGTTCCTTCTGAGCTGGTAGCAATGATTAGATAATCTGCAATTTTACTTGCACCCTGCTCAACTGCACCTACAACATCCTCACGAACATCCCCGGATAGCCATTCGTCAATAGTGACGTACTTACACCGTAGACCCTGAAGCTTATCAATTCGCATTGGGAGTATTCGAATTAGAGAATTGGTGATAGAATTTTCTATACCCTTTTTGGTAGAAACCAATTTGGGTCGATTTGCTCTTAGACCTGTAGTATTCTGGACTGATCCTTCAGTAAGGAACTTAAATACTGGTCCTCTGGCTCTGGCCATTGCAGTTTTTAATGGACTGATAACCTCTTCCGCCATTTTCATGGTTGGAGCAGTTGTGATCTGGTCTGTTGTGCTGGTATCTATTGTGACACCATATGCCTGCATAGCAGTATCGTATAATGATTTTGCTGCACCTCGTCCGACAATGAGATACTGTTTGTTTATCAACCGGCGTTTGATAGTCTTTTTAACATATCGTTTTTCTTTTGGATCCCAAACGCTACGATCAAGGAAATAATACCAACAAAGTGCTTGTTCACCCCATAACTTAAATGAGTCAAGTAGATGTAGATCAGAGCCGTCAGTAAGTGTAAGTTCATTTTCACAGAAAGAAATCCAACCTTCGACTTTTCGGCTGTCATAATAAACGCCTGGATTTGCAATCAGATCATCGATCCTGTGCATTTCCATCTCAATTTCTTGGTTGATTGGTATTTCTCCACGCAGTACCTTTTCTCGAAACTCACCATAATACTTTGGTGTTGCGGTGTTAGAGAACATTACTTATTGCCCTTCTTCTTTTTTTTCTTCTTGTCACTATTTTCAGTTTTCCAAGCATCTGGCATATATGGCTGATATCCAGCAATATCTTTTGTGAGATATTGTTCTACCTTGCTCACACCGGCACGTCCAAGTTTCTCCAGTGAACCTTCCAGAAATTTGTCTACTTTAGACTTACGTTTTGGATAACGAGTATTATATTCACGAATATATTCGTTTTCCAATTTTAGTCTGGCACTTGCAGATCTAAGTTCTGCATCACTCATTTTGTTAGTGTCTTTTCGTTTTGAATTTTTTACAGTATCTCGTATTTCTTTTCTTTTTGCTTTTTTTTGAGCTAAAACTTTATCGACATAGGCTTTGCCACGCAAAGTCGTTTTTGCTATACTATGACCACCGGCAGATATAGCATGACCTGCTGTTTTGAGACGTTTACGAATAACGCCCCATTTCTGCCCTTTTACGCCGTGGTGGTATAATTCATTTGATTCAATGTAAATCATTTTCTACCTCGTATTGACATGTAATATTGAGACTGGTAATATATGGATATACACAATAAAACTAATTCGGAGGATTAGTGTTATGGCATATAGCTATGTAAATAAAAACGGTAAACGAGTAAATGGTTCTGCTGCACAAGCTCATTTCATCAAGGAAAATGGTGGATTGGAAAGTCATAATCAAAAAATGGCTATGTTCGGAGCTGAACACGCGACTGATCTTTTGCCTTTGAAAGATGTCATTTTGAATTCTGTTAAAAATGAAATTCCAAAATTATTCTCTAAGAAGAACAATAAAAAGAAAAAATAGGAGAATTATAAAATGAAAAAATCAATTATAATTACAACTATATCAGCGGCCATCGCTATGTCCACAATTGGATATGCATATGATCTTGATTTGAAGAGTCTTTCTGATGAAGAGATTACGCAGCTGTTCACGGATGTAACGCAAGAAGTAGTTGATCGAAATATCAATAAATCAAGTGAGCTTTTACCTGGTACATATATAGGAGGTATAGATATTCCGGTTGGAGGATATGATGTATTTTCACCAGCTGGAGATGATGATTTGGATATAGACATTAGTGGTAATGGTCCTAAGGGTATCTACTATTCTTTTTCTGAAATAGCAGATGAAGAAGAGGATGCCAATTATCACTTTTCTATAAAAGAGGGTGAAACATTATCCATTGATGGTCGTACTGTTACAATTACCGTAAATAACAGTCTCAATTTCAAATAGTATTTTCATAAAGTCCTCTTAGGATTCTTCCTGAGAGGATTTTTCTTTTTCAGTTTCTCCTTCCGGATGTGCCTGCGTCTGTAATTGCTTCTGGAGGTTTGAAATCAATGGTGCTACTTCACCATAAGGTCTTGCTGCTAATGACTGTAACATATAATTTGCTTCCTGCTCAGTAAATGTAAAAGTGTAATTCATGATTGTCTCTCCTTTTCAAATTCTTCTTTTTCGTTCTGTAATCGCCATTCGGATTCTTTGATCTGTTCTTTCATTGCTTCCATTACATAAGAACTTGTTGGTGGATCAAAGACAATAGCCACTTTAAGATGGATGTATTCTTTCACTGTTTCATACAATTTTATGTCTGAAATATAATCAAACCATGTGGCTGATGAGTCAGTTATAGAGAATCCATTTTGTGGACCGACACCTATCTGACGAAGTGTCATGATTGCAGAATTAATCAGTACAATCAGATTCATATCGAACGCATCGTCACTTGGCTCGATACCTACGAGAATCTTTATGGTATTAAGTATACTATCTTCCATATGATCACCTCTTCCATGGACAAGTATCGTTTGGTGTCCGAATTATTGGTTCACTCGATTTTGGTATTTCAGTGCCGTAATGAATAGCATTGTGTGTATCGTGTGAAACGCAAATTAAATAGTTAGGGTTTAACAGGTATTCTGTTTCATTTTGAATGTCATCAATAGATATTGGATTCATATGGTGAACAAGAATTTTTCCGATGATAAGTCGATCAGTCAATCCTAAATCACAGCCAGAATCTCTTAGAATTATTCTACGCCGTGTATCTTTCCAGTCTTTTGATCTATAAAACATCTGATTAAATATACGATCAAACCCAAAAGTATCATTCCCAACTTTTCCAGCAAGTCTTAGATACTCAAGACGTTCTTCAAAAGTTGGAATATGAATCAATTCTGAATATGTTCTATATATCATCTTCTTCACCTGAATACTTCTTGAACATCTCGATAACTTGTTGCTGGAATTCCTCGTTCTTCTCATAACTCTTGATGTTATCTATTTTGGCCTGCATCAAGTCTCTCTGCATTTTTAATACTTCCTTCTCGTACTGGGCTTTTGTAGATCCGAGTTTAAGAAAATGAGTTGTCTCCTGAGATGATGCAGTACCGTTAAGTATTCTTTGCTCAACCAGGTCAATCGCTTCTGCAATAAGCTGATTCTCCCTGGCCTCAGGAGTCAGGGCAGGTCTTCGTACAATTCGGTCAGACATGTTAGTC
>ULWU01037044.1_pt1 | contig 13065 bp, 7 predicted proteins | sample 1960661 | NCBI WGS metagenome assembly ULWU01 (sample SAMEA4835821, study PRJEB28245) | human gut metagenome | biome: gut microbiome; material: fecal sample | place: Denmark | collected 2008
TGGATGCACCCTTCTATACAAACCGCGATGAGAAAACAATTCAGTTTGATTGTATCATTACTATAAGGAGTCCCCTCCAGACTGTTGACTATCGCAAAGTCATCATCAATATAATCAAGGACGTGCTGACTGTCCTTAAAATCTTCTATATCCACCGTTATAATGTTCTCTTTTTCCATATTCTTTCCTTTTTTACTTTTTGCAAAGTTGGTGAATAATCGGGAAAACAGAATGTCCCATACTTCTTCAGATTTGTTTGATATGTCGTTTATTGCCAAATAGTTAGCTATAATAAACGTAAATGGCGAAAATAGGACATTTATGGAGGGAAATTGGTCACTCTTGCCTTGTTCTTTTCTCCTACTTTTGTCCAGGATTTAACAAAAGATCAAAAGAGAAAGTATGATTACAGTAAGCAAAAAATGGATACGGCTGATAGGGATTGTCGGTTGTACAGTGTGGATGGCATCTTGCAAGCAAGCATCGGATGCGGGAGTGAAATCTTCTTCTTATGCGGTAATGCAGATAGAAGCGGTGGATAAGGAATTTTCTTCTTCCTATTCGGCGAGCATACGTGGGCGGCAGGATATTGATATCTATCCGCAGGTGTCGGGAACGATTGAGAAACTCTGTGTGACCGAAGGACAGAAAGTGCGCCGCGGGCAATCGCTTTTCATTATCGACCAAGTGCCTTACAAGGCCGCACTCAAAACTGCCATTGCCAATGTGGAAGCAGCACGTGCCGCGCTGGGTACTGCCGAACTGACCTACAAGAGCAACAAAGAACTGTATGCGCAGAAAGTAGTTTCGGAATTCAGCCTGAAAACGGCCGAGAATTCTTATCTCACCGCCAAAGCTCAACTGTCTCAGGCCGAAGCACAAGAGATCAGTGCCCGCAACAATCTCTCTTATACCGAGGTGAAAAGTCCCAGTGACGGAGTCGTAGGTGCGTTGCCTTATCGTGCAGGCGCATTGGTAAGTGCCAATATGCCCTATCCGCTTACTACGGTCAGCGACAATTCGGATATGTACGTCTATTTCTCCATGACCGAGAATCAGTTGCTTGCCCTCACCCGCCAGTATGGCGACATGGACGAAGCGTTGAAGAACATGCCGGAAGTGGAACTGCGCCTCAATGATAATTCGGTTTATGATAAGAAAGGTATCATCGAATCCATCAGCGGCGTCATCGACCGGCAAACGGGTACTGTGGTGGCGCGCGTGGTGTTTCCCAACGAATCGAGGTTGCTTCATAGCGGAGCATCGGGCACGGTGGTAGTGCCGAGCATTTATAAAGACTGTATCGCCATTCCGCAGACGGCCACCGTGCGGATGCAGGATAAGACGATTGTATATAAGGTAGTGGACGGAAAGGCTGTATCTACCCTGATAACAGTGGCCGCAAACAATGACGGACGCGAATATGTGGTGCTGGACGGACTGAAAGCAGGTGATGAAATTGTATCGGAAGGCGCCGGACTGGTGCGCGAAGGCATGCAAGTTAAATAAGAAGGAGACTGATTATGAAAGGAAATATATTTATAAAACGGCCGGTGATGGCTATCTCCATCTCCGTACTGATTCTGGCCATAGGGCTTATTTCGCTCTTCACGCTGCCGGTGGAGCAATATCCTGACATTGCGCCTCCAACGGTATACGTAACTGCCAGTTATACAGGTGCCGATGCCGAGGCAGTGATGAACAGTGTCATCATGCCACTGGAGGAGAGTATCAACGGTGTGGAAGACATGATGTACATCAGTTCCAGTGCTTCCAATGCAGGTTTGGCTATTATACAGGTTTATTTCAAGCAGGGCACGGACCCCGATATGGCGGCAGTCAACGTGCAGAATCGTGTGGCGAAAGCGCAGGGATTGCTTCCGGCTGAAGTAACGAAAGTCGGCGTGAGCACGATGAAGCGGCAGACTAGCTTCTTGCAGATTGGCGCTTTGGTCTGCACGGACGGTCGATACGATCAGACGTTCCTCGCCAATTACCTGGACATCAATGTCATTCCCCAGATTAAACGTATCGAAGGAGTGGGAGACGTGATGGAACTGGGTGATACATACAGTATGCGTATCTGGCTGAAACCGGAACGGATGGTGCAATACGGACTGGTTCCGTCGGACATTACCGCCATATTGGGTGAGCAGAACATTGAAGCTCCTACCGGTTCACTGGGCGAAAGCTCGAAGAATGTTTTCCAGTTTACGATGAAATATCGCGGACGCCTCAAAAGCGTGGAAGAATTCCGGAACACGGTTGTCCGTTCGCGGGAAGACGGTTCGATACTTCGTCTGCAAGATGTGGCAGAGGTGGAACTGGGTACGATGACGTATAGTTTCCGCAGTGAGATGGACAGTCAGCCTGCCGTTCTTTATATGATATTCCAGACAGCCGGTTCCAATGCCACCGCTGTTAACAAAGAAATCACTACGCAGATAGAGCGGATGGAGAAGAATCTGCCGGAAGGAACGGAGTTCGTCACGATGATGAGTTCGAACGACTTCCTTTTCGCTTCCATACACAATGTGGTGGAGACGCTGATTATTGCCATCATTCTGGTCATTCTCGTGGTCTATTTCTTCTTGCAGGATCTGAAGAGTACGCTGATTCCCTCCATCTCTATCATTGTGTCGTTGGTGGGTACGTTTGCCTGTCTGGTGGCTGCGGGTTTCAGTCTGAACATCCTGACGCTGTTTGCACTGGTGCTTGCCATCGGTACGGTGGTGGATGATGCCATTGTGGTGGTGGAGGCCGTGCAATCCAAGTTCGATGCCGGATATAAGTCTCCTTACCTTGCCACGAAAGATGCAATGGGCGACGTGACGATGGCTATTGTCTCCTGTACCTGTGTATTTATGGCTGTGTTTATTCCTGTAACCTTCATGGGAGGTACTTCGGGCGTGTTCTATACACAATTCGGTATCACGATGGCAACTGCCGTAGGTATTTCGATGATTTCGGCTTTGACGCTCTGTCCCGCTTTGTGCGCCATCATGATGCGTCCGTCGGACGGAACCAAGAGCGCCAAGAGCATCAACGGACGGGTACGTGCAGCTTACAATGCTTCGTTCAATGCCGTATTGGGTAAATATAAGAGAGGTGTGATGTTCTTCATCCGCCATCGCTGGATGGTGTGGACTTCACTGGCTGTTGCCGTTGCCTTGCTGGTTTACCTGATGAGTACCACTAAAACAGGACTTGTGCCGCAGGAAGACCAAGGTGTCATTATGGTGAATGTCAGCATTTCACCGGGAAGCACGCTCGAAGAAACCACGAAAGTGATGGACCGCTTGGAAAATATCCTGAAAGATACACCCGAAATAGAACACTACGCCCGCGTAGCAGGGTACGGACTGATATCCGGTCAGGGAACTTCGTACGGTACGATTATTATCCGCCTGAAAGACTGGAGCGAACGAAAGGGCAAGGAGCATAGCTCGGATGCTGTGGTGTCACGCCTCAACGGGCAATTCCAGTCTATAAAGGAAGCACAGGTATTCAGCTTCCAGCCTGCCATGATTCCGGGTTACGGTATGGGTAACTCCCTCGAACTGAACCTTCAGGACATGACGGGTGGAGAATTGGCTACGTTCTATGATGCAGCTATACAGTTCCTCGGTGCTTTGAACGAGCGTCCGGAGGTAGCGATGGCTTATACATCGTATGCTATCAACTTCCCGCAGATATCGGTGGAAGTGGACGCTGCCAAATGTAAGCGTGCAGGAATTTCGCCGAGTGCGGTGCTCGATGCGGTGGGCAGTTATTGCGGTGGCGCGTATATCTCCAACTATAACCAGTATGGTAAAGTATATCGTGTGATGATGCAGGCTTCGCCTGAATATCGCCTCGACGAGCAGGCATTGAATAATATGTTTGTACGCAATGGTACGCAGATGGCTCCGGTGAGCCAGTTCGTGACGCTGAAACAAGTGCTGGGACCGGAAACGGCCAACCGTTTCAATCTTTACAGCACCATCACCGCCAATGTGAATCCTGCCGATGGTTACTCCTCCGGCGAGGTGCAGAAAGTGATTGAAGAAGTGGCTGCACAGTCTTTGCCGGCAGGCTACGGATATGAATATGGTGGTATGGCACGCGAAGAAGCAAGTAGCGGTGGTGCGCAGACGGTTTTCATTTACGCCATCTGTATCTTCCTTATCTATCTGATTCTGGCCTGTCTTTACGAAAGTTTCCTCATACCGTTTGCCGTTATCTTCTCCGTGCCGTTCGGGCTGATGGGGTCGTTCCTTTTCGCCAAAATACTCGGGTTGGAGAATAATATCTATCTGCAGACGGGTGTGATTATGTTGATCGGTTTGCTGGCTAAGACGGCCATTCTGATTACGGAGTACGCCATAGAACGTCGCCGCAAGGGAATGGGTATCGTGGAGTCTGCCTACTCTGCCGCACAAGTCCGCTTGCGTCCTATCCTGATGACGGTGTTGACAATGATCTTCGGTATGCTTCCGCTGATGTTTTCCTCCGGTGCAGGTGCCAATGGTAACAGTTCGCTGGGTACGGGTGTTGTGGGCGGTATGGCTGTCGGGACACTGGCATTGCTCTTTGTCGTTCCGGTTTTCTACATCATCTTTGAGTTTTTGCAGGAGAAAATCCGCAAACCGATGGAAGAGGAACCAGATGTGCAGGTGCTTTTAGAGAAAGAAAAGAGTGAAGTTGAACGCGAACGTAAATAAATGAAAGAAAGAATGAAGAAGAATATCATCACATTAGTTGCCATCAGTCTGTCGTTGAGCGGTTGTGGCATCTATACCAAATACGAACCCGCCACTGTCGTTCCCGACGATCTTTACGGCGGGGAAGTGGTGACCGAAGACACTGCCGGTCTGGGTAATATGGACTGGCGGGAACTCTTCACCGACCCTTATCTGCAATCCCTCATTGAAGTGGGATTGCAGACCAATACCGACTATCAGTCTGCCCAGCTCCGTGTGGAAGAAGCACAGGCCGTACTGATGTCCGCCAAACTTGCTTTTCTACCCGCTTTTGCACTTGCTCCGCAGGGAACAGTGAGCAGTTTCGATACGCAGAAGGCTACGCAGACTTATTCGTTGCCCGTTACTGCCAGTTGGGAGTTGGACGTTTTCGGGCGTATGCGCAACTCCAAGAAACAGGCGAAAGCGCTTTATGCTCAAAGCGAGGATTACCGTCAGGCAGTCCGTACACAGTTGATAGCAGGTATCGCCAATACCTATTACACCCTGTTGATGCTGGACGAACAACTCGACATCTCCCGTCAGACGGAAGAGGCATGGAAAGAAACCGTTGCGTCTACCCGTGCATTAATGAATGCCGGATTGGCAAACGAATCGGCTGTGTCGCAGATGGAGGCGGCCTATTATCAGGTGCAGGGTTCGGTCCTCGATTTGCAGCAGCAGATCAATCAGGTGGAGAACGGTCTTGCCTTATTATTGGCGGAGACGCCACGCAACTATGAGCGTGGTGTATTGGCAAAGCAACAGTTTCCTGCCGACTTCTCGATAGGAATTCCTGTACGGATGCTTTCTTCCCGTCCGGATGTCCGTTCGGCAGAGCGGACGTTGGAAGCGGCGTTCTATGGCACCAATGCGGCACGTTCGGCTTTCTATCCTTCCATCACTTTGAGCGGGAGTGCCGGATGGACAAACTCCGCCGGGGCGATGATTATCAATCCGGGCAAGTTTCTCGCGTCGGCGATAGGTTCGCTTACGCAGCCGCTCTTTAACAGAGGACAGGTGGTGGCACAATACCGCATTGCCCGTGCGCAACAGGAAGAAGCGGCGCTCGGTTTTCAGCAAACGTTGCTCAATGCCGGTAGTGAGGTGAATGATGCGTTGATTGCCTATCAAACCAGTCAGGGAAAAAGAATCTTGCTGGATAAACAGATCACTTCCCTGCAAACGGCTCTGCGAAGCACTACTCTGTTGATGGAGCATGGTAATACAACCTATCTGGAAGTGCTTACCTCCCGGCAGTCGTTGCTTAGTGCGCAACTGTCGCAGACGGCCAATCATTTTACTGAAATACAAAGTTTAATTAACCTATACCGTGCTTTAGGAGGAGGTCAGGAATAAACTGTATCATACTCTCTGTTTTCTAATTTAATGAAAGAAGGGCTGCCGGAGAAGTGATTCTGTGGCAGCCCGTTTGTTGGGCATATATATCCAACACGCTGGTCATATATGCCCAACACATTGGATCTATATGTCCAACACGCTGGTCATATATGCCCAACACATTGGATCTATATGTCCAATACGCACGGTATATATAGCTTGCAAGTAGCTGATAAACAGCGTTATTCTACCAGACTTTTTGCTCTATCCAATGCTACGTTGATATTCGGGCAGATATTCTCTTTTCCCAGCAACTCGTAGAATCCGGCTTTTTCCAGTACATTATGCACGTTCTCGTTGACTCCCGAAAGGATAATGGTAGTCTTTTCCTTCTGCGACATTTCGCAGAGAGCAGTCAGGTTATGAATACCTGTGGAGTCGATGAACGGAACCTTGCGCATACGGATGATACGTACTTTCGGGCGGTCTCCCAGTTGTGTCATTGTTTCTTCAAACTTGGTAGCGATGCCGAAGAAATAAGGGCCGTTGATTTCGTATACCTCTATACCTTTGGGAATCATCAGGTTTTCTTCGTGTACGGTAATATCCGATTCTTTGTTCGGGTCAATCTCATCGGTAATCACCGAGATTTCAGTAGTCTCCATGACACGTTTCATAAAGAGAACGCAAGCAATCACTAATCCTACTTCGATAGCGACAGTCAGGTCGAAGATAACGGTCAGGAAGAACGTGATAAGCAGTACGGTAACGTCCGATTTCGGATTCTTCAGTAAAGCTCTGAATACACGCCATCCGCTCATGTTGTAAGATACGATGACCAGTACTCCGGCAAGGCATGCCATCGGGATATATTGTGCGAGTGGCATCAGGAAGAGCAGAATCAACAGCAATACTACTGCATGGATGATTCCGGCTATCGGTGTCTTACCCCCGTTGTTGATATTCGTCATGGTACGGGCGATGGCTCCGGTGGCAGGAATACCTCCGAACAGAGGAGCTATGATATTGGCAGCTCCCTGTGCAATCAGTTCTGTATTGGAATCGTGGCGGTCGCCTATCACACCGTCGGCTACCGTGGCAGACAGCAGCGATTCGATAGCTCCCAATACGGCAATGGTGATAGCTACCGGAAACAATTCCCTGATAGCTTCCCAATCCAACGCAGGCACAACGGCATCGGGCAACTCCGATTTAATGGTGAAGCGGTCGCCGATTGTCTGGATGCAGTCGATTCCTCCGAAAGTTTTCATCAGGTAAACAGCTACCGTCACTACGATGATGGCAATCAGCGAGCCGGGAATTTTCTTTGAGAACTTCGGAGTGATGGCGATAATAATAATGCTGACAATACTAACGATGGTATTCCACCAGTTGATCGTGTCGAAGTGTCGGAAATAAATCAGCCACTTCCCGACGAAGTCTCCCGGCACTTTCTCGTCTCCGAAAGATAAACCGAAAATATCGGCAATCTGGGTCGTGAAAATAGTGACGGCGATACCGCTGGTAAATCCGACGATGATAGGGTAAGGAATGAATTTGATGACAGCTCCCAGCTTGAACACTCCTAATAATACAAGGAGTACGCCCGCCATCAGCGTGGCTACAATCAGTCCGGCCTCGCCGTATTGTTGTATGATGCCATAGATAATGACGATAAATGCTCCCGTAGGGCCGCCGATCTGGACTTTGCTGCCTCCCAACAGGGAAATGATGAATCCCGCAATGATAGCGGTGATAATACCTTTTTCGGGTGAAACTCCCGAAGCGATACCGAAAGCGATAGCCAGTGGAAGCGCCACGATACCTACGATGATGCCGGCCATCAGGTCCGCCATAAACGTTTCTTTCGAATAATTCTTTAGACAAGAAACCAGTTTGGGTTTAAATTCAAATAGCTTCATTTTTAGATGTTGTTATACGTGTACTCTGTACTTTTTTGCAAAGTAGAGGTTGCAAAATTAGATAAAATAATCGAAATAAGTATGTTTTTGAACATACTATTTGTCTGTTGATAGATTTCATCAATGAGGTGATAGTTTTTATTCATTAAGAAAAGGTGGTTTATTGTGAACAAATCGTTTATATTTGCGTTATAAATAGTACGACAAGTTACGTTTGGTAATCAACCAATTTAAAATATATATAGAATTATGGCTAAGAGTATTAAAGGAACTCAAACAGAGAAAAATCTGTTGACTTCATTCGCAGGAGAATCACAGGCTAGAATGCGTTACACTTATTTCGCAAGTGCAGCTAAAAAAGAAGGCTACGAACAAATTGCGGCTATTTTCACTGAAACTGCCGATCAGGAAAAAGAACATGCAAAACGTATGTTTAAGTTCCTTGAAGGCGGTATGGTAGAAATCACTGCCAGCTATCCGGCCGGTGTAATTGGTAATACACTTGAAAATCTTCGCGCTGCCGCAGCGGGTGAACATGAAGAATGGTCACTGGATTATCCTCACTTTGCCGACGTGGCAGAACAGGAAGGTTTCCCGATGATTGCTGCTATGTACCGCAATATCTCCATCGCAGAAAAAGGTCACGAAGAAAGATATCTTGCCTTCGTAAATAACATCGAAAATATGACTGTATTCGCTAAAGAAGGCGAAGTGGTATGGCAATGCCGTAACTGCGGTTACATTGAAATCGGTAAGGAAGCTCCTGAAGTTTGCCCGGCATGTCTGCATCCACAGGCTTATTTCGAGGTGAAGAAGGAAAATTATTAATCAATCTATCGTCAGTTCGATATAACTTCATTCGTATGGTTTATATCGAACTGACTTTGTCACTTCCAAAACTCTAACCGCTTGTGAAGGCTATGTAATTCTTCTCTTCCTATTTGTAAATTCTTCTTTTTTGCGTATTTTTGCCAAATCTACTGGAAGAAATGATAGAAACTTTATATAGCACACAGATAGTATGTTTGGAACAAAGAAGAACAAAGAAGCTGATTTTATTACAACAGCTGAACCTTTAAAACTAACTACCATAGCTACAGGAACAGTTTTGAAGGGCGTAATTGAAGTAGAAGGAAGCTTGCGAGTAGATGGAGTCATTGAAGGAGATGTGACTTGCCATAAGATGGTGGTGATTGGCCCGCAAGGAACAGTGACGGGAAATATAACCTCCGTTTCAGCCGTACTGCAAGGAACATTGAAGGGGGATATACACGTGACGGATCTGCTGACACTAAAGGCAGGCTGCCTGATGAATGGTGATATTTATACTTGCAAATTGGAAATAGAGCCACAAGCACGTTTCAATGGAACCTGCAATACTATAGAGGAGCAACAGCTACAGACCAAAGCTGCAGAATAACGTTCCAACAGCATTTGTGTATGGTCATTTCGGATCTGCCTCATTGATAGGGATACTCATAAAATAAAAAATAGATGGCAACTTTTTCATTGCGAATTAGTTGCCTTTTTTGTATTATCTATTGATTCCGGTAATCCTTGGGAGATACACCGTATTGCTTTAAAAACTCCCGATAGAAATAAGATTTATTAGAGAATCCACATTTAAACATAATCTCGGATACGGTCAACTTGGTTGTCCTTAACAACTTGGCTGCATATTCCAGTCTGATGCCTCGTACAAATTCACTCGGAGTCTTATCTATTATTTCTTTGAACTTCCGATACAAGGTAGCTTTGCTCACTCCTACAAATTCGGCAATAGAAGAAGGGTTTAATAACTCATCATCTATATTATTCTTTATGAAGTCTGTTACATTCTGTATTAACTCTTCGTCTTCCGGATGAAGAACAATCCCGTCTTTTACTTTCACAGAAGACATGCTGGAATTGAAATAGTCCTTTAAAAGCATTTGTCTCGACAGCAGATTCTCTATGGTGGAGATAACCTGCCTCGGGTGAAATGGTTTGACGATATAAGCATCCGCACCATGGTTAAAGGCATTAATCTGGTCTTCTACAGAAGCCTTTGCCGATATTCCTATGATCGGAATATAACTTGTTTTCAAATCGGATTTCAATTTATTAATCAAGCTCAAACCGTCCATATTGGGCATGACAATATCACTTATAATAATATCAGGATGATTATGTTCTATCTCTTTCAAAGCCTCTACGCCGTCTTTTGCTTCGTGTATCACATAATCAAAGAGGACATCTTTCAGCAGGTCTCTGATATTCTTTTCATCTTCCACTATCAGTATGACAGTATCTTTGCGAGGGGATAAGTGATCCTGCCCGTTCTTTTCTTTCTGCAACGAATCTTTTTCATCTGTTACAACAAGTGAATGATCGGATGGCAAAGAAGGAATCACAACTGAAAATTCAACACTTTTTCCCAGTTCACTATTTACACTTATCTGCCCGCCTAATAATTCAACCAGACTCTTTGTTAGATTTAAACCTATGCCATTGCTGACAGAGTTACCCAATTTAGGAGTATCAAATATCTTATACTTATCAAATATCTCTGCCATCTGTTGTTCTGTTAATCCCTTACCGGAATTTCTTACGAGCAAGTATAAGGTTTTATCAGGCTCATTTTGTGATATTTCAACATGAATATATCCGTAACGAGGAGTATATTTGAAAGCGTTCGACAGTAAATTGAATATAATTTTTTCCAAAGCATTGCGGTCGGAATAGATCTCTGACGTATCATGAGTCTCTACCTTGAAGTCTATTTTATTCTCTTTCAGGATATCCACATAATTGTTGGAAGCATATTCCATCAATGATTTTACGTCCACATTTTCAGGATGCAAATCCATATTGCTCGATTTAGTTTTACGAAACTCCATCAACTCACTAATCAGCTTCTGCATCCTTTCGGCATTATTCTTTATTATTTGGAGATATTTCTTTGTACTACCATCTAACCCGTCCTGTTCCAACAAGTGCTGTGCAGGTGTATAAATCAAAGTTAGGGGGGTAAAGAATTCATGTGCCACATTAGTGAAGAAATTGAGCCGGGATTCATAAATCTTCTGTTCATGCCGTTTCTCTACCTGGGCTATAAGAACCTGGCGGCTTAACCGTATGCGATTTTTGATAACAGACTTTGTGATATAGAAGATAATAATGCACAATATGGCATAGATAATCAATGCAGGAACACTAAGCCACCACGGATAACCTACTTTTATAGTTAAGCGATAAATGTTATCTCCCCATACTTTGTCGCCATTTGTGCTCTTCACTTTAAGCTGGTACTCACCCGGAGGAAGTTGGGTAAAGATAATATTCGGATTATTACCCATTTCCACCCAATCATCCGAATGGTTCTTCAAGCGATAAGCATATTCACAGTTTTCATTATTAATAAAGTCTTTGGCTATGAAATTGAAAGTCATGAATCTTTCTTCATAGCTAAGTTTCAACACTCCTTTTCTGATACGTTCATTAATGTCCTGTACCGTATTATATATCTTCAAACTACTTAATATAAGTGGAGGATTAAACTCGCGCAAATGTATATTTCGAGGATTGAAATAACTAAACCCGCTTACTCCTCCAAAGTACAAGAAGTCACGATGATCCTTGAAGAAAGCTCCATCAGAGAATTCATCATTCTGCAATCCGTCATTCAAGGTATAATTATCTATTTTATTGTTTTTTACATTCAGGCTAGACAATCCCTGGTTGGTACTGATCCATATCTTTCCTTCGTGGTCTTTTAATATTCCATGAATCGTTTTATTATTCAATTTCTCGTCGGCATATTGTATCAGGTGAAAATCATTCTCCTCCTTTTTCAATTCGTTCAGTCCATAACTTGTTCCTATCCATATACCGGTATCATCACGCAGTAAGCACAATACATCATTATTGGTGAGTAAAATCCGACTGTCCATATCCTCCAATGATTTTATGCTGTTATCTTTCATATTGATACAGTTCAAGCCTCCGCCACGTGTACCAAACCATAACATATTGTCTTCCGGATCGGATGTAATGGCATAAACAACATCGTTATTCAATGAGATATTTTTATCCGACGAATTATATTGCCTGAATCCTTTAACGTGATAACGACCTTGCTCTCTGGAAATATTTATTTTGATTAAACCATATCCTGATGTTCCCACCCATAAAAGAGAATCATTGTTCGTAAAATAAATGTTGTACACAGCCTTGAAAGGCGGATATTTATCAGGTATCTCAAGCTTTTCCAGTCGCCCCGTAGCAGCATTCAATATATTGATTCCGGTTCCTTCCGTTCCGATAAAAATGTCATTCGCTTTATTTCTTCTCAAGGCATAGACAGAATTGGAAATCAATCCTTTACTCTCATTCAGATAATCTGTCAATTCCTTCGTAGCAGGATTCAACAGTTTTATTCCGCTTCCTTTTGTGCCTATCAGAATATTACCATCTTCATCTTCACAAAAACATCTCACAGGGTGACTGGTGTGAACGGTTTCAAATAAAGAGTCGTAATGATAAAGTTGAATTAATCCTTGTCCGTCCGTTCCTATCCACAATATGTTCTGACTACCGGAATAAAGAGTGAAGACTGATAACTGACTGGATAGTTCGTTCAGGTAGGTAAAAGTATTCTTTTTTAAATCATAATGAATACATCCCCCTTCTATAAAGCTGACGTACATCTTGTTCTCTGCTAAAATAACCTGCGATACAGGTTTGCTACTATCCAGCTCAATGCATTGGGAAACTGTAAAGTCGGGATTTAAAAGGAAAAGTTTGTTGTCTTTGTTTAAGATAAATCTGCCTTTCGACAGAAATATCTTATCTACAGGAGTCTGTATGTCGACTGTGCGTAAATCACTCTGTTTTTCTCCGTTAACGAGAAGATTGTAAGTCAGATGCACGGTATTTCCATTATTTAAAAGGAAAAGCATACGATCGGAATCATTCACGGAATAGTCCTTTATATGACTTGCAAAGTCTGTGTTAATCGGATTGAACTCATCTTCAGAATCATTATAGACAAAGAACCCCAGCCCCTTTATGAGGCAGATAATATCTCCTGCCGCACTCTT
>ULWU01017070.1_pt1 | contig 13023 bp, 9 predicted proteins | sample 1960661 | NCBI WGS metagenome assembly ULWU01 (sample SAMEA4835821, study PRJEB28245) | human gut metagenome | biome: gut microbiome; material: fecal sample | place: Denmark | collected 2008
ATAAACAGAATCGTCAACAGCGATAAGAGTCCCTGCAATGCCGTGACAAAATTGCTTCCGGCCGTGATCATGGAAAGCAGTACCGAGGCCGTAAATAGCAGCCCGGTAGCAGTTCTTCCTTCTGCTCTCTCCAGGCAGATTGCCACAGACAACATCAACAATCCAAAGCCGTGCATTCCCACGTAATGAACTCCGCCGTTATACCAGTAGAAGCCACTCTGTGCGGAATAAATAAACATAAAGACTGCCACTGTAATCACTGCCTGTGCTGCCAGGCCGGTCCACTTTTCCATGCCCAGTACTTTCCGCAGGATCACATGGGTAAATGTCATGGTACCCGCCAGCAATAGCAGCAGGATGAACACTGGACCGAGGAAATAATACTGTTCTCCCCAGATTGCCGGCATCAATGCCATAAAGAAAATAGAAGAATAGGTTCCCTGCCACGCATACCACTGCGTTCTGGAGCAATCCAGTGCACCGGAGATGGCAGCCCATTTTGACTGTTCCTGCTCCATGGCAGCTCTGGCAAATCTTCCGAAATTGTAATCATCATAATACGGAACCGCATAGACTGTCAGACGAAACAATGGAATCAGCGTCAACAGCAGCAGTCCGCAGCATCCCACGGCCAGCAGGATCTTTCCCGGCTTCCATAACCAGAATTTTCTTAATTTTTCACGAGCACCCTTCAATTACTTTCACCCTTTCTGTTTTCCCCACAACAGTTTTGTAATGCAGCTCCTCCCCACAAGGTTCTTCATCTATAAAAGTTTTGCTATGCTCTGTTTTTTATAATACGATTTCTCCGTTCTTCGAACTCTCGAAATCGTAACAATCATTCGTATTATAGCACGTCTGCGAAATGTACCTTCAATCGTTTGAAAATAACGGCTCCCAACCCGAACAGTACTACCGTTACGATCCAGAAATACATGGTGGAAAAGAAATCCTGGAAAAACCATTCCTTCTCATAAATAGCACTTCGATAACCGTTTACAATATACACCAGAGGATTCAGCTTCAGAATCGTGATCCAATTGCCGGACAGGGAATCCAGATTCCACAAAATAGGAGTGGCCCACATGCCGATCTGCAATCCGATACTGATGATCTGAGACAGATCCCGGAAAAATACTACTACTGCACAAGTCGTATAGCTGAGTGCCAGTACAAAAATGAACAGGCAGAAGCTATAGTATACGATCTGTATCGTATATATGGTAGGATAATACCCGTAAATTGCTGCCACAATCAACAGCAGACACACAAAAAATACATGAATAAAGGTGGCTGCAATAATCTTGATGATAGGCAGGATACTGATCTTAAATACTACTTTTTTCACCAGATAGTTATATTCCAGCAGCGCATTGGTTCCATTGTTTAATGCCTCACTAAAATAGAACCAGGGTACAAGCCCAGCCGTCAGGAACAATACAAAGGGTACTTCCACACCCTCCCGCAGGGGAGTACTCGTATTACCCATGATCTTATCAAAAACAATGTAATACATAGCCACCGTGACCACCGGCTGTGCCATAGCCCATACCGCACCCAGATAAGATCCCGCATATCTTTTTTTGAAATCATTTTTGGCCAGTTTCCAGATCAGATGCCGGTTCTGGAACAGTTCCACCGGCAGTCCGGTGAATTTATCATACCAGTGAATAAAAGCAACGCATGCCGCCGCGATCACTACGCAGGAAATGATCTTCTTGGCCAGTTCCTGTCCCGGATCCGCCGCAGGTCCCGGATTCTTATGGAATACAATAAGTACTGCCATGATCACTGCCGTTGTCACAAACAGGGCAATGCCCGCTTTTTTACTTACCTTCATTCTCTTTTTCCTTCACGTACTGTTCCAATGTGCCCCACTTGGTATCCTTCTCGGAAAGCGTCAGTTCCATGCCTTCTGGAATCGGCCATTTCACACCGATATCCGGTGTGTTGTAAGCGATACCGCCCTCATCATCGGGATGATAGAAATCCGTACATTTATAGCAGAATTCCGCATAATCCGACAGTACCAGAAAACCATGTGCAAAATTCTTCGGGATAAAGAACTGCTTCTTGTTCTCTTCAGACAAAAGCACTCCGTACCACTGGCCGAAAGTCCTGGAACCTTCCCGCAGATCCACTGCCACGTCATAGACTTCTCCGCGGATCACGCGCACCAGCTTGTCCTGAGGAAAATGTTTCTGGAAATGCAGTCCACGCAATACACCCTTCTTGGAAGCGGACTGATTGTCCTGTACGAACACCTCAGGAATTCCCGCAGCCTTGAAATCGTTATAATTGTAAGTCTCCATAAAATATCCTCTGGTATCTCCGAATACCGTAGGAGTAATGATCTTTAATCCTTCAATTTCACAGGTTTCTACTGTTATTTTACCCATTTATTTCGTCCTCACTCTCTATTTTTATTGACTATTCGTAGGTGATATTCATGTCCACACGACCTTCGATGCCGTCCACTTTTCCCTTGGAGGTATACTGCCAGGTCTTATAATATCCCTGATATAACGGAACACTGCGATACTCTGCCAGCCAGATATGATAATTTTCCAGTCTTGCTGTCTGCAGATTATTGTTGTACCAGTTACGGCTGGCATAGACACCCGCCGTGTATCCGGCATTTTCTATGGTCCTGCAGAACGCTTCACATACCAGTGTTCTGGTCTCCGCATCCAGACTGTCCGCACGGCCGTTACCGCCCGCACCTTCGGTATCGATAAATACCGGATAGTTCAGCCGGTAATCCCGGATCAGTTCGATCACCGCGGAAGCCTCTTCCACAGCTTCCTTCTCATCCACAGCCTGGGTGAAAAAGTATACGCCCACCGGAATTCCTGCGGCCTGTGCACCCTTCATGTTCGTCACGAACATGGGATCTTCCACCAGGCTTCCGGTTACTGAACCGCGGTATCCGGCACGGATAATGGCAAACTGCACTCCTGCATTTTCCACCTTATCCCAGTCGATCTCCTTGTTCCATTTGGAGACATCGATACCGACCTTTGCATTACCGGACGTGGTCTGCAGCTTCTGGATCTCTGTCTTGTCCGCATCTGCCAGAGCACCTGCCACGGCGCTGTCCTCGGCTTCTGCATCCACTTCATCCTCCGTCTTGATCAACAGGGAAATATCGTCAATGGCCAGATACTCCACTTTATCCTTGACGTGAACTCTTGTCTCACTGACCGGAACCTTATATCCCTCAATGGGAAGGAGCTCAATATAATAGTCTCCGGAATCCAGATCTCCAATGTAAATGATACCGTCCTGATCCAGATCCTTGTAATCACCCAGGCCATCCAGCCGTACGTAGAAGCTCTCCCCGGTCACCGGACTTCCTTCGTTGTCCACGATCTGGATCCGCAGATCCTTTTCTATGGAGGTGGCTACCAGAGATAGACGGTTGCTGTTATCCTTTGCAGCTTCCAGAATTGGATTTACTTCCTGATCAAAAAACGTATTATCTTTTAAAAATGCCTTCAGATCATTGCCGATCTGACCATCCGGTGAGACCGTCTCTTCTGCCTGATCGCCATTTTCCGCCGGAGATGCACTGTCACCCGCTCCGGCATTCTGAGTGCCGGATGCCGGCGGTCCGGAAGCTGCCGTAAACTGCTCCCTGTTGACATACATGACCAGCAGTGCCACCAGCAGGATCACCGCCATGGAGGCCAGAATCGCCATTTTCCGCAGCTTAGAGTCCATTTGCTACCTCTACCAGATATTTTCCGTAGTTCGTCTTAAGCAGCGGCTCTGCCAGAGCAAGCAGCTGCTCTTTGTCAATGAATCCTCGCTTGAAAGCGATCTCTTCAATACAGGAAATGTACAGACCCTGTCTCTTCTGGAAAGCCGCCACAAAATCTGCCGCATCCAGAAGGGCATCATGATTGCCGGTATCCAGCCATGCAAAGCCTCTTCCCAGTGTCTCTACCTGTAAACTGCCTCTGTTCAGGTACTCGTTGTTGATGCTGGTGATCTCAATCTCTCCTCTTGCAGAGGGCTTTACATTCTTTGCGATCTCCACTACAGCATTGTCATAGAAATACAGTCCGGGAACCGCATAATTGCTCTTGGGATGCTCCGGCTTCTCCTCGATGGAAAGTGCCTTGCCGTTCTCATCAAATTCCACTACACCGTATTCTCTGGGATCACGCACATAATAGCCGAAAATAGTTGCGCCCTTTTCTCTGGCGGCTACTCTGCGCAATACTGCGGAAAAGCTCTGTCCGTAGAAAATATTATCTCCCAGTACCAGTGCCACTCTGTCATTACCGATGAAATCCGCACCGATGATAAAGGCATCTGCCAGCCCGCGGGGCTGATCCTGCACCGCATATTCCAGGCGCATGCCCAGCTGGCTGCCGTCTCCCAGCAATTCCTGAAATACCGGAAGGTCTCTTGGGGTGGAGATGATCAATACCTCTCTGATATCTGCCAGCATCAGTGTTGACAGGGGATAATAGATCATGGGTTTATCGTACACCGGCATGATCTGCTTGGAAATCGCTTTTGTCAGGGGATACAGTCTGGTTCCGGAACCTCCCGCCAGTATAATTCCTTTCATTTCGTCCTCCGATCCGCCCTTTTCGGGCTTCTTTTTACTTGTTTTTTAACACACCGAATGGGAACGACGTTCATCGTTCCCATTTAACAGGTATTCTTTACTTTTCTTCGTACATCTCATTGTAGTACTTCTGGTAATCACCGCTGGTCACATTATTCATCCAGTCTTCATGCTCGAAGTACCAGGCGATGGTCTTGCGGATGCCTTCCTTGAACATGGTCTCGGGATACCAGCCGATCTCTGCCTTGATCTTGTCCGGTGCAATGGCATATCTTCTGTCATGTCCCTTACGATCCTCCACGTAAGTGATCAGGTCGTTGTTAATATGTGCCTTGCGGGGATCGGAATCCGGAAGCATCTCCTGCAGAGTCTCAATGATAATGTGGATGATCTCGATATTCTGCTTCTCATTATGTCCGCCCACATTGTAGGTTTCGAACAGTCTTCCCTGTTCCTGTACCATATCGATAGCCTTAGCATGGTCTTCCACATACAGCCAGTCACGGACGTTCTTACCGTCACCGTAGACCGGAAGCTTTTTGCCATGCAATGCATTATTGATAATCAGAGGGATCAGCTTCTCAGGGAACTGGAAAGGACCGTAATTGTTGGAGCAGTTGGTAATGTTGGCAGGGAAATGATAGGTATCCATATATGCCTTCACCAGCATGTCCGAGCTTGCCTTACTTGCGGAGTAAGGGCTGTGGGGATCATACGGAGTGGTCTCATAGAAGAATGCATTGTCATCATCGGGAAGAGATCCGTAGACCTCATCTGTAGATACATGCAGGAACTTCTTGCCTTCTTTGAAGCTGCCATCGGGAAGCTCCCAGGCTGCCTTGGCACAGTTCAGCATCACTGCAGTACCCAGGACATTGGTCTGTACGAAGATCTCCGGGTTGCGGATACTTCTGTCTACATGGCTTTCTGCCGCAAAATGTACCACACGGTCGATATCATTCTCTGCGAAAATTTTGCTGATGGCATCCTTGTCACAGATATTAGCCTTTACAAAGGTGTAGTTCTCACGCTTCTCCACGTCCTTGAGATTCTCAAGATTGCCTGCATAGGTCAGTGCATCCACGTTGATGATACGGATTTCATTATCGTATTTTTTAAACATGTAATGAATATAGTTGGAACCGATAAAACCGGCCCCTCCTGTTACCAGATAAGTTCTCATTTTTTCTCCGTTCTGCGCACAGCGCACATTTTTTGTTATAGATAGGGATATTTTACCATAAAACGAGCAGGATATCAACACGGCTCCTCCGCACTTCGTGCTCTCGGATCCGTGACACACATTCGCATTCCGGGCTATCGGCATTCTTAGCGCCAGGTATTAACACGGCTCCTCCGCACTTCGTGCTCTCGGATCCGTAACACACATTCGCATTCCGGACTATCGTCCTACATGCTCATGTGTGTTTCATCAGCTAATGGCCAGCCGGTTCCGCCTGCAAGCAGTCTCACCGGCTGGTCATTGCTGATGTTAATATCCCAGGTAGCTGAGGTTCAGATCCACATTGCCGCTGATGCCGCTGACTTTTCCTGTGGATTTGTATTGCCACAGATCATAGCGTCCGGTGTAGGTGGGTGCTGCTGCATACTGGGCCAGCCAGATCTTGTAGCCACTCAGTGCACTTGCATCCATCTTCTGGCTGAGCCAAGTCTTGTTGGCATACACACCTGCGGTGTATCCTGCATTCTGAATGGTATTGCAGAATGCCTTACATACTGCCGTTCTGGTAGCGGAATCGATCTTATCACCTCTTCCGCCGCTTCCTTCCACATCCAGGAATACCGGATAGGAAATCTTGTAACCACTGATACGGTCCAGTACCATGGAGGCTTCCTGTACTGCCTCGACCTCATCCACTGCCTGGGTAAAGAAGTATACACCCACTTTCAGTCCTGCTGCCGTAGCTCCCTTGATGTTGGTCTTGAAGGTAGGGTCATCGATCAGTGCTCCCTGAGAGGAACCGCGATAACCCACACGGATGATCACGTAGCTGACACCGGAATTCTTCACGGCGTTCCAGTCAATTTTTCCATTCCACTTGGACACATCGATTCCCATGGTGCCGGAACCAACTACCAGAGATCCGTCACTGGCAAAATTGTATTTTGCGCCCTGAATGACCTGTTCTCCGGTAACCTTGTTGCCATCCGCTGTAAAGAAATAAAGCTTTCCGTCCAGTGTCTGCCATCCGGTGTATTTCACATCACCTTTGATAAAGAACTTAGAGGCAGTAAAGTAATCCGCATAGACTGCTTCACGATAGCTGTCACCATCCTGTACATACAGCTGTACACCGCTCTTGTCTTTCAGCTTGGTAGTTTTATCTTCTCTCGCATTGGAAGCCTTTACAGTTACTGTGCACTTGGCTTCCACCTTGTTGCTGCCTTCTGTATACGTTACCGTTACCGTAGCACTTCCCGCTTTCACACCGGTGATAGTAATGGTCTTGCCGCTTACAGCCACAGTTGCTATACCGGTATCGCTGGAAGCCGCACTTACGGTTCCACTTCCGCTGACTTTTGCGGTAACTGTATCCGTTGCCTTCTGATAAGTCGTCACTGCCGTTTTATCCAGAGTAATTGTCGCCGCCGGAGTCGCTGTAGGGGTTGCCGTAGGAGTCGCTGTAGGAGTTGCCGTAGGGGCCGCTGTCGGGGTTGCTGTTGCCGCCGGAGTCGCTGTAGGGGTTGCTGTTGCCGTCGGGGTTACTGTCGGAGTCGCTGTGGGCTCTGCAGTCGGGGATACTGTCGGTTCTTTTGTAGGTTCTGCTGTGGGCTCTGTTGTAGGTTCTGCTGTCGGTTCCGCTGTCGGTTCCGCTGTTGGTTCCGCTGTAGGAGACACTTCTGCCATCCGCAGGAACTTACCGCTGTAAGCCATCGTTACGGTCTCCGGATTGGTAATGGTATCCTTGGATACTTCTTTATAAGTATTGGCAGTCGCGGTACTTGCCACCCACTGCACAGTATCCTGCAGTGTGGACTCTACAGTAGTATCCTTGATCTGTGTATCCTCTTTTGCAGCATTGATCTCAGATTCTTTCTTGATCTCATTGGAGACATCGACCTTTTTATAGGCGATATCTTTCTTTACTTCTACTTTCTGTGCTGCTGTCGGCAGAACATAGTCCTTGTATTTATCATCCGTCAGTGCGTTTACCGCTACGGAGTAATTCCCCGGCGTAATACCCTTTTTATAGATAATACCGTCCATATCGTCATCAGTCCAGGTCTCGGTCTTGCCGTTGGGATCTGTAATGGTTACGCTGAAGGGTACGTTGGAGATCAGCTTGCCGGTCTTTTTATTGTTAAATTTGATCTTCAGATCCTTCTGTACAGAGACCAGCTCCAGTTCTACCGTACCGCCGTTGGTGTACTCTGCCTCTTCATATTCCTTCTGTTCTTCCGGATCTTCTTCTACCGCATTGGCTGCCGCGATCTTTGCCATCTGTGCGTCTGCCACTGCCAGAAGTCCCTGCTCACCGATCATCTGGATGCCGTCCAGCTGTGTTCCCACGCTGACGAACTCCGATACCTGTCCATCCACTGCCCGGGCACTGGCATAGACACTTCCGGTCACGATAGCCAGAATCAGTACCGCCACTCCGGTAGCTGCCATAATCCGGTCCATGGTACTCAGGTTCAGGAATTTTGTCCAGATTACAGCGATTCCGCCCTGCTTTTTGCCCCCGGTCTTTCTCCTGCCCGTGGGAGCCGGCTCTTCCTCGTAATCTTCGTCGGCATAATACTCTTCATCGTCACTCTCTTCGATGTACTCCACGTCATCGGCATAGTACTCCTCACCGTCTTCTTCTCCGGTGTGCTCTTCCTCATCGGCGTAGTACTCCTCACCGTCTTCTTCTCCGGTGTACTCTTCCTCATCAGCATAGTACTCTTCGCCGTCTTCTTCTCCGGTGTGCTCTTCCTCATCGGCGTAGTACTCCTCACCGTCTTCTTCTCCGGTGTACTCTTCCTCATCAGCATAGTACTCTTCGCCGTCTTCTTCTCCGGTGTACTCTTCCTCATTAGCATAGTACTCTTCGTCGTCTTCTTCTCCGGTGTACTCTTCCTCATCGGCATAGTACTCTTCACCGTCTTCTTCTCCGGTGTATTCTTCCTCATCGGCATAGTACTCTTCGCCGTCAGTCTCTTCCGGATACTCTTCTTCGTCGGCATAGTATTCCTCGCCGTCGTCTTCTCCGGTATATTCTTCCTCGTCCCAATCGTAACCATCCTGTACGTCTTCTTCCCAGTTACGGTCCGGACGTTTTGTATGGTTAAATAATTTTTTCATCTGATCTATCCCTTCTGCTCATAATCTCGGTGTAATAATTCCGTAACATTATAGCATTGTATTTTCCCCACATCAAGGCATTCACCCATTTCTTCAGAATTTCTTAAATCTTTCTAATATTATGGACTTTCTTTTCGTATAATAGTAAAATCAATATAACTCTTTTTACCACTACATTATTGAATTACCTGAAACGGAGAGAATACATGAAACGAAACAATAACAACCATAATATCCACGCATCTTCTGTGAATGACATGCCGGATATTGAGATTGTAGATCTGGAAGACGACACAATGCAAGACACAGATTCTGGTAATTTCCATTCCGGGAATACTCGTTCCGGTTCTGTGCACAATTTCCATACCGATTCCGATGACGACATAGAAGACCTTTACGTAGATGCCGATGAAGAAATCCCTGAGGGCGAAGAGTCTGCGGCCCCTGCCGGTATCCGGCGCTTTCTGAATTTTCACGTACTGTTTGCTCTCGTGCTTCTTATTGTTGTCGGCGTGGTAGGATACCGCGTCACACACTGGGGACAGAGGATCAGCCAGTCCGACATCTTCAAGGACGGGCAGGGTTCTTACGACGACAGTTGGGATTCCATCCTTCCCCTGACCGACGAAAACGGTCAGATGATCATTAATGATGCTTCCAATATCGTTGTCTTCGGAAATGCTCCCTTCGCAGATGACAGGGACTCTTCCGACAATCTGGCCAATCTGATCGCCAAAGAGACCGATACCACCGTTTATAACTGTTCCATCAGCGGAAGTTACCTTGCTGCACAGCAGTTAAACTACGACCCCACCGTTGCCCCCATGGATGCTTACTGTCTCTACTGGCTGGTGAACCTGGCCGTTGGGGTTCCTCTGGATGGCTACTACACCGATGCAGCCAATGCTCTGGGCGACAAGACACCGGCCGAAGCAGAGGAAGTAATCAACACACTGAAAACTCTGGATTTCAACACGATCGACACCGTTGCCATTATGTATGATGCTACCGATTATCTGTCCGGCAATGCCATGTACAGTGATGAGAATCCCACGGATCCCACGCAGTTTACCGGCAATCTGGAGGCCAGCATTGAAGTATTGCAGAACTATTACCCCCAGATCCGCATTATCGTTATGTCTCCGACCTATGCATATGCTGTGGATGAGAACGGCGACTATGTAAGCTCCGATATGTATATTTACAACGGTCGTGATGTCTTATCCACTTATGTGATCAAGGAATGTTACTCCGCCAATATCCACAGCGTATCCTTCATGGATAACCTGTACGGCAGCATTACCGAAGACAATGCCGATGAATATCTTGTCGACAATCTGCACCTGAATGTAAAAGGACGTAAGCTCATCGCCAAACGTTTTGAATACTTCCTGAATTACTATTCCAAGGATTATGCATCCCAGGAAAAATAATTCCGGTCAAAAAAGGCTCCCGAAGCAGCCAGTTACTTTGCTGCTCCGGGAGCCACTTGTTTTTCCCTGAAATCTCATTCCTTCATAAAGTAATACAGATCCACTGTGGAATCTTTGTAGATCACATATCCGTGCATTCTTCCGAATTCTTCAAATTCCTGATTCTGCATCTTCCCCACCAGTTTTTTATCTTCCGACAGGATCACATAGGCACAGGCCTCTTCTCTGGCCAGTTCTGCCAGTTCCTGTGCATCAATGACCTCCTGCTCCATAACATCATAAAGATCATTCTGCACCGTCCACTTGCTCACCATAATGTCCCGGCCGTAGGGCATACAAATCACATTGGAATACTGTCTCACATACTGCAGCAGTTCTCCCGGGAATGCCGCCATGACTTCTCTGCCCGGAACCTCAATGGTATCACAGATATCCACAACACTCTGGGGTACATGATACGCATTTTCCGCCTTCTGAAAATTGGGATTCCTGTAGATCAGACTGCCGGATATCGTAAACAGCACAATAGCCAACGTTATCCCCACATATCTTTTTCTACCGGCGAGTTTTCCACAAAGCTGCACCGTACCGAAAGCAATCACCGGTGTCACAGGCAACAACCACAGGATCCGGTAATAGATTTCCCCATCCGCCATCTGAGAGACGATCTTCGCCACCAGCGGATTAAAAAAGACAAGCAGCAATACTAACGGCACATAAAGAAACATCACCCGGATATATTTTCTTTTCTCTGTGAGCCACAGATACAGCAGACTCACCAGGAACCACAGAACGATCAGTCCGGTCCCCATATATTCCTGAAACAGCTTTAAAGCATCCATTCTTCTCCTCCGGTCCTATCATCCCAACAGCAAATACATTCCGGCATACACAATGCAGGGAATACAACAGCCGATCAATGGCAGTATGAGTTTCCATTTTCTGTAACTGACCGCACCACAGAGCCCGGCCGTTCCCACCAGCATGCATGCCAGCAATGCTCCCATGGTACTGGCCAGACAGCAGGCCGTCATCACAGATCCCAACAGCACCCAGAAACCGACAGTGATCTTCTGTTCTTCCTGTATTTTTCGAAGCAGTGTCAGCAGCAGGAAAAATATCATGGGGATCAGGATACTTCCCAATGCAGCCTTCCCCTGTCTGCTCCTGGCAATCATAAAATTCTCTACAGTATAATAAGAATAATCTCCGAAAAGCACCAGCACTTCCGTACAGAGTAAAAATGCAGGCAACGCCCATTTCTTCCGGTATGCGCCCTCTCCTGCGAATAATACCCTGCTTCCCAGAAGATAAAATACCCCGTAAGTCATGGAGATCAGAGCGACCGGCACCAGAGTCTTCGCCACGATCACCGTAGTGATGCCGGTCATCTGGGCCAGCCATGCGATCCAGATGGGAAAAGGTGCCAGCCCGTGTCTCACATCCAGTTCCGTATGCATTCCCGTATAAGGGATCTTCTGATACATCCTGCCGGATTCCTCTGCCGCTGCGGAGATTGCCACATAATAGGCATCGTCACCATCACCGTAGACCATCAGCACTGCCAATACCAGCTGCACCAGCAAAAGCACACCAGCCAGCACCCACAAAATAATCTCTGCTTTCTCCGGCTTTGCTTCCCGGACTGCCCGCAGAGTACGAGACTGCCGGAAATACCGGACCGTTGCCGCTGCCAGCAGCACCAGGATGTAGCCACAATAAGCTACGGTCACCATCCACATACGGCCTTCCAACAGGATCACCGGCACACAGATCACCTGAAATCCCGCCCATAGCAGCATCTGACCACTAATCCACAGAAATACCGGATTTCTACAGGGTTTATCCACATTTAAAAAACAATTTCCCACCCATGCCGGTATCGCTACCAGCAGAACGGCAAGCCACAGCAAACGAACTGCGATCATGTTTCAACCTCATTTCTGTTTTCTTATCATTTCATTCCTTATCTGGAAAACATATATATCATATCTCCGTGCACGCCTTCCGAAAGCAGAAGTTCCTCCGACGTATAACCATACTTATCCCGGAGCACAGACACTGTTGCTTCTTTATCCACACCCGGTTTGATCAATACGATCACCCGGTCCAGTGCCTCCACGGATTCCGTATCTTTACGTTCCTTCAGTTCCTCTGCCGTTACCAGCAAAGTTTTGGTGTAACGCATAAATTCCGGCAGGTTCTCATAATAGCCCACTCCCGCATAAACGCAGATGCATGGGAACTCCTCATATTCTTCCGCCAATGCTTCCTGTCTGGCATATCCCTGATAGAGGTATTCCCCATCATAGGCCGCAAGCCGCAGCCCCTGTACCACCACGAGCAACAGCACCAGCATGCCTCCCACGATCTGTTCTTTCCATCCGGAGATCTCTGTCAGTTTTTTTCCAAGGAGACACAATAGCAAAGCAAGCAGCAATGCCACAAACGGAAACAAAGGCATAATATAGCGGTCCACCAGATACGGTGACATGCGGGATGCCAGCAGAAAATATCCGGCCACCGGCACCATCAGCATCCAGGCCGCATCTCTTCCGGAATTTTCACCTTTCTGTTCCTGTTTCCCGGCCCGGAAGCTCAGATACAGCTTTCCCAGAAGCAGGATTGCGCCGGCGGCACATCCGCCGGTCAGAAGAGGCGCTCCCACTGTCCGATCCGCCAGAATTCTGCCAAATGCA
>ULWU01014021.1_pt1 | contig 12855 bp, 15 predicted proteins | sample 1960661 | NCBI WGS metagenome assembly ULWU01 (sample SAMEA4835821, study PRJEB28245) | human gut metagenome | biome: gut microbiome; material: fecal sample | place: Denmark | collected 2008
GTTCCGCAAATATGACATCCTGCGGACCACACGCGAAGATTATTACTGTGATTTTCATGAGATCCGCCGGATGCTGTCTGTGGGAATTCCGATGGCTTTAAACTATTCCATCACAGCAATCGGAACCATGATCCTGCAAAGTGCCGTCAACGTGTTTGGTTCCAGCGTGGTAGCTGCTTTTACTGCTGCTTCCAAAGTCAGCAACATCGCCACCCAGACCATGCCGACACTCGGTACAGCCATGGCCACCTACTGCGGACAGAATCTCGGTGCTGGAAAACATGACCGCATTTTCCGCGGTATGAAAGATGCATTTTATTTATGTTTCTTTGCAGCCGGAGCCGCCGCACTGCTCTGCTGCCTTGCCGGACCTACGATGGTCGGATGGTTCATCCACAACCCATCTGAACAGACACTGCACGCAGCAATGCAGTATCTGCACATTGCAAGTATTTTTATGCTGCCTCTGGCATGGATCTTTGTATACCGTAATGGTCTGCAGGGCTTAGACCGTGGTCTGGTTCCCATGCTCAGCGGTGTACTTGAACTGTTCAGCCGTTATGCGGTTATCCTGATCGCCACAAAGCCTTTTGGATACGTGGGTGTATGCAGTGCTGATGCTGCTGCCTGGCTGACAACCGGTATTCTACTGATTGTTACTTATATGATTTGGAAACATCGTGTCAAAAAACAGCTAAACGCAGAAAATGCCACCATGAACTGCATCAAATAACTATTCTTCCATATCGGAAAAAGGGAGCGTCACCGCTCCCTTTCAGACTGTAGACAAAGTCCTCGGCTTTTTGCCGAGGATTTTTCTGTATTAAAGAGGCTAAAAGTCAGTATTTTCAAGACTTTTCAGTCTCTTTTTGGTATAATAAAGGTATCAAAAAAGGCGGTATTGTTCTATGATGACACAAGAAACAGAAAAAGTAAGAAAGCAAATGCAGATGGTATGTATTGATGATCTTGTTCCGCGGAATCATCTTCTACGACTTATTGACAAAGCTATTGACTGGACATTCATCTATGATCTCGTCCGTGATGCTTATTCCGACGGAATGGGTAGACCAAGTATTGATCCGGTTACGCTTATTAAGATACCGCTTATTCAATACCTGTATGGAATCAAAAGCATGCGGCAGACAATCAAAGAGATTGAAGTAAACATGGCTTACCGTTGGTTCCTTGGACTTGAACTTTATGATCCGGTCCCTCATTTTTCTACTTTCGGGAAAAACTATACCCGTCGTTTTAAAGATACCGACTTATTCGAGCAGATTTTCCAGCGTATCCTTGAGGAGTGTTACCGTTTCAAACTGGTTGATTCAACAGAGATTTTTGTTGATGCAACACATGTGAAAGCGCGGGCGAACAACAGAAAGATGCAGAAACGAATCGCAAAACAGGAAGCTTTATTTTATGCTGACATGCTGCGTCAGGACATTAACGTAGACAGAGAAGCGCACGGAAAGAAACCGTTGAAAGATAAAGACGATAACAACAAACCTGGTTCCGGTGGCAACGACAAGTTTGAAGATTATACGGATGATGTTCCGTCAGATGAAAAAACAATTAAGTGTAGCACTACAGATCCTGAGAGCGGCTGGTTTCGGAAAGGCGAGCACAAGCATGTGTTTGCTTATGGGATTGAAACAGCATGCGATAAAAATGGATGGATTATTGATTTTACAGTAAACCCTGGTAATGAGCATGACAGTCGAACTTTTAAAGGCCTTTACGATAAGCTTGCAGATATCGGCATGAAATACTGTATCGTTGATGCCGGGTATAAAACTCCTGCAATAGCAAAGCTACTTTTGGATGATGGAATAAAGCCGGTCTTTCCTTACAAGCGTCCCATGACAAAGGATGGCTTTTTCAGGAAATCTGAGTATGTATATGATGAGTATAATGATGCTTATATTTGTCCAGGGAATCACTTTCTGCATTACAGCACGACAAATCGGGACGGATATCGCGAGTATAAAAGCTGTGGACAGATTTGCGAAAAGTGCGAGTATCTTTCGCAGTGTACAGAAAGCAAGAACCATGTAAAAGTTGTTACGAGACATGTATGGGAAGACTATATGGAAACATGTGAGGATATCCGGCATACAGAAGGAATGAAGGAGCTATACTCACACAGAAAAGAAACGATTGAAAGAATCTTTGGAACGGCAAAGGAAAACCACGGATTTCGATATACGCAGTTGTATGGCAAAGCGCGGATGACAATGAAAGTCGCGCTTACGTTTGCGTGCATGAATTTAAAAAAGCTTGCAAAATGCAAGCAGGAATGGGGATTACGGATGGCATAATCCAAGGGAAAATTTCCTGTTTTCGGAATAAATTTCATAAACACAAAGAAAAATGCTCCGAGAAACGGAAGTTTCTCGGAGCACTTTGTCTACGGTCTGAAAGGGAGCGTCACCGCTCCCTTTTTATTTTATCTCATAAGTTGTTCCGGTCAAAAGGTATGATTGATGATACCTTTTGGATTCTTTTATCATCTGATTTATCCACAATAACCGTTATCTGCGGAGTCCTTTTCGCTGCAGTACATCACTACACGGTTTCTCCCCATATTCTTCGCCCTGTATAATGCAGTATCTGCATGTTTAATTGTCTCCTGATAATTTTCTTCCCTGCACTCTGCCACTCCCACCGAAATCGTAACCGTTCCGGTTTCCAGTTGTAACTGTTCCACAGCCTCGCGGATTTCCTGCGCATGTTCCTCAAATCTCCGCTCATTCTGTTTCATGATGACGATAAACTCTTCCCCTCCCCAGCGGACCAGAATCTCGTCCTCGCATAATCTGGACCTCACAGCTTCCGATACCGCAACTAATGCTTCATCTCCAGCCGAATGTCCATACATATCATTAATACGCTTAAACTTGTCCAGATCATACATTGCGATCGCCATATACCCACCCTTTGCGCAGATAAACGTGTCATTTTCTCCAACTAATGACTCAAACACATTACGGTTATACGCTCCCGTCAGTGCATCATGCCGAAGGTGATCTTCCAGTTTTAATTTCAAGGCAACCTGATCCCGGTATGTTTTTTCCATTGCCACATCAAATACACAAATTCCGATATACAACGGGATTCCCAGAAGAAACATCATCACGTAATCCGGATAGTGTAAAAAAGTATTTGCAATCGCAATATCCACAAACAACAGCCCATGTCCTATAACCTCATATGGAAGCGGTGCTGCAATGCCAAATGCCAGAAAAATAAACAGGATGATAAAAAATCCTACACACGCAAAACTCAGATCATCCAGATAGGTACATGCCCAGATCGTACACCACATTACGCCGTGCCCAATCGCATAACTCATCGGTACCATAATCCGATAATCTTTCGTATACTTATTCAAAATTAAGTAAATGAGAAATGGAATGATAATTGCAGATCGTGAGATCAGCGTTTCAGTGGAAAATCCACCCAGCAGATAGCAATCCGAGAAAAAATATCCGATTGATGGAATACTGATTCCGAACACAGCCCACAAATTCAAAGTTCTATAATACTCATACTTTTCCTGATAAAAATTTTGTTTATCCATAGGTATACCCTCTTTTTATCCACTTTGTATAATTCTTAGCATAAAAAAAGACCTATAGCAAACCACTATAGATCTTCCAGTGAGACACGGGGGATTCGAACCCCCGACAACTTGATTAAAAGTTATCTTTGTCTTTTTCACCATAATAAAAGAATCTTTTGTGTTATATGTTATTGTTTTCGATTTTAAGTTCAAAAATTTCTACTAATCTATGTTATTTCAATTTAGATATCTTTTACCCTACGTTTTTTGAATTTGATGATTCTTTTTCTTGTTCGGCTTTTGCTGCTCCGGCATTTGCCAGTAGTAAAATGCTGTCCTGCTCTCCCGGGCTGCATTGTCGAAAGTGTTCCAGAAGCTCTTGTTCCTGATCGGATAGGATTGGTGGCGCTTCTGGATTAAGATCTAACAGATAATCGCTAGAGACTTCCAGAAATTTACAAATTTTTATTAGTATTTCGCTTCCCGGTAAATTACCTTTTTTCCATTTTGACGTTTGTGATTGTGCTATTCCGGTACCTTTTGCAAGCTTATTTAGTGTTAAATTTTTTTTCTTTAGAATCTTATCTAGGTTTTCGTAAAACATTTTTCTCCTTTTTTAGCAAAATTTTGATATTTTTCTTGACTTTGTATCTCGTTTTTGTTATTATACTATTAGAGGGTAGCAAAATTGAGATACATTTTATTTTTACCTCTAGTATATCATAACTAAAAAATTTTTACATTAGGTTTTTTCATGGAGGTGCTGCTATGAAATTAGAAATTACCAATGATACTTTTTTTGAATTTTTAGCGGATTTTGAAACTGCTGATTCTGCATATTTGGCGGCTCAGGATGCTATGTGCAATTCTATTGAGGTTGATGATGATGAGTGGAATGCTCTTAAATCTGCTTGTGAATCTGCTCGTTCTAATCGTGAGCATTATGCCGTTGTTCTTTCGCGGTTTTTAGTAAGTGTTAAAGGTTGGATATCTTTTGAAGCTGATGTTCCGGCTGATGCTCCGGTCGATACTTCGGTTGATTTTCCTGCTAATGCTTTGGTTGATTCTCCTGCTGACGCTCTGGCTGATGTTCTGGTTGATGTTTTGGCTGATCTTCCGGCTGATGCTCCGGCTGATGTTTCAGAGGATATTTTCCCGGTAATGTCCGCAAAATGCAAACTTTGTCCGTCCTGTGTGGATGGTCGGTGTTTTTTCGTCCCGGATGTTTATGACAGTATATTTCCGTGCCTGTCGCCTGCTTGGGATGACTTTTTTAAAAACGTCGGCTCTCGTAGCCCGGCGCCCAGCGCGCGCGCGTCTCCAGGAGACAAGCCCTTGTCTGATTAAAAACCAATCTATACCGATTGTTTGACGAGGTGGGACAACAAAGGTACATGACCGTAATCATTCGCCGTCGCTTGTGTATAAGTTTAAAAGCCGCGGTTTTGGAGCCTTGTGCATATCCTTGTGGAATCGATTGTGTGCTGTTCGGGGTAACGCGCGCAGCGCACAGCGGATTGCTACCGGGAATCCGCTGGGGCGTTATCCCGAACAGTGCACAGCGAGTCCATAGGATATGCATAGGTGGAACGCGGCTTTTGAACTTATGCACAGCGATAGAAAGGAGTGGAGGCTTTGGACAACGTGTGGAGCTACGAGAAAGTTTTCTGCAATCGGTATAGATTGGTGGTAATAGATAAGGTCTATCGTCCCGATCATACCCAGCGCGCGCGCTGGGCGCCGGGCTACGAGAGCCGCAGGCTTGCGGATATCGTGCAGGCTACGTGGTATCTGAATAGTAATGGAAGTCTGTGGTATCATTTAACCGACCATCAGGCGGCTATATTAGACCAGATCAAACAGGATGCCATTGCACAAGGTTTATTTTGAGGTTTTTATGGCAGAAAAAAAGAATATAGCAAAATCCGTCCGCTTGACACAAGAGGTCTTTGATTATATTAACGCAGCGCCGGGAAAAGGATTTAATGAAAAATTTGAAAATATCATCCTCGAGGCGAAACGCGGAGAATCAGACCGGAAGAAAGAGCTTGCGCGACTGGATGCAAGAATTGAACAGCAGCAACGAAAAGTATATTTGCTTTTTAAACAGTATGATGAACTAAAAAATTTTTTTAAAGACGCGATAAGTGTGCAGCATTCACTTGAACGGCTTAAGAGTCAGATTCAAGGGGCTGTTGACTTAGAAAAGCGTATTGGAGGAAATGAAGATGAACAAATTTAGAATTTTTCTTTACTACAGTGGACTTGTTGATATTAAGGCGCGTGAGGGGCATGATGCCGTTGAGGGTGTATCCATGGAATTCCTGTTCTATGGAGAGCACGGGGAACAGGTAGAGCCGACCGTGTCCGCGGATGGAATTAGTGGTACTCGCCGTGGTAAGTCCTTTTTGAAATCCGATAAGGTCAATAAGGTGTCTTACGTTCCTGGTATCTACGATGGCACTTTTGAAATGTCTGTCGGTGCAGACGGTAAGCCGGTTCTTAAGCTGGTGGATGTGGATTTTGTTTCCCCTGCGGTTATTTCGATGATGAAAGACAATGCACCTTCGAGTGGCAAGGGTGACAAGTAATGTTAGTTATAGCCCGTCATAACGGGTTTGAATATATCCTTGCAACTGTTGATTCGACCGAAGCAGCACTTCCGGAAGATCATTTTCCGGAAGATGCCCCGGAAGATACTCCGGAAGTAGAAGAATCTACACAGGTGGTAGACGATACCCAGCCGGAACAGTCGCAGGATATGACATATAGTTTTGCAGTGTTATTTGCTCTCGGGATAATCGTAGGACTTTTGTTCTTTTCGATTCTTTCCCGGAAGTGGAATTGAGAGGTGCGTATGATTTTTTCAAATGATCTTTTCGGCAGTTATGTAAGTTCTCTCTTGTTTGGAATAGCACTTGGTTTCACATTGGGCTTTATCGCATGGGCGATTGGCTACGCGATTTTTGCGTTTATTAAATTTTTTAAGATGGCATAGACCATCAGAAAGGAGTGTCTTATGACAACAATTTTGGCAACAGCACCAACAATGGATCTTTCTGGCATCCAGACAGCAATGACGAGTGCTTTTAAGCAGGTGCAGGCAGGTGCATCTGATATGATTACCGCTGCAGTTCCTTTTGCGCTGGTTATCATCGGAACCGTTCTCGCTGTTACGGTCGGAATTAAAGTCTTTAAGAAGCTGACCGCTCAGGCTTAGTTTTTCGGTCTCGGTGTTTTTTGGTTTGTAAATTAAAATAGTATCACTCATGAGAGGGTAAGGGTTCGAGCCCTTGCCCTCTTTTGTATCTCATTGGTTCAAAGCTGCGGCGCTGATCCGGATTATCTGCAGAAAGATTTGAGATACATGGAAAGGGAACATCCATGACTTTATTCGAAAAAAGGAAAAAATTTGATCTTCATAAGTTCATAAACCGGATGAAAAACCGCTTCCAGCGTGTCCGGAAGTTCTGCCGTATGCATACCCTTCCTGTACTGGTTGTGGTTGGTATTATGGTATCTGTTATTTTTACCAGCTACCAGAACGCTTACGCTACCGGGCTTGAGGAATATTTTTACTATACATATTTTGATCTTATGAGCGGACTCTTTGCGGAAACTGGAATGGATTTTGGTTTGAAAGATGATTATTACACAAAGTCTGACCGTGTATCTGGTAAACAGGTATGGGATAACTTCTGTACATGGGTGGAAAATAAAGCAAAGGTTGCCGCGCTTCCGGTCGAGGTAGTCAATAAAACTGTTTTTGACGAGTTGAAGAACTTACCTAACACGGTTACAAGTGCCGGGGCGAAAATGTCGGAAAAGCTGTCGGAACTGTTGGCTAAGGTTTTGCCAACGTTTGAAACAGATTCTTCCTTTTCTAGTCTGACTCAAAATAGTTTATTGTCTTTTTTGCATGCGGCTTCCGATTATGATATTTTGTCGAGCGTATCATCATATTTGGATGCTTTTAATCGGGATTTAAGTAATGGTTATAAACTGAATGTTGTAAAAGATGGAAATGAATATTTTTTATTTGTCTCCGATCCGGCATATTCTAATTTGCAATATGTGCAAGATACATCATATTCTTATCCGGTTTTTAAATGTTACGGTTATAAGGGTAATAGTCGTAGAGAAATTGACGTTTCACGTATTTATTCTTCTCCATCCTCCAAACAAGTTGGTGTGGGGGCTTCAATTCGTGCAACAGAACCTGTGTGGATTGTTAAAGAGGGAAATTATGTTGCGTCTGACGGTACATCTATAAATAATTATGCAAAAGTAAAAAAAGTTGATGATAATACCGTCTATGTTCCCGGTGTTGGCTATAAAACCAACTGGGATATATTGAAAGACATACTTAACGACAGAGTGACAACAGACGCAGAGGAAGAAGCGTGGAATTCCCGTTATAACTTTGACAATGATAACAAGGACGATAAGGAAAAAAAGAAGAAAGATAACGAAAAAGACAAATTACCTGTTGCAATTCCTATTATTCCATTTAAAAAGCCGGATTCTACGGAGAAAGATACGGAGAAAGACACTGAAAAAGGTACCGAATCTGATGTTCCGGGGAAAGATCCTGATCCATCTAAAAATCCAATGATTAACCCTGACACCGGGCATTATATTGATCCGGATACCGGATATGATATTGATCCCGATACTGGTAAGTTGATTGACCCGGACACCGGAGAGCTTATTGACCCTAATATTCCATCTACTGCAGATAAAGCCGGAAACTGGAAGCGTCTTTTTCCGTTTTGCATTCCTTGGGACATGATGGAGCTGATTAAGTCCATGCAAGCGGATAAAAAAGCTCCTGTGTTTGAGTTTAAGTATACTTTTAAAGCTGTCAATTATACCTGGGTCGTTAGAGTCGATATGTCCGATTACTGGAAGTATATTAAAATATTTCGTTGGGGAATGACTATTTTTTTTATCATCGGTTTATTTTTCTTAACTGTTAAATTTACAACATTTGTTCAACGCATGGGTGGTTAGGGGGTGTTTTTATGTCTGTATCTATGCTTAGACCTTTTTTCATATCTGTAGCAGGTGTCGTTGTGATCGTTCTAGTTGGTTTTCTTTGCGGCATCCTTCCGGAGAGTCCTTTCCTTGCTTTCATTCAGGCGGAGGAAATCAATGACTATTTGGCAGCTATTAATTATTTCGTGCCTGTTGACGCTTTTGTGACAATTGGCAGTGCATGGCTTCTTGCTGTGGTTCCTTGGGTAGTGTCGCAGTTTGCCATTGCCGGGGTTAAGATCTTGGGTGAATGGATTCCATTCACTTAAATAGATTGTATCTCAATTTTTTTTCCTGGCTTTATTGCTGCAGAAAGATTTGAGATACAGAAAGGGGAAAACATGATTTCTTTATATAGTGGGACTCCGGGTGCTGGGAAGTCCCTGCACCTTGCATCCCGGCTCCTTAATTGGATGAAATATAAAAATGCGCCGATTATCGGAAATTTTCAAACGGATTTTAGTTGTATCCAGAACCCGAAAGGTCATTATCTGTACATAGATAACTCCGATCTGACGGTTGATCGGCTTATTAACTTTTCAAAAAACTATTCCGAGTATGTCGGGCGCAGGGTAAAAGAAGGAGAAATTTTGCTTGTCATTGATGAGTGCCAGATTATGTTCAATGCCCGGGACTGGGGACAGAAAAACCGCGCTGCCTGGTGTGCATTTTTCACCCAGCACCGGAAATTGGGTTATGAAGTTATCCTTGTCGCGCAGTTTGACCGGATGCTTGACCGTCAGATCCGCTCCCTGATCGAATATGAATGGATTCACAGGAAGGTTTCTAATTTTGGTGTGGCAGGTAAGATCTTTTCCCTGCTCTTTGGTGGTAAACTCTTCGTGGCTGTGAAAGTCTGGTACCCGATGAAGCAAAAGGTCGGATCTGAGTTTTTTATGTTCAAGAAACGTTATAGTGGGATCTATGATACTTATGCTCTTTTCTCCGCACCAGATCAGAAACAGTTGTCTTGATTTATTTTGTGTATCTCATTTCTCCGGCAGCTTCACGTACCAGGAAAATTTTTTGAGATACATATGAGGACCGGCACGCCCCGGGTAAGCTGTGACGCGGGGGATTTAGGGGGACCCGCGGCGCGGCTTGCCCGGGGTGTGACCACGGGGCTGTAATACGTGGTCTGAAAATACACAACTAATTCCTGCTAAACTCTGATGAATACTGACTTTGAACCCATTTATGCAATTTCGTAGAATTGCAATTCTACGAAAAAATATTTTTACATGGAGGTGGTTATTTTGATTGACAAGTTGTATATTAAAAAATCTTTTATATACAATGAGTTTGATGAGGTTGAAAATACATACTGGTTTGATTTTAAGCAAAAAAAGTTTCTTCACAATATTGATACATTTTATTATTCCGTCAAGTTCAAAAATGATTTTACAAATGATTCTAAGGACTTGAGTGTGAAACGCTTCCGCAGGAAGTTTGATGCGATTGGTCAGGAATGGGAAAAACTGAATGACTATTCGTCTGGTGTGTCCTTTTTCTTTGATGGTCTGCCTGGTGCTTTGAACTACAAACCTTTTAGTTACGCCGGATGGTACAACATTTGTTTGGAATGTCCGGAGTTATTTGATATCTTTTTCGCTCCAAAAGTTCCGCACTCTTCTGATAATGGTGATTCAGTAACCTGTGAATGTGTGGTGCAGATTCGTAGTTATATGCTTTGGATGTATGGGGTTCATATAGCTTATGAACGTTCTTATGAGTATGTAAAATCGATTGCAGATTATTTTGGACTTGAAATTGATTTTGTCCAGGAGAACCGTGTGGACTATTGTTGGCACTCTAACTATTTAAAAAACCCGGAAAAGTTTTTCAGTCCGGAAAACTTCTATAAAATGCGTGTGGATCGTTTTAAAGATGCATTATTACATACTTCCAAAAAGGGATCAGAAGATTTTGAGATTGATTATCTTGCTATCGGAAAGCGATCTGATAAAATTTTTATTCGAATTTATTTGAAATCAAAGGAAGTAGTTGAAAAAGGTTATAAACCATGGTTTTTTAAAGTTTGGTTGTTCAATGGACTTATTAACAGATATGATATGTATTGTTATGAGTATGCATTTTTAAAACACAGTTGGAAAGCTTTAGATTATGGTCGATTGCAGTATTATGCAGAATTTGGACGTCAAAAACATTATGTTGAGAAATGCCGCAGGATTTTAACAAAAAAAGAAGATATTTCGCCGGATTCACTTCATAAGCTCGCTGATCTGCTTACTCCGCCTGTTAATTTGATTATGAATGTGGAGTTCCAGACAATGAGGAAACATACAAAAACATATGAACTTTTACCTTTCTTTGATAATTCGTCTAAGGGAGAGGGAAAACGTGTTTATGATTATTTTGACAATTGGAAACTCATTTGTGATTATCTTACAAGTAAAGTTTTACGGTTAGTTGAACCCCATGAACCCGGAAAAAATGATTCAAATAAATCTCGCCGTGATTTGTGTCCTTTCTGGAAAGCACTCCGCAGCTGTAAACTTACGGATGCATTTATACCGGATGATCAGAAATCACTTGTTAGAACGTATACAAGAAAACTGAATAGTGAAGTTGTGAAAGCTCGCGCTGTTAAATCTGCTATAACATATGGTATTTATACCCGTGGTATTAATAGTGATGATCCTTTGAGGGATTGTATTGAGGCGCTTTGTATGCTAAACGATAATGATGTTGAAGATGCAATTCGTTTTAAAACAAAGAAAATCCGCCAATTCAATTCGGATGAATTAGCGGACACAATGAAAAATGCTGTTAAGCGTTCCAGTAACCTTATGATTATTGATAAAGATACCGGAGATATAATTTTCAACTCTTAGCTTTGTTATAACATGAAAAAGCCGAAAAGTAAAGGCGTATGTTGCAAAGTGATGGTATATCTCCAAATAAGGAGGGTTTTTATGAATGTACAGATAGCTTACAATTTATTTTTAGTGGATCATGAAGCATATTGCTCTGAACAGTCTATTGTATATTATCGATTTAATGTGCAGAAATTTGTTGATTTTCTGTCTGATCAGATTGGATCAGCGCCCGATCTGATCGAGTGTGATGTAATTTCCCGGGAGTTGGTGCTTGCATATCTCTCCCAGCTCCGGGGAACCGGTTGTAAAAATACTTCTATCAATACTTATTTCAGAGCCGCAAAGGTGTTTTTAAACTATTGCATTGATGAAGGGTACTGTTCTGCTGATGTTTTGCGGAAAGTAAAATTTCTGAAAAAAGACAATGCTCCGGTGCTTCCTCTTACGCAATGGGAAGTTGATGAAATTGACGGTTGTTATAATAATAAAACAGAATCCGGACTTCGTAACCTTTGCATTATCCATTTGATGCTGGATGCTGGTTTCCGTCTCGGTGATGTTGTGTCTCTTACATTTAAGGGAATCAATTTCAAACTCAATTACCTGACAATTAAAGGTAAAGGGGATAAGTTCCGGACAGTGTTTCTTTGTCCTAAATTAAAACGGATGCTTTACCATTATTTGATCAAATACCGGGCTTACACTCCGGAAGATGATTTTCCGGTGTTTGCTCAGGTTGGAACAACTGAACCAATAACAGAAACGTCTGTGAAAATGGTTTTTGCCAGATTAAAAAAGCGATCCGGTATAGATCGGTTGCATCCGCATCTGCTTCGGCACACATTTGCAACGTCTTTTATTATTGGTGGCGGCAATTTGGAATTTTTGCGCATGATGTTGGGACATAGTGATTATGCAACAACTAAAATGTATTTACATCTCGCCCAACAAGCTAAGATGTTGCACAGCGATATATACAGATTAGATCCAGTATTTTTTCAGGCTGGGTATTAAGGAGGAATTATGGATATAAAAGAATTTACTATAACATTGGATGAATATGTAGTCGTTGATCCTGTGGATGGTTTTTGCTACTTCTGGTCAAAGTCAGAATTTGAAGCAAATCTTTTTTATAAGGTCAATTGTTCGCTTCGCGCTTCTTTGATTCATGTGTAATGTATCTCAATATTAAATGGCTGCGGCGCTGATCAGGAAAACCGGCTTTGATTTGTGAGATACATTTTGAAATGTATTACAATTTCTTTTCCTGGTTTCGGTTGCTGCAGAAAAAATGAGATACAACGAAAAAGGACTTCCATTCCTGGAAGTCCTTACTTTTTATTTATATTAAAACATATAATAAAAAGTTCTTAGTGAGACACGGGGGATTCGAACCCCCGACAACTTGATTAA
>ULWU01043396.1_pt1 | contig 12689 bp, 15 predicted proteins | sample 1960661 | NCBI WGS metagenome assembly ULWU01 (sample SAMEA4835821, study PRJEB28245) | human gut metagenome | biome: gut microbiome; material: fecal sample | place: Denmark | collected 2008
AGAGAGCCCAGAGCAGGATCATCCACATCCACTCCCAGCCGTAGCCATTGCCGTAGCCGTTATTGCGGTTGTTTCCGTTCATCAACGCGGCCACGAGGTTGCCGTCCATTGCGCCACCGTTGTCGAACACTAAAGTTTTTTCGTTCATTGTTTTAGACTTTTACATTGTTGCGTCCGTTCGGCGGACGCTGCCGTTGAGCTCACAATGCAAAAATCGACATGAACGATGGGAGAATCAATCGTATCAGTCGCAGGTGGGACGGAGTTTGGACGCAATACGGACGAGGAGCATTTCGAACATTTTACCGCTTTGTTTGCGACGAAGATCGAATTGGGAAATCATCTTCTCTATGGGCCGTCGTGAGAAGTTCATCAGCGAGGATATGACCGGGGCGTGAAATCCCTGCCTCCAGAGGAAATAGACCAGTAAATACCTGGCATCCACGATCTCGGCGTTTTTGGCTTTGGATAGTATTCGCTCTTCCGAAATCTCCGTTTCTTGCGATACCGTGCCGAGAATTTGTCGGTAAAGTTCAGATTTGCACATATAGGATATTTCTCTTACCTTTGTTCACTCTCTTACCAAATAAAAATAAGTGCCAACACACTTGCAAAGGCTTTACAGCCCCTGTCGTGGTGTGTTGGCACCTTTATTATTAGCGGAAGGTAAGAGAGACGCTAATAAAGGCAGGGGCTTTTTTTACGCCCACCCCTGACGGGCGAAAGCTGTTAGAACAGATACTTTTTCAATGTCGGCCAAAGCAGGTAGAAGTAGATTGCCCCGACGGGAATCAACCCGGTTGCGAACAAGTTGCTGCTTTCGACCTGGCAATAGTAGAGTGTTCCTATCCCACCCACAATACAAACGAATGAGAAGAAGGCAAGGAAAAGCAGTCCGATTTTTTTAATTGTTTCCATAATTATAATTCGTTAAAAAGTTATTTCCGCCATAAATCCATACTTATGCTTCCTTGAACATAGGGGCCGTTATCGCGTGGGTCCCAGCCGAGGGATGCCGTGATATTGAACCTTCCGATGTTTCTGTGAAGTTGCCCTCCGATCCATACGCCACCCGTGCGATTAACGTAATAGACGCCTGCGGCAGGCCCGAGTTGCCATCGGTAGGGCGTTCGGATTATTTTCTGCTGCGTGATAGTACGTCCGTATGTTTCGATGTGTTCAAGGGTAGGGTGGCAGTCGCCCAGGGCTATTCCGCTCACTATGGCGAAGTAGCTGCTGTCGCGATATTCCCGGCGTTCGAATGGCAGCTGTACCGGCACACTGTCCCGGTTGGGATTTATTGTTACGGTGGTAAAGGTGGTATCCGCTGGGGCGAACAACCATTTCGGCACCTCTACCGAAATAGCCGAGGACAGTATTTTATGCGGTTGCGGTCTTTCGAAGTAGGCCGTATCGATTCGAGTATGCTCGATGATACGGACATCGACGGATCGCCTGCCGAGCCACCATCCGACAAGGAACAAGCCGGTCAGAAGGAGAATCAGGATTATTTTCCGCAGTACCATAATGAGTACGAGCTATCAACCGTTGATGAACAGGTCCCAGCCGGCCATCACGTCCGTCATGCAGGCATCAACGCCATTTTCTACGCGCGACATAGCTGCGACTATCGGGATCATCACATCGCGGTTGGTTGCCGTGATCCGTCCGTTTTCCGGGACGCCGGACAATTCGGATACCGTACGGATATATGCTTCCGTGTCATTCTCGCTCGGGGGTGCCCAGCGTGAAATCGTCTTCCGAATGGTGTCGAGCCCGTATTTACGGCTGTAAGTGTTCAGGCATTTGAACATCGCGCGGTATCCCCACGCCATAGATTCGAACTGCTTGAACGCAGCGTCGCGGGAAGGTTCCACCTCTCCCTTCCAATGGGTTCCGTCCTTGCGGATATTCCCGGGATTGTTGTTACGAAGTCCTCTGGTCATTTTTTTGTGCTGTTTAATATGTTTTCTACATCTTCAGGATTTACATTGAGCTTGCGGGCTATTTCTCCGGTCAATGCTTTTCGAAACAGACGTAAGAATGGAAAGTTCGGACTGATGATTAAAGCGTTGCCACAGCTCGACCATGCTTCTGCCAGGCAAATGGCAGAACCCAGGATCACGGTCGTAATCTTCGTTTCGATACCTCCTGTCGTAACGAATTTATCGATGAAAACGAATACTACGATCAGATTGAAGTAAACTGCCAGCTTGAATATCGTAGCCCGCAGGAGTTCTGACAGGATAAATTCTCCGCGCTTTCGAGCGACGCATATTCCAAACAAAGCGTCGAAGGCTACGGCAATAAGCACCCCATAAAGTACGAGCTGATACCCAGCGAAGAAATTCACGATAACGATCAATAGTCCTATAAGCCATCCTTGCACGGTCATAAGTGCTTCGGACAGCTTTGTAGCAATACCTTCCAACACCTTTTTCGTTTTATTAAATATTTTGTCCATAGTTATTATGTTCACGCTATGGGAATGTACTACCGTTGGTATTTCTCAAATCTTTGTCCATGTCGTATGGTCGGTATCTTTCTTATATACATATCCGTTTTGAATACGTAATCCGGCTTTTCCGATCAGGACTTCGAAAATATCGCCGGTGAATATCGCGTAGTTGCTCGATCCTTTCACAACGGCTACTCCGTTGGGTGCAATCAGGTTCTTGCGGATGTCGGTCACGAAAGAAAAAGTAATCGCTTCGACAGCTGCGGATGCCGCATTTCCGAGTCCTCCGGACGAGGATGCTTCCACTGTTACTTTTATATAGTAGTTGCCGGGGGTCGTAAAACGATAACTAATGTTCTTGTTGATCTGTATCGATACCGTGTCGTCATATGCGGAAGATTGCCGGAATATCGTGTCGGTAGTATCGGCTGTCTGGTTGATAATTTCGATCTTCACGCTTCCTCCGCTCCGGATCGTCCCCTTGACTTGTGCCGACATCTGCACCTCCGCGCCGCATTTGAATTGACTTGAGTTTCTGGAATCCGAGGCGAAAGGCTTCGTTTGAGAGGTTATGACCGCCACATTTCCCGTTGTTTGGCTCGACGGGACTTTGGAAGAACCCAAAACCTGGCTTACGCTGTTTATATTGTTAGTAGTGAGTATGATCTTGTTTCCGCTTGCGGCCGCATCGCTCACCTCTACGGAATTGTTTTTGACCTGCAGGATTCCGACGGTTCCTTTGGTTGCGTGTACTTCCCCGTCGGCGTGTACTCTGAACACGGCTTTTTTCCGGTTTGTGTAGTCGGCTCCCGACCAGAAGGGCACATCGTCTTCCTGCAAGCCGCTCACGCCGGCCGTCACGTCGCCTTCAGCATTTTTCAGCAACATCACATTGGTCATTATCAGACCGCCTTTCACCTCGGTACTTCCGTCTTCCATAGCCTTCTTGAGGTACTCTGTCGATTTGATGGATTCGTCTATCGCGTCGTCGATCAAGTCCGACATGTTGCTGCTTATTTCATAATAATCGGAGAATACTTTTCTGAACTCGGTGCCGGTTATCTCGGATGTCGTACTCATATCGGCCAGCAGGGGCGTGAGATAATCTTCGAGTGCCTGGAAATAGACCGTAAATGAATCCGTGGGGACATCATACTTTTCGGCATTCGCCATGATGCTCCAGTATTCGCCTTGAATCCGCACCCATTCATTAGCCACCTGCTGTTTGTCGGATGGCGTCAGGCTCGAATCCGAGGCAATGTAGTCCACATCCAACTTCACCTGTTCGATCTGCGCCTGCACATCCTCTTCGGCCGTGATATACCCCGTGGGGGCCTTGTTGCCTTCCGTAAGCTGAATGTCGTAGAGATACATGGAAACACCTTTGCCGACATACATGTATATCTTCTGTACCACACGCGAAGCATCGATGGTGTGGACCACTTCATATACTCCTTCCGTTCCCGCCGGAGGAGCGGAAAGCACTTCTTTGGTGCCGTCTTCGTATACGATACGGAACGTAATTTCGGCACCCTGCTTGATTCGGGCTTTGAAGACGTACGGAGTATTCGGCTTGTATTTTATCTGGCCGCCGAAACAGTCGGGGACCGTCGAAACCTGGGAGGCGTTGGTTGCGGCAAGCCCGGCTTGTATAAGTTTGCTCCAATTGACATACAAATATGCTCCGTCCGCGTCCGCCCCCGAAGTTACGACATCCGTAACGCCCTCTTTGACACTGTTCCATTCCCGGATAAATTGTTTAGCGATATAGTTGCGGGCGCCGAACTGAAGATTCGCAATCTCGTCTTTGGCTTCGTTGGCTGCCGTATCATCGGTGTATTTGGATGCTTTGTCCCAATCCGAGCTCTCGAAATTGCCCGTTGCACGGGATTCGATACAGCGCATGATGTCACCACCTTCGCCCTGCGTCCAGATGTCACCCACATCGTAAGGTGTAGTCGGTGTTACGACGAATACACGACGTTTGGCATCGGCCGTGTCCTGCGCCCGCGCCGCCTCTTGCAGGGCCTTTACCGCATCGCTGTCGGCGATCGGCGTCCATTTATAGGTTCCGTCCTCTTCTTTTACCCACCGCCACGATTTGCCCGCATCGGGGTTCGTCGTCTTGTCGCTCGATATGGTGAAGTGAATCTGCGGGTATTCCGCCGGAGTGATTTTGGCATTATCGGTTTTGCGGATGACAAAAGCTATGTAGGGATTGTCGCTTTCGACGGTATAGCTCTGGCTCCATACGTAACTTGCTATAACCGCTCCGGATGACGCTATCGGATTGCAACCCATCGTATAGCCTTCGCCCACCGACAGTACGGCGCCTTTGGGTATTCCTCCGACCGGAGTTTTGAGCCGGATGCGGGTGCTGTCGGCGATTTTGATCTGATCCCAGGTCTTAATGCCGTCGATATAGGATGCACCGATGCTTCCCTGCTCCCAACAGCCTGCGTCCGTCGGGTCGAAATTCGCGGGCAGCGTATTGGTGAACGTGTCGCCGATATGGTTTTCCTGCTCGCCGTCCGCTATCCATGTTTGGGCCGGTTCATTGTAAAGCGAGGGGGTATAGGGATAGAACCAGTTTTCCACGACACCGTCCAGCCGTTTGTTGATCTCGGACAATTCGCCGGGCAGCGTGTTATCGATGTAATCCTTGGCCTGCTGAGCTTTGCGATCGGCGGAATTGGCAGTGGCCTGGGCTTCGTTGGCCGTCTGATCGATCTGTTCGATGTCGAACTCCTTCTGGAACTGTCCCGTCGCGGGGTCGTAGAGCTTGCCTTGCTTCCAGCCTGCCTCCGGGGTGAATGCCACGCCGACGCCGTTGTCGCCGACAAGCCGGAACAGCTTGCTCCGGGTGTCCAGCAGCGCCTTCTTGTCCAGGCTGCTGATCATACCTTGCAGGTAGATATTATCCAGATAGGCCGAATAGCCCGACATTTGGATCCCGAAGACGGAGAGGTTCGTAAGGTCACCGAACTGTGCGGCGATATTCTCGGCCGTAAACTCCCAGTCGCTGACATTGCGGAGATAACGCTGGTAGGTGCGCGTCGAGTAGCGCGAGCTCTGCCGGGCGGGATTCGTGAACGATCCGTAGGCTACGAAGGTCATCGATTCCATCGGATCGATCTGCTTGGTAAAGGTGGCCGACAGGGGGCGCAGCTCGTAGCGGAACCGCTCGTTGCGGTCGCCCAGGACCTCCGTGATACGGAAATAGACCGTTGCGAAGCCTGCGAAAGTGCGGTTGCCTCGGCCGTCGTCGGAATCTGCCGTCGCATTGTTCGACGGGTCGAAGTCGTGGAAGATGCCCATGCAGATATCCCCGACAGCTACGGCGCCGATCTCTCCCTCTTCGAGTTTGAGCGTTACGAGCTTCTGCTCCTTGTCCACGCTCTCGATCACCCCGGCGCCCGGAGCGCTCCAGTCATCCCCGACGCTGATGCCGACACGGTTTTTCCGAAGCTCCGGAACCTCCAGAAAACGGCGGATGAAGAGGCTCTCCAACTCGCCGGCGCCTTTTTCACTTATAAACCCGCCCACTCCGGTAATACCGGAGGCATATGATGGTCCAAATTGTGCCCCTGCGTTGAAAGTCATTCTACCTTTGAACGTATCGGGTGCCTGCTTGTTGGCAAACTCCCATATTGCCCTTCGTGCAGAATAAGCATTTGTATCGGTCGGGAAAGTATTATCGTATCGGGTGATTAGATATATAGCCGCTCCATTCTCCGCAATGCCTATACGTTGGGAATAGAGCGATGCTTTCACGTCCGATTCAATACTGCCCAGGCGGGAATAAGGAGTATTGTCGCCTATCGTATAGGTTGCGATGTACTCGTTGTATAGTTTTTTTTCATAACCTTGAATCCGGGAAAGACGACCGTCTATACCGAATTGAGGACCCATTAATCGTACAGCCTGTCCTGCTTCGTAGTTTTTTTCGTTGTGTGTACAATACACGGGATTCGTTTCACAGTCATAGACTGTCGTGTCGCTGCTATGTTTGGCAGCATAGGAAGTGCCGACCTCAAGAAGTTCTTGTTCTGCTTCGTCTATGCGTTGCTGGGGGAGTTTGACGCCTGTGAGTACGAAAGTGTCAGGCCCTCGGTCATCATCTTTTCCACGAGGACGCATGTTTTCATTCGGTATAATCTGCTGACTTTCGCCGGACGTTTCGACTTGGGCGATGATTTCAAATTTCTTGTTGAATCCGTCTTCGGGTTTCCAGGTCGCGGGGTCGATATTGTCGCCATTGTCGTCGATAAGGGCGAGTTCGAAATCCCAGCCGATCAAATCGCCGCTCGTAAAATGTGCCCCCAGCGTTTCTCCTTCGATTACGTCTGAAGGTAGAAATGGCGTGTCGTTGCATACCATGACGTATGCCTTGTCGGTCTGCCCTTCAATGATTGTCCGATCGATAGTTTCTACCGAAGTGACGGTTTCCGTGTTCTTCGGGTAGATGTCGTCGAAAAACACTACGACTTCCTTGATTTCGTTTTTTGTAAGTCCGGGACGTGCGTCTATGTATTGCTGCCCATCCGGAAGCCGTAACCGGATTTCGGAAACGTGGTTCGTTACGCCGCCCTGTTCGGATTGTCCGTATTCTTTCGTCAGGTTGCGCGTGGAGCCGAATACATAGAAACGGGTCCCGTATTCGGAATCGTCACCTTTTTGGGCAGGGATGTTTTTGACGACTTCTCCGCGTTTGAATGTTTCCGGCGTTCCGAAGTTCAGTTTTCCGAAATGCAGGGTTACGATACTGCCGTTCTCCTCGGTCCACCATTCGACATCGAAAGTCTCGGCAATGGATGATAAGGCATCCCAACAGGTATCGCCATTGAACGATACGAGCTTGTTGGTTTCCGGATGTTCGACATTTACACTTCCCATCTGCCAGTTGTTTCCTCCCAGTGCCTTGTTCATGTTGGCGACGATGAGCGCCCCGAAGGATGCCAAGTCTGTCGTGTTGTGGAATACAGCTTCAGGATTATCGCCTCCCAGCCAGAAGCAGATGAAATTTTTCATGTGGTTTTGCTGCGCCTGGAACTGAAGCGTGTATTTGTAGCCGCCGGTTTTGTTGTCGAAATCCGGATAAACCTCCGACATGATTTCGAATTTGCGGCCTTTGTAGGTGATGTATGATCCGAGGGGGAAATCCAGCGGGGTAAGCAAACTAAAGGGGAGTTCGATGTAATAATCCCCCATAAGTGCGTATTTGATAATGGCACTCGTTGTTACGGGCGCATCGTATATCGCTTTACCGGAAGGGTTGTATATTGTCATTTCGTCGATATATGTATCCTGTGCCATCACAGGGTCGATACAAAAGTGTGGGGTTTCGGCACATTATGCAAGTAATTTTAAGAAAAAATACAGAAAAACGCCCCGGTCTTTTGACCGGGGCAAGAGGGGGTTGCTTCCATCCGTATTTTAAGGTTTAAGCCATGAACTTTGCGGCTTAACGATTAGACGAGCGTTGTTATATGCCATCTTCAATGTTAAGCATGTGCGCGCTGTATAGGTATTATTCCCTATTTTATGCGTGGCTAAAGCTAAATCCGGATTGGGTGATCCAGGGGTAAGGCATAAGGGCAACAGAAGTTGTATTTTCCCTTCGTAATACAGGGGGACAGCTATTTTGTAATTTGACCTTGCTTTTTTTTGGGCTTCATTAATCGCGCCAACGAGTCTTCTGCGCATTTCGTCTGAACTCAGCCCTTGCATGTGTGCAGGAAATCTGTCCATGTTGTCCGCAATGATATGGTCGATTTGAGGGACTACCCTGCATTGAGGATTGAAAATCAAATCCTCGGGTTTCTGGAAAAAATCAGCAATGTCCGGAATATTATCGCCGAATTTGCTAATTAGCTGAATATCGCTTTCCCTGACAAATGCCTTGAAAACATAAGGCGATAAACCTTTCTCGGCTACATCTGGCCTATTGTTGCGTTCAGCAAGAGCAAATATGCTTTCCAAATTTGCAGTTACAAGTCCAGTATTGAAACATGCAAAATTGTTATCAGAAGAAAAGGATATTTTATTTTCAGATTTAATTTTGCGGAAAGTATGTTCGATATAACTTTTCAAAATGGAATATTTGGCTTGCGTAGCATCTGAGAAATCCCATGGTTCCGGATCTGCTATATTATTCGCAAGATATTCAATAGATGCGTCATAATTAGGGAACCAACAAAAGTCAAAAAGAGCCGAATGAAATTTTTTCATAAACGTAAGTTTTTTATATTGTCAATAAATAAAAAGACCGCCATGTAATATTATGACGGTCTTATTGTATCCTTTATGTTCGATATTCGTGGTTACGGATAGACCCGTACGTCTATATTTCATTAATGATGCAAATATAATACACGTTTTTTCGAGGTGCAAATTTTTTGCCAACTTTTTAGTTGCACTATGAAAACGTAGCCGAATACACGTTTATTGTCCTAACGTATGGAAATGATAAAGAGCGAAATTCGTAAGATTGGAGAAGAACTGCAATTGATTTGATAAGGATGGGGAGGGGCTAACGCATCATTTTACGATGAATAGCAGAAGCGAGTAAAAGGCTGGGATAGATTCCCGTCCTTTCCTATTCGCGTGCTGCCCGATCTGCGGGGTTGGGTTCGTTAAATTTCACTGTTAATCTCGATGCCAGGCGATCGGCTTCTATCATGTAGCTGCCTGAATCGCCGACGTAGGTCAAATGATACACTTCCGTTCCTAATGCCGGTATGGACAGGGAAATTTCTCCTTTTTGCAATAGAGCGATGAAATTTTTGTAATTGGTAAGGTGTTCTGTCGTAGTATTACCAAATATTGTGAAAGTTAATGTCAAATCCCGTGATGCCAACTTCGGTGTTTGAGGATAAATAACCTCTTTACCGTTTTTTGTCGGATCGTCATTCTCGACAAAACTTTTCAATGAAGAGGGGGATAGTATATTTCCCAGAAAATCGTCGCCCATCGCAATCCCTTTCGCGTAGGCGTCCGATCCGTTTATCAATAAATCTCCGATCATTTTTTATCGTTTAAGGCTTTGGCTAAATATAATTCTGCTGTATCTATGACATCATATCCTTTCGAACTCACGAAGGAGGCGTAGAACATTCCATCTCCGAAAATAATACCGGTCCCTGCTTTATTTTCTTCGTTCAGCAGTTTGTTTGTGGCTTCGGCAGCTCGTGGGTCAGGGTGGTTTTGATCTCCTATGAATCGTTTTTTCTCTTTCCCGTTATAAGTTACGACATATCCGACCGCGCTCCGAAGGTTCCATGTATGATTTTGATAATCGGATTTTGCCTGTTGGAGAGCAACGGCCTGCCGTGCTTGCTCGTCGAGGAATCCCACTACTTCGGGTTCGATTCCTTTGATGAATGCGTCCAAATCGGCTATGTCTTTCTCTATTTTCATATAGTGCAAAATACGCTATTATTGGCACATTGAACAAAAATTCCGATGCAAAATTTTGCGGGGGGGGGAATTTTGTACTTTTGCAATGTCTAACCAATAACTTATTGTATTATGAAAAAATTTTTACTCCTTTTTACTATTGCTATTTTCGTTTGCTCTTGTGGGGTTACGAAATATAGCCAAACGACTTATTTTGCTGATTTCAGGGATTATACAAAAGATGGATTCACAATTACGCCAAGTTCATCCGGCTTTACCTATAAATCTATTGGTGATATTTCAATAGATTTCAAAATAGGCAAAAAAGATGGATATAACAATCCAGATGCAGAGTTTGGAATGGAGCATATTTTTGTCCCAACATATGATTATATAACTGCAGAAATGGTGAAAAAAGCAAAATCATTAGGAGCAAATGCACTATTAAATTACAAAGTGATACCCATATATAGTGCAAGTAAGTATGGTTCTTCGATTATAGGATATAGCGCCAGTGGATTCGCTGTCAATTTAATCAACGTTAAATAGCTATGAGAAGGTTATTATTAATTATACTTTTTGCTGTTGGAATTTCATATGCAGCATCAGCACAACACTATAAAGGCGATATTAGTATTTCGTATGGAGTAGGCGTTGGACAATTTGGTACAGATAACTATGGCTTTCAAACCACACATGGTTATTTATTCAACAAGAACTTATTTGTCGGAGCAGGTATCGGCTTTCTTAAATTCAAGGATATAGATAGTGGAGTTATACCTATATATGTTAATGTGAAAGGATTATTGAATGCGGATGCGGGTATAAGTCCATATTTGTCAATGGATTTAGGATACGGAGCGCGAGAGGGAGGAGGTATATACTACGCACCTGGTATCGGTGTTAATTTTCGTATTATTCGTAATATGGGTATATCTGTAAGCATTCACTATCAGTCAACAAAAATATATAATGAGAATATTGGTAGTATTGCATTAAAGATAGGCTTTAATTTTTAAATAAATAGCCCCCTTTTGGGGGCTATAAAATTATACCAAAATTCTATTTCTTCTTTACGTATATTTTTTCTCCCAATGGCATAGTGTCACCTGTTATGTACCCAACAGTTGTTACGCCGTCTTGGACCATTGTAATTTTAGGAGGAATATAGATATAATTTCCTTCTCCGGACATTTCAAATCGGTCTTCAAAGTCGTCTTCATAACCATACCAGCTAAATTCTGATTCAGATGTGAATGTAATTAAATCATAAGCACCGTTTTCTACACATTCCCATTCCGTGCCAACAAGCTCCGCACTTCCTTTTTCGTCATCTTTCGAACATCCAACAAATACCAATGTAGCCACAGCTACAAAAAGGAGTAAAAATTTTTTCATAATGCAATAAGTTATTGGTTAGATGTTGCAAAAGTACAAAATTCCCCCCCCGCAAAATTTTGCATCAGAATTTTTGTTCAATGTGCCAATAAAAGGATATTTCGTACAAGAATTTTTGGCTGTTTAGATAATTGTTGTATCTTTGCAATGTCTAAAACCAGTGGGCAGGTTAAAAATGCCCAACAATATACGTGTGGGCTATTTTTATACCTGTTTAATAGGTGTAATATATGCGCGTACCCTGTGCGAAACAGAAATGTTAGCAAAAGTTCCACTGGACTTTAGACAACAGGTAGTACGCGCTTTTTTATTATTTTATGTCTATAACCAGTGAACGGGGCGTACAAACGTTCAATAATTCTCTATTTGGAGAATTAAGAGTAAATCAAGCGGCGGACGGCATGATATGGTTTTGTTTGTCGGATGTCTGTCAGTCATTAGGACTCGGCAATGCAAGCCAAACGAAATCAAGGCTTAAGCCAGAGGGTATCACTACTAATGATACCCCTACCCAAAGCGGCATCCAACAGATGCTGTTCATTAACGAACCAAATCTATATCGCTGTATTTTCCAGTCTCGCAAAAAGGAGGCAGAATTATTCCAAAACTGGGTTGTTGAAGAAGTTCTTCCCTCCATTCGTAAATTGGGTGGCTACATGGTAGTAAAAGAGAATGACAGCCCCGAAATTATCATGGCTCGTGCACTTCAAATCGCCAACGAGACAATTGAGCGAAGCAAGCAGCGTGTGCAGATATTAGAAGGCGAGAACAGCCACCTGCAAGAGCAGAACCGCATACTCGCGCCCAAAGCCCAGTACACCGACGAGGTATTACAGTCTACCTCGACTTATACTTTAACTCAAATCGCCCACGATTTAGGATTACGTAGCGTCCACGCCTTGACCCGCATACTCATGGAGAAAAAGATGCTCTACCGTCAGAGCGGACAATGGCAACCTACAGCCAAGGTCGCCGACAAGGGCTATTTCGATACCCGCACGGCCAAATTAGTTAAGTCGGACAATACCATCGGAACCAGCATGACTACGGTAATTACCGAGAGCGGCCGCCAGTTTCTTCACTCCTTGATCGGAAAGGAGGTGTCGTTATGAGAGGCTCAATAGCTAATACAACGATTTCCGATCTTGAGGATCGCCTCCGGGCGGCTGAAGCGGCAGTAGAAGAATCCCAGAAGGCATATATAGCATGCAGTGAGGCATATATGAGCCTGCAAAAAAGTTACGATGCCCTTTTTGATAAGTGGATTCGCCTCACAGAACAACAGAGCCAAGCGCGAAATGAACAGCTTGAACGGATGCTGTCGGTCAGAAAAGAATCGCAATACGCGCAATTCGTGAATAAGTCGAACTCCAAACTTTGTTAGCTATGATTTACGAATTGTCTTCGGACGGCTATCGGCTGGGGTTATTCCCCA
>ULWU01028619.1_pt1 | contig 12636 bp, 1 predicted proteins | sample 1960661 | NCBI WGS metagenome assembly ULWU01 (sample SAMEA4835821, study PRJEB28245) | human gut metagenome | biome: gut microbiome; material: fecal sample | place: Denmark | collected 2008
GTTCTGTCATCTGCGCCACCCCAGCCATAAGCCAAAGCAAGGCGAACCCGCTGGTCTCCCCAATACGCGCTGGCGTCAACGGAAGTTCCCGCGCCGGGGGCACCCTTGTGGGGTTCAATACAGTACGCCGGCTGGCCGTTGAAATATTTTACAACGGCACTGGAATAGGGTGCGAACTCAGCCATCCACTTGCTGTTATAGCCCATGTCGTCACCGGTCGTAATGGTGCCCGATGCACGAGCAGGAGCCCTCATTGCACTGATAGCTCTGGGGGCATTCTGTGCAGACCCGTAAAGGAAGGAAACGTTCACGGGAGTATTCTCTCCAGCGTAGGGGTCCTGAAGTCCCTCCTCCGTCACGGAAGATTTGACAGACTCATCCTTACCAGCTTCAGATTTAGCTTCACCCGGAGCAGCCTGCCCGTTTTCAGAGGAGCTCTCTTTGGAGGTGTCCTTCTTATCGGAACCTCCCTTAACATCATCCTCAACCACGGGAGAATCGGACTTCTTACCGTCATCGGGATTCTTCGTGTCTTCTGTGGCGTTGTAGACCAAATCGCCGTCGCCAGAACCAGTCTTTCCAACCTTCGCAGGGTCAGAAACACTTTCGAGAACGACCGAATCGCCGCCGCCATCCGCATCCGACGCATACACGGATGTGGGAAGCATTCCGACCATCATCACCAGCGTCAACAGCATTGCAACAACGCCACGCATCTTCTTGTGCTTCATGGTATTTTTTGTCTCCTTTCAATGAAATTATTTAGAGAAAACCAGCCTTCTTATATTTATCCATTTCTTATTATTGCCAACTCAAAACGAATAATGTAAGGAGGCGGATTGCCCTCCATGTTTTCATGGTAGCATATTCAAGCATATTGTCAACACAACCGGACTCGCAAATTTTCAAGAAGTTTCTTTTCATAAAAAAAAGAAGGCAACGGATAACCCGTTGCCTTCTTCAATATTATTTTCTTTTATGCATAATAAACATAAATCTCGTGGTATCCAGCAGAAGCATTCCACCGAACAGAACAATTCACGGCAGATGCTTCGCCATCCTTCCCATCTTCGTGTGCATAAAAACGGCCACATCCCTCAAGAGAACTCTTCACATAGTCAACAGCCTGCTTAATTGTGGATTCAACCCACGCCTGATTCCAGCAAGATTCAGGGCAATCGCGTTCCAGATAAATGGGAGGGAAATAGCTGCGGCATCCATTCCAAATCTCAAAACCGATGCTTTCTGCGTAAGCATTCCCTGTTGCAATAGCAGCCGCGCAGTCAATGTCTGCCTTGGTGGGCTTGGCGGGCTCAGAAGGAGGGGTAGGCGTCGTGGACCCACCGCCTGTGGAACCGGTGCTGCCAGTGTTTCCAGTGTTTCCAGTGTTACCAGTGTTGCCGCCAGAGGGGGTTTCGGGGGTGGTAATCTGCTTGTTGCTCTGGTAGTATGCCCACGCCTCATCAGCGGTGCGCCCACCGGCTGCCTTCTTGGAGCCTGCGCCCCACTGCCCGTCCGCGCCGACGCCGTACCAGCGCTGGAGCTCCTTCACCTGTGCGGTGGTCAGAGAACCATTATCGTAGCTGGGCGTTGCGGGCTTCTGGGGTTCCGGCTTAACCTCAGGCTTCGTTTCGGGCTTGGTCTCAGGCTTCGTGGTGTCCTGCTTGTTGTCAGCGGGCTTCTGAGTCTCCTGCTTGGCGTCGTCCTTCTTGGCGTCGTCCTTCTTGGTCTCGTCCTTCTTGGTCTCGTCCTTCTTGGTGTTATCCACCTTGGTGTCCGTCTTCTGTGCGTCGGACTTGTTCTCGCCATCGGGCTTCGCAGCATCCTCAGGCTTCTGAGTATCTGCCTCGGATGCGTCGGTCTTGTTCTCCGCATCCTTTTCCTCGGACTTCTCGTAAGCCGTGATGTCCGCCGCCTTAACGACCACCACGCCCTGCGCGTCCACCACATTGCCTTCGTCGTCCAGCGTGTAGTCAGTCACAGCGTTGCCGTTCTTGTCCACCAAAACCTTCTCACCGGACTCGGTAGTCTGCACGTAACAGCCGATATCCTCTCCGGTCTTGGTCTCCTCGTCAGTCTTGTTGCCGCAGGCCATCAAACTCATGGTCATCACCAGAGCCAGCAGCAGGGCGATAAAATTCTTCATCTTTTTCATAGTTCTTGTCCTTTCATTCATTTCAAAATTTGCTCAGGGAATGTAATTAAATAATAGACCGTGACGAGGTTTAAGCTGTGGAAAACTTGACATTATTTTTGATGTGCTTACAATAGCACGATTATAAAAAAATGTCAAGTGTGGTTTTTGGAAAATTTTTCGTTTTCTCATCTTAAACCACAAAGTCTTGTACCTCGCAAAGACGGAAACCCCTTATATTGCAACGGGTTTGCACGCTTCCCTTCCTTCTGTTTTCAATCAAATAATTTTTTCAAAAAAAATAGACCGGAGCCAAAACTCCGGTCTATTTAATACCTTTGGTCCTACGTTTACTTATTTTTCTTTCTTCTCTTGGCGTTGCTCACTACAACGACAATAATTGCAGTTCCCAAGGCAATCGAGCCCAAAGAGATATACTTGCCGACGCCATCGTCTCCAGTCTTGGGAGATGCGGTAACAGTCACACTCTGTCCAGCATCATTGATGTCAGTATGGCTCAGGTACGGAGTCCCGTCCACACTTCCTCCGACATACAACTCCTCAAACACGACAATCTTCGCACCCTTGATGTTCGACGCAGCGAAGGAGAATTTCATGTCGATGGAGCCATCGGAGGCCTTCGGGGTAAATGTCAGCTTGGAGGTTACTTCCCTGCCGCCCGCATCGCGCAGAGCCTCCCCCGTCTGAGCATCCATCAACCTGCCAACTAAGGTGTAATTCTGACCAACAGCCAACCCAGAATAACTTACGGTATCTACGACCACAAGGCGAGAGGCGTAACCGCTGGACTTTGAGCCATTGGCAAATGTCGCCGTAGTTCCCATAGAAGGCCCGCTATAATGGATGCGGTCAACTGTAACCGTTTGGTTCTCGTCCGTTATGTCAGCGTGAGTAGTGACACTCATGTTGTTGTAGAGGAGCTCCTCGTACACAACGAGAGTTTTCCCCGCAACGGAACGAGCACCAAACACAAAGGAAACCGTCGTTGTTCCTTCGGCCTTTTCAGGAGTAAAGGTCGCAGTAGCGGTCAAGGGCTTTTTGTCCTTATCCATGACGGGTTTACCTTCGACCCACTTCTCACCAGATTTAACCTTTTCTACCAGAGTCCCGACCAAGGTGTACTCGTGACCGGGGATAAGTCCCTCATAGGTCACAGTGTCCACCAGCTCGGCTTTCTCATACGGAGAGAAAGTCTTCTTCCCCGTAGAAGCATTGGCAGCAGAGGTCTTGATAGTGGGATTCATAAAGGCAACGGTCTGCGCGGCGTCTTCCAAATCTTCATGGGTTGCCAGAGCCGCTTCATCGTCCTCGTTGTAATAGAGGTACTCAAACACAACAATTTCCTTACCTGCGAGTACCCTTCCGTCGAACTCAAACACGACATCAATAGAACCGGAGAGTTTGTCAGGTGTAAAGGCGGTGGTTGCAATAATAAAGTTGCCATCCTTATCCATCACAGGGTTTCCAGTAGCCTTATACATCAGCTTACCAACCAGTGTGTACTTGTGGGCAGTAGAGAGGTGGTCGTATTTTACAGTATCAGTCAAAATAACCTTCTCCGTGGGGTCAATCAACTTTCCTCCATCGTCCTTATTGGTTGCGGTAGTACCAACAAGGATGGGATTCTTGACCTCAACAGTCTGGTTTTCGTCGTTGATATCACGGTGAGAGGCGACGACAGTCTCTCCGTAGTACAAGTCTTCAAAAACGACCAGCGTGCGCCCAAAGAAAGTGCGTGCATCGAATTTGAACTCGACAACCACAGAGCCGTTCTCGCTCTCAGGTGCGAACACTTTTTCAGCAGTGATGGACTTCCCCGCTGAATCCTCCACAGGTTTGCCCGTGGACTTATCCATCAGAGTGCCAACGACCTTGTACGTATGTCCAGCAATGATGCCTTCGTAGTCCACAGTATCCTTCAGGATAACCTCGCTGGCGGGCTCAAACACCTTCGTGCCGTCAGCAGCATTTTCAGCGCAGGTCTTGATGGAAGATTTTACCACGGTCACAGTCTGGTCAGCATCCTCAATATCCTTGTGCGCCGCCACAGGTTCCTCGTCACCAGCAGTAAAGAACAGTTCCTCGAACACCACGATATCGCGTCCCTTCGCGGCAGAAGCGTCGAAAGCGATAGCCGCAACAGCCGAGCCAGCAGTGCTTTCAGGCGTGAACTGCATCTCCGAAACGACGGGTTTGCCGTTATTCAGAACAGGCTCGCCGGTAGTCTTATCGACCAAACTGCTTCTCAGTGTGTAGGTGTGTCCAGTAGACAGGTGACGATATACCACGGTATCATTGATGGTAGAAGTTTCAGAGGCATCAATGAACTTTCCTCCATCCACCGCGCTCAAAGCAACAGTCCGCACGATTTCAGGGTTGTGAACCGTAGTAGTCTGCTCCTCATCATTGATATCCTCATGGGACGCAATGACAGTTCCGTTGAAGAGTAGCTTCTCGAACGCCACGATGGTTTTGCCATACAACTCAGTTGCAGCGAAGGGGAATTCAACATCCACCGTGCCGCAGGGAGCATCAGGAGTAAACTCCACAGAAGAAGCCACAATGCTTCCCGCAGTATCCTTGATGGGCTTGCCGGTTCCCTTATCCATCAGAGTTCCGGTTACGGTGTATCTATGTCCCACAATGAGATTGTTGTAAAACACGGTATCCTTCAGCGTAACCGTCTGGTTCGGTTCAAAGACCTTGCCATTATCTTCTTTGTTCACGGCAACAGTCCTTACTTCAGGGCTTGTTACAGAAACGGTCTGTTTTCCATCGTCGATATCCCTATGGACGGCGACCGGTTCAGTATCTTCGGAGCTGAAATAGATTTCCTCAAACACAACAATGTCTTTACCCTTCAAGAAGGAAGCAGTGAAAACAAACTGCATATCCACAGAACCGCTTGCTTCCACAGGCGTAAAAGTCTGCTCAACTACAACTTCTGTGCCACCATTTTTGATAGGTTCACCCGTTTCCTTGTTCATTAACGTACCGCGCAAGGTGTATTCGTGGCCAGCAGACAGATGCTCATACGTAACAGTGTCGGTGATTTTCACATTGGCTGCGGGGTCAATCAGCTTACCGCCTCCAAGAGTTCCAACCGCCGTTGTACCAGTGATGTTAGGCGCATAAACCGTCACCGTCTGTTCCCTGTCGTTGATGTTTTCGTGAGAAGCAATCTCAGTGTCATTACAGAAAATCTTCTCGAAAACAACAACGTCTTTCCCATACAACTCTGTGGCCGCAAAGGTAAACTCAACATCAGCACTTCCGCCAGCAGCCTTCGCCTTAAAGGTCTTTTCAGCGGTAATCGTCTCGCCACTTTCATCGACCACAGGATTGCCAGTTGTCTTATCCATCAGCGTCCCGGAAACCTTATAGGTATGACCCTCAATCAGTCCAGAGAAAGAAACTGTATCGAGGATTGTAACTCTCTTATCCGGCTCAAGCATCTTACTTCCATCGACCTTATTGAAGGCAACAGTCTTCACCTTAGGATTGGAAACAGTAACAGTCTGGCCGACATCTCCAAGGTCCTTATGTGCTGCCGCAGCAATCGTTTGATTTTCGTAAAACAACTCCTCGAAAACAACAAGTTTCTTTCCCTGCAGCCCAGATGCATCGAAGACGAATTCCATGTCGATAGAGCCTTCCGCTTTCTTCGCTGTGAAGGATTTTTCAACTACAATAGGTTTATTGTTTAGCAAAACGGGTTCTCCGGAGGACTGGAAAACAAGTGTTCCGCGCAACTTGAAATCGTGTTTTATCGGTAGATGTGCATACTTTACAGTATCCTTGATAACCACATTTCTGGATGCATCAATGTACTTGCTGCCGCCCTCACCGTTCACGGCGGTCGTATTGGTCAGTTCAGGATTATAGAATGTTGCCGACTGGTCAACATCGTTAATGTCCTCATGCTTGGCAATAATGTGACCGCCGTAGGAAATGGTTTCAAAAGCTACGACCGTTTTGCCGAACAGCTCAGAAGAGTCGAATGTAAAATAGACATCCACAGACCCGTCCATGGACTTGGGAACGAATACTGTTCTCCCTGAAATCTCGCCATTTCCGCCAACGAGAACACGTCCAGTAGCTTTGTCCATCAAACGCCCCTCGGCGACATAGGTGTGACCGGGAATGAGGTTATGATAAGTAACGGTATCTACCAAAACCGTAGACAGAGAGGAAACAAAGAACTGGTTCTTATCAGGACTTGCCTTCATGGTAGTTCCGATGCTCGGCTCCATTACCGTAACGGTCTGAGCTTCGTCACGAAGGTCTTTGTGTGTCGCACAAGGAGCAGCGTCCGTTTCGTTAAAGAACAGCTCCTCAAACACAACTACATTTTTACCAGCAAGGAGAGATGCATCCAATGCGAAAGTCATGTCCACATCACCAGACGTACGCTTCGGAGTGAATTTCACCCGTGTTGCAGTGCCGGGAATTTCCTCACCAGTTCCTCCATTCATCAATCGCCCCACTAAGGTGTACTCGTGACCGGGGGTTACATGGGAATAGGAAACGGTGTCTGTAATAGAGGTTTCCTTCGCCGCATCAAGCATCTTACCCTTGCCATCCGTATTCACAGCCCTTGTCGAGATGCTGGGAACATTTATTGTTACGGTCTGACTTCTGTCGTCAAGGTCCCTATGCTCCGCAATTACCGTTCCGTTAAACACGAGTTCCTCAAACACAACCAAAGATTTTCCGTAGAGCTGCGAAGCGTCAAAAACAAACTCCACCTTAACCTTGCCGGCAGCGCTGCGAGCTGTAAATGTTGTTGTTCCGGTAACGGGGTTGCCATCCGTATTCAGAACCGGCGTACCGGTCTTTTTATCCATCAGGACACCATTTACCGTGTACTGATGTCCCTTGCTCAGACCCTCATAACTCACGGTATCTACCAGTCTTACAGAGCTCTTAGGGTCAAAGAACTTGGAGTTATCTTCCGCGTTCTTCGCACTGGTCTTAATAGCTGGTGTGCTGAAGGTCAGGCTCTGTTTCAGGTCGGAAATGTCCGTATGCGTCCCTGCGGGAGTTTCATCGCCCTCGTTGAAGTACAGATACTCAAAAACAACGAGCGTCTTCCCTGCCATATTGCTGGCGTCAAATGTAAACTCGACGTTGACCGCCCCCGCGACCCGCTGCGGCGTGAATACGGTTTTGCCGGTAATCTCGTCACCCTTCGCATCCAGCAAAGGAAGCCCTGTCATTTTATCCATCAGCTTACCTACAACGGTATATTCATGGTCAGGGGTTAAGTGGCGATAATAAACAGTGTCCACAATATGCGTTCCCTTGGCAGGGTCAATCAAGTTTGTATTGCCGTCATTATTCAGAGCCTTTGTACTCAGCGCAGGAGCGAAGAACACAGCCTCCTGTTTCTCGTCAGCGAGGTCTTTGTGCTCGGCAATAACTGTGTTGTGGTAATACAGAGACTCGAAGGCAATGACACTCTGACCATACAGGATAGAGGCGTTTAGCGTGAATTTAACATCAATATTTCCATCCTTGGTCGTCGGAACGAAGTCAGCCTCACCGGACACCAAATTTCCATTACCGTCGCGGATAACATCGCCGGTGTCTTTGGAAACGAGATTGCCCTTCACCTTGTACCTGTGAGCGGGTACGAGGTCTGTATAGGTAACAGTATCCGTAATGGTAATTTCATTCAGCGGCTCGAAATAGTTATTCAGGGAGATGCTCTCATTGATGGTCGTGTGAATTGTAGGAGTGTTCACGACAACTGTCTGCCCTTCATCGCCGATATCCTTATGGATGGCACAAGGTGTGCTGTCAGATGCACGGAAATACAGCTCTTCGTACACAACAAGGGAATCTCCATCAAGACCAGAAGCATCAAATGTAAAGACCATTTCGGTGCTGCCCTTAGACGCAGACGGCGTAAATGTGTTCGTCACCGTTACAGTGCGTCCACCAGAAACAACAGCCTCACCTGTTCGCTTATTCATCACTGTACCGATGATAGTGTACTCCTGCCCTATGGTAAGATGTTCGTAAGCAATCGTATCCTTAATGACAACATTCTTCGCAGGGTCAATAAACTTACCCGTACCCTCACCATCAATAGCGGTAGTGCCAATCTTCGGGCTGTAGACATTCACGGTCTGCTCGGCATCTGCTTCATCTTCGTGAACGGTTAGGACAACACCCCTGTAAGACAGTTTTTCAAACACGACCAGCGTATGTCCATACAGTTCAGAAGCATCAAAAACGAACTCGACATCCACAGTACCGGCCTTCGCCGTGGGCGTAAATCTTATTGTGCCGGTAATTTCATTTCCGGCAGCATCCTTCACAAACTCGCCTGTCGTTTTATCAAACACCTTTCCGGTCAACAGATAAGTGTGCCCCTCAACAACCTTTTCATACGCAACAGAGTCCCTGACCTTCACCATGTACTGCGGGTCAAGGAATTTAGTTCCGTCTTCGGCGTTGGTTGCATGAGTGGTAATCTCAGGTGCCTCGACTGTTACGGTCTGTTCCGCATCCTCAATGTCCTCGTGCGTTGCAACGGGGATATCGCTACTGATGGCAACATGATAGAGTTTCTCGAACGCGACAAGCTGCACACCCGCAATCTCAGTTGCATCGAAGGTGAAGGTCACATCTACCGAGCCTTCCGTTGTCGCCGGAGTAAAGGTTGTCGTTCCGACAATGTATGTTCCGTTATCGTCCTTTGCCGGCTGCTGCGTGTCCCTATCCATCATCTGCCCATTCAGAATGTATTTATGTCCGGGAGTGAGGTGCTTATAGGACACCGTATCCACGATAGATACGCCGATGGAGGGGTCAACAACCTTCACATTTCCATCAGGGTTGACGGCGGAAGTTTTAATTTCGGGTGCGAAGAAGGATACGGTCTGGTCCGCGTCCGAAATGCTCTTGTGGGTTGCCACCTCTACGCCGTCACGATGCAGCGTATCATATACAACTACAGCATCTCCAGCGATAAGAGAAGCATCGAATGTAAAGGACAGCACGGTGGACCCCTCAAAGTTGTTGCCGCCAACAAAGGTATTCGTAGCAGTTATCCTGTGACCGGCGCCATCCAGAAGAGGTTCGCCAGTAGACTTCAAAACCAGATAGCCCTTCACCGTATAGGTCTTGCCGGGAATGACATCGGTGCAGGACACCGTATCCTTAATTGTCACAGATGTCAGGGGTTCCATGGTTTTCTCCCCCGCCTCGCCCTTAGCTACAGTCTTGATTTGAGGCGTTACAGGCACATCTGTCATCTTCACGACAACGACCTTTTTCCCGTCATTCATGGTTGTACTTTCAAAATCAACATTGAATATAACGGGAGTGGAGTTCAAGCGATAGCCACGAGGAGCTTTGGTCTCCACCAGCTTATAGCCGCGACCAAAAGGAAGTTCTTCGGGGGTTATCAAATTGCCGTCATTATCCGTCCTAAATGTATCAATGTTTTTGGCACCATCCTTGAGGGACACAAGAGTTCCATCAGGGTCGTATATCTGGAACTCAGCTCCGCTGTAAGGAATTTGAACATTGTCCATTGCGTCCTGTTTTACCACTCGAACAGAAGCATAATAAGGACGGTCATTAAGCACATAGAAATAAGTTTTCCCATTCTCGGAAATAGTCACCTCAAAGCCAGAAAGCATATCTGCGTGTTCAAAATGCTTTGTCTGCTCGATAACATATGTGCCGTAAGGCAGCGCCTTGGTTGTCGCGTACCCATCCTCGTCCACAACAATGTGGTCTCTATCGGTGGTCTTCGCAGCAGCGTAGCTTCCTGCCGCCTTCAGGTAGACATCGAACTCAGCGCCAACTTCGGGTGTGACCTTTCCGGTCGGGAGGGAGTCCTCGACGCCGGTAGGACCGACATCCGAGTGTTTGAAAATCTTAATGTAGCCCTTGATGACCTTTTCTGTTACGCCCAAGTCGGGTGCTGCATTGATTTCGATGACGTAGTTCTTCGCCTCAGCGCCTACTTGATATACACTGTCATCCAGCAGATAGCCGACGGACGGAACAATTTCCTTGATGGTCCAATTATCACCGCAAACGTAGACGTCCGTAGCAAACTTTCCGTTCGAATCAGTAGTGTACTGTTTCACCAGTTCATCGCCATTATACAGGCCATAAACGGCGCCCTGCAAGGTGGCGTTGCCCTGCGCTGTTGTCGTCTCGATATCGCGCTTTGTAACGGTCACAGACCACTTCTTCAGCACATTATGAACAGAAACAGTTGTGGTCTTATCCAGCTTTACATTGATGCCGCCCTTTACTGCAGGAATGACATACCGTGCAGCGGTGTCAACTTCCTCCAGCGCGTAGTTGTAACCCACAAGAACATTATCGAAGGTTGCAATGCCGGAAGCGTTCGTCACAGCCATCATGTCTACGCGCTGACCCTGTGCAGAAGTACCTGTCAGGTGGAACTTGATGCCCTCAACGATACCGTCTTCAGAGGTCTTGGTCACACTCACTGTACCGCGAGCCAACTTATTATGCACATTGGCGTTCGTAGTTTTATTCAGTGTTACATTTATGCCGGAAACGACATCCGGTACGATATATTTTTCGGCGGTGCCAACTTCCCGAACGGAATAGTTCTCGCCAATCAGGACGTCAGAGAAGGTTGCCACGCCTTTGGCGTTGGTGGTAGCGGTCATATCCACCGCGTCACCATTACCTGCCGTGCCGGTCAATCGGAACTTGATGCCGGAAACCAGCCCGTCCTCAGCAGTCTTCGTAACAGTAACCGTTCCGCGAGCCAGCTTGTTGTAAACCGAAGCCTCCGTGGTTTTCCCCACAGTGATTGTAATACCGTTCTGCACCGCAGGGACAACATAGCGGGCAGCCGTATCAACCTCCGTTAGAACGTAGCTGTTGCCCACCAGCACATTCTTGAACTCAGCAATGCCCATTGCATTGGTAGTCGCATCCAGAGACACCGCAGCTCCAGATGTAGAGGTGCCTTCCAGATGGAACTTTACGCCGGAGACAAAGCCATCTTCGGAGGTCTTGGTAACACGGAGGTTTCCACGTGCAAGGTCATTATGGAAGGATAGCTTTGTGGTGTCGTTGACCCTCACGGTAACGCCATCCTGCACATCCGGAACAACGTAGCGGGTAGGGGTGCTGGACTCCTGTACTGTGTACCTTGTCCCAATAGGCACGTTGGAGAAGGTCGCAACGCCCTGAGCGTCCGTCTTTGCCGTCATGCTGACGGTCGTCCCCGCGTCAGAAGTACCTGTCAGCGTAAATGAAAGATTGCTCACAACGCCGTCCTCGGAGGTCTTCGTCACCTGAACGGCACCTACCTTGAGCCTATTCTGGACAGATACAGAGGACTTACGATTGATGGTCACTGTAACATTGACGGGGTTCACGGCCTGATAATAGGCTGGCACGTTGACTTCCGACACTGTGTAGCTTCCAATAAGGACGTTCGAGAATGTTGCAACACCGGAGGCATTGGTCGCAGCATACAAGTCAACAGCGGTGCCGTCAATGGATGTTCCCTGCAAGCGGAACTTCACATTGGCAACTTTCCCGTCCTCAGAAGACTTCGTAACTTGAACCGAACCACGCGCCAACTTGTTGCTGACAGTCGCCCGCGCAGTCGAGTTATACTGCACCGTGACATTCTGCGCGGACACGGGGGCGTACTGCCTACCTGTATTTACTTCCGTCAGCGTATATGTACCAACAAGCACATTGGAGAAGGTGGCCACGCCGCTGGCGTTGGTTGTTTCAGTGAGGTTTACTGTCTGGCCAGACAAAGACGTGCCCTTCAGATTAAATTGGACTCCGCTTACTTTTCCGTCTTCGGAGGTCTTTGTGACAGTCACGTTGCCGCGAGCCAATTTATTTTCGAATGTTTTGCTTACAGACGTATTAGGCGTCGAAAGCGTAAATGTCTGGCTGGCAGGGGCTACATATCTTCCGGGCGTATTTGCCTCGGTAAGAACATAGTTGGAACCCAAGGGGACATTGGAGAACGTAGCCTTGCCGTTCGCATCTGTGGTCGCAGCCAGATTTACCGCATCTCCCGCGTAAGACGTACCCTTCAGCGAAAAGGTGAATCCTTGTAAAACACCGTCTTCCGATGTTTTCGTCACCTGTACGGTACACCGTGACACCTTGTTTTGGAAGGAAACGCTCGCCGTACCTCCAATCGTAACGGTCGCCTTCTGAACCCGATTTACAGCGTAATATCCTAACGGTGAAGTTTCTGTAATCGTATAAGCTCCGGGCTGCAGGTCTGTAATGCTAATTTTGCCGGATGCATTTGTCTTAAAGAGCCGGTTATATCCGTTTGGTCCGGTTACAGTAAAGCTGACGCCAGAAATGTTTTTCCCGTTTTCTGATGTCTTAGTGATGTTTAGATTACCGGTTGTTTGCGTCACCTTCGCCCGCACATAGCAAGTAACAGGGTCGGGTGTACCGTTAAGAGCAACGCAATCCTGCTTGCTGCCACC
>ULWU01053384.1_pt1 | contig 12603 bp, 7 predicted proteins | sample 1960661 | NCBI WGS metagenome assembly ULWU01 (sample SAMEA4835821, study PRJEB28245) | human gut metagenome | biome: gut microbiome; material: fecal sample | place: Denmark | collected 2008
CCTCCCGACTATCACAACGAACGGCTCAACGACTCCAAGAAGCTCACCGCCCGCCAGCGCTATGCCCTGCGCCAGGATATCGAGCGCGACGCGGTGGCATGGGCCGTGGGCGTCGTCACGCCGCAGGAGATCGACCAGATCAATATCCTCAACGCCTCCATCCTGGCCATGCACCGTGCCCTCGACCAGCTCCAGGTGCGGCCCGAGGCCATCATCGTCGATGGCAACCGCTTCAAGCCCTACCACGACCTGCCCCATACCACCATCGTCAAGGGCGACGGCAAGTACCTCTCCATCGCCGCTGCGTCTATTTTGGCTAAGACCTACCGCGACGACGAGATGATCCGCTTGGCGCAGGAGTATCCCGACTACGACTGGCAGCACAACATGGGCTACCCCACGCGAAAGCACCGCGAGGCCATCCGCCAGCATGGCATCACGCCCTACCACCGCCGCACTTTCAACCTCCTCGGCTCCGAGGAACTGACCATCCCCTTTGACTGCTAAGCAATGGATCGGACACAATTGTTGACAAACGATGGTGTGCCAAAACCGAATAACGTGTTAGAGCTACCAAAAGGAGAAGGTCAATGACAAGCGAAAAGCTAATTGAAGCCATGTTTGTATCATTCAGTTTAGAACAGGCACCCTAAAAATTGATAAAAAAATGTTGGGTGTCAAACTTGGGATAAAGCCTAATATGAAAAAAAAGAGTATGCTGAGAACCTATCCAGTAGAACATAAGTGACACTATAGTCTAAGCATGCTAACACTCCAGTACCAAGCAAGTGAAACTCCAGTATCAGGCAGGTAGTACAAAAAGCGGTACTAAGAATAGAGAGAATAGATATCGACTGATACGCTTACGCCAAGACAACTGTCGAAGACGGAGGATATCCATCCACCCGAAGTTTTTCCCTTATGTGCGCATTGAGCTGGTACATTTCTTCGTTTCTCCTTCAAATTGTCTTTCCTCGGGGAGAAAAATTTGAAACCTCGGGAGGAAACAAAAAAGCGCACCCCGAAAAATGTCATTGACAATTCCGGGGTGCGCACAAACAAATCTATCTTATGAGGAACTATTATATCGCTGCTGAGGCGTGGTGAAAAATCACGGTGCAAAGGTACGACGATAGGGGCAAATAGCAAAAACGTTCTGTTACAAATTTATGAATTTGGAACAGAACGCGTTGAAATCGAGCGTTTTAGGGTGGGGCGGGCTATGCCTCCACGTCCTTTTTGGCCATATTCTGGTACACCGACGGCGAGAGGCCGACCATCTTTTTGAAGACGTTGATGAACGTGGTGGGCGACTTGAAGCCCACGCTTTCGGCGATGCCCTTGATGGTGAGGTTGCCGTAGTGGTCCACGTCTATCAGTCGTTCGCGCGCCGTCTGTATTCTGTAGGTGTTGACGAAGGCGTTGAAGTTTTTCTTAAACGAGTCGTTGATGACCTGGGAGACATACTTGCTGTTGGACCCCACGAGCTTGGCCAGTTTGTCGAGCGAGAAGTCGGTCTGGCAGTATTCCGTCGTCTGCTCCATGACGGCCATGATCTTCTGCGCGATGATCTCCTGCTGCTCCTGTTTGAGGTTGCTGTCCTGGTATTTTCCCACGGCTTCCTTGGCCGCGTGCGCCCCCTTGATCTTGCCCTGCTCCTGCAACTGCGACTGGAGAAGGGCGATGAGCTTGTTCTTCTCCTCCAGTTCGCTGGCGTTCTCGCGGTAGAGATGCTCCATTTTCTTTTGCATCTCGAGGTTGTCCTTGTTTTGCCGGAAGAGGTTGAGGTAGCTGTCGTTGAGCTTCCTTTTCTGTCTGTAGATCACGAAGAAGAAGATGCAGACACAGAGGCAGACGAGCGTGATGCCGGCGATGACCGCCTGCTGCTGGCGTATGGTGCGCTTCCCCGCCTGCTCCTTCTCGTGGAGGGTGTCGATCTCCTTCGTCGTCTGCTCCACCTCGTGGAGGAAGAGTTTGTTCTTCATCATGTCAAACTCCCGCGTGTTCTTGCTCGAGTCCTCGATAGCGATATACTGCGTCTTGTAGTCGTTGGCCTTGGCGACGTCGCCCACCTCGTCGTAGTGGTTGGCGAGGCTTCTGATGGCCCCGGTGAAGTGGAAAAGCACGCCCTTGCGCTTCGCCGTCTCGTAGCAGACGTGGAGGTATTTCACCACGGAGTCGTTTTGATGCATCTCCCTGAAGCAGAGGTATATCTGCTCGAAGGCGTAGCACGTGAATTTGGCTGGCAGCTTGTGCTTCTCCGCGTAGTCGGCCAGGTGTCTGTAGCGCGCTATCTGCTTGGCGTAGATGCCCCGTCCCATCTCGATGCGTCCCTGTGTGTAGCTGCTCATGTAGGTGGCGAGGTCGTTTTTGCGGTCCCTCACGCGCTCGCTCATCTTGTAGTAGCGGTTGGCCTCCTTGAGGTTGTGCTGCTGGACGCAGAGGTTGGTCATGTTGCAGAGGATCTTATACTCCGTCTCCCTGTCGGGATATTTGCGACAGAAGGCGAGCGCCTTCTTGTAGTAATTCATGCCCTTCTCATAGTCGAGGAAGTAGGTATAGGCGTTGCCAATCAAGTTGTAGAGTTTCGCGACGTGGGGCTGCTTCTCACACTCCTCGCTGAGTTTCACGCCCTCCACGCCTAAGTCGAGCGCCTTGATGTAGCTGGCGCTGGTGATATAGAGTTTGCTCACCTCCACGTGGGCGAGGATGCACGTCTGCTTCTCCTTCTCCGGCATGTCCGCCCTGAAGCGTCGGCAGACCAGCGTGTAGAGGATGATGGCCTTCTGGGAGTCGCCCGCGTCGGCCAGCTTCTTCGCCGCTTCCATCACCTTCTCACTCGGTTGCTTGTCGTAGCGTTTGGCCTCGGCGGTGTAGGGGTTGTGGGAGTCCGCCGCGGCCCTCGCCCCCACGGAGACGATCACCGCGAGGAAGAGAAGCGAAAGGAAGCGTAAAGTCTTATATTTCATATACATATAATGATGCGAAATGTGTATGAATTCTACAAGAAGCGCCAGGCTACGGCTCCGCCGTCACCTCCGTCTTGGCGGTCTGCTCCTCGGTCTTGGCCGTCTCCTCCTGGGGCGCAGGCTGGAGCGTCCGCTGGTAGCGATCCATGTCGTTGAGCAGTTTGACCGCCTCCTTCCACTGCTTGTCGTGGAGCAGCTTGTTCTCCACGCTGCCCCGCTGGAAGTAGTAGGCCGCCACGATGTCGCCCGCGAGGATGGCCTTGATCACCTCCTTGTTGTGGTCGAGGTCTTTGGCAAGGTTGTGGTTGAGGCGCTGTTCGAGCGCGTCAAACTCCGCGCGCGCGTCGTCGTAGTAGCCCTCGAACTTCGCCAGCTTCACCAGGTTCTTGAGTTGCTTCTCGCTCTCGCGGTCATACTTGAAGCCGCTCTGGATGACAAACGCCTTGAAGTCCTCGTAGTCGGCGTCGGAGAGCTCGAAGGTGGCGGCAGGTGCGATGGTCTTGTGCTCCTTGAGATATTTCACCTCCCAGTTGAGCATCGCCTCCGTGGAGTCGAGTCCTGTCGAGGCGAGGTAGAAGGCGATGTTGGGCAGCGAGTCGGGCAGCACCTCGATATCGGGCTTGATGCCGCCGCCGTCGCGCACGATGCGTCCGTGGCGCGTGGTGAAGGTGTGGGTCAGCGAGTCGGGGATATGCTCCGTGTAGCCTCCGCGCCCGTGGCGGTAGTTGATGGCCTGGATGCAGCGTCCGCTGGGGATGTAGTATTTGCTCGTGGTGAGCTTGATGACGCCGTTGTAGGGCAGGTCGAAGGTCGATTGCACCAGCCCCTTGCCGAAGGTGCGCGTGCCCATGACGACGGCGCGGTCGAGGTCCTGGAGGCTGCCGCAGGTGATCTCCGAGGCCGAGGCCGTCTGGTCGTTGACGAGGACGACGATGGGCATCACGGTGTCGATCGGCTCCACCTTGGTCGTAAACTCGCGGTTGGCCTGCTTGATCTTGCCCTTCATCGTCAGGATGGTCTCGCCCTTGGGCACGAACATGTTGACGATGGAGATGGCCTCCTGGACGCTTCCGCCACCGTTGCCCCGCAGGTCGAGGACGAGGCTCTTCATGCCTTGGTGCTTCATGTCGAGCACGGCGCGCCTCACGTCGCGGGCGCAGTTCTCGGTGTAGGAGGTGAGGCAGAGATAGCCGATGCCGCCCGGCTGCACGCCGTAGTAGGCCACGGCAGGCTGCTGGATCTGCTCGCGGGTGATGATCTTGCGGAAGGTCTTGCCCGTCGAGGGGCGCATGATCTTGATCTCGAACGTCGATCCCGCGTCGCCGCGCAGGTGGCTGGAGACGTAGGCCGCGGGCTTCCCCGTCATCGTGGAGTCGTCGATGCTCACGATGACGTCGCCCTTGCGCAGTCCCGCCTTGGCCGCCGGCGTGTCTTCATACGGCTCGTCGATGACCACCGTCTTGCGCACCAGGTCGTAGCGGATGATGGCTCCGATGCCGCCGTAGCGTCCCGTCAGCATCAGGTCGAGTTCCTTGGTGTCGTCGGCGGGGTAGTACACCGTGTAGGGGTCGAGGGAGTTGAGCATGGCCCCCAGGCCGTAGCGCACCACCTCGTTGGCGTTGAGCGTATCGACATACATCATGTCGAGGTATTTATAGACCGTGTTGAACACCTCCAGATTCTTCGTCACGTCGAAGTTGTGACGATCGTTGTCCTGGGCGTAGCTCGTCGTTAGCGCACAGAGGGCCAGCAACACGCCGATTATCTTTTTGGTCATTTCTCTCTATTTTTGGGTTGAATTCGTGATTTTGTATGCGTATTCCACGACCATGCCAGCGAGGGCAGCGAGAGCCTTGGCGCAGGTGGCTGGTCAGGGGAATGTCTGATTATAGCTGCAAAGGTATAATTTAATAAGGAGATTTGGATGCCTTGGGTAGGGAAAAATGAAAAAAATCGGGAAAAAGGAAATTTTTTGCCCGAAAAGTTTGGTGGTTTCAAATATTCACCGTACCTTTGCACTCGCAATTCGGAAATACACGATTGCTTACTGCTTCAGTAGCTCAGTTGGTTAGAGCACCTGACTGTTAATCAGGGGGTCGTTGGTTCAAGCCCATCCTGGAGCGCACAAAGAGAGAGTTAGTTTTCACTGACTCTCTTTTTTGTGTATATCCCCTGTGCCCGGGGTGGAGGGCCGCTTGAATCTCATAATAACTAACTCGCAGATTTCCAAATAGATATGAAAACAGACAAACACAAACTTCAAGCTGCCCTGGTGCGCTCCTTCTTCGACGCTTTTTCCTCGGGCGTGATCGACTGTGGGCAGGGATCTGTCCAGGAACGCCGACAGCCGCAAAACGTGAAGCGGGCGATGCTCGACTACTACGAACAGATAGCCCCCGCCTTCTTCGAAACGGTCTTCTTCCCCCTGGCGGTCATCCATTCCGGCTACGAGGAGATGGAGCGCATGGTGCGCAAGGCGCATCAGCAGCGCATGGATATGAGGTCGATGCTGCTCGCGGCCTGTGGATCGGAGGCCTGCTACGAGGCGCTGGTGGCGGAGTATAAGCGCAACTTCTCTGCGCTGCTCGAAGGCGCTTGTCTCTCCGTGGCCGACCACCTCGCTGCCTGCGCAAAGCAGCAGGAGGGCGAGGGCATCGATACCGACCAGGCGATCGAACTGACTGTGCGCGCGATGGTGCGCGCCTACGCCAGCGGACTGAGGCTCGCGGGAGGGCAGGGCGCCAGCTTCCGCCAGGCCTCCCTCTACCGCTTGCTCCTCGACGCGATGAACGTGCTGCTCCACGACGAGAAGCTTGACTATTCCGACTGTGGCGAAAGCATCACCGCCATGCTTGTCAAGGCCTGCGGATCGGAGCAGCGCTTCGCCGTGGCGACTGCCGAGATGGACCGCGCGCAGCAGGATATCATGGGCTGACGCCGCCCGGGCTGCAAGCGTAAAAAAAACAATGCCGCCAACGAAAGACCCGAGGGTCCGTTCGTTGGCGGCATTCATTATAGTAGGGCCCTGAGGGCCAGTGGTTTTACTTCACGACGATCTTCTTGCCATTCTGGACATAGATGCCTGGCTGGAGGCTGCTGCGGTCGCCCGCCACGCGCTGGCCACTGAGGCTATAGATGGGCGCGTCGGCCTGGTTCGCGGTCGTCTCCGTGCTTTGGATGCCCGAACCGTTGACGATGTAGATCTTCACGTTGTCGATGGCGATGTGCTGAGCCTTCTTCGCATTGTAGAACCAGGCGAAGTAAAGCGGAGAGTTCTCGGCGAAGCAGCTGGTGACGTCAAATGAGAGGTGCTGCGGTTTGCAGGTCTCGCCTGCGGCCAGATCCTCCACGTGGTAGCCGTCGAAAGCGTCGCAGACGTCGGCCCACTCGTTCTTGTTGTAGGAATACTTCAGGCCGGCCTCCGACTTCTGCCCCGTAGCCTTATCGACGGTGCAGTGATCGATGTCAAAGTCGATGAAGACCTTCTCGTCGGCCTGCAGCTTGCTGTAGAGGCAGGGAGTCTCCAGGGCGGAGAACATATTGACGAGCGGAGAGATGGAAGAGCAGATAGAAGCGAAGTTGCCCTCGAAGCCACCACCGGAGACGGGGAGCTCAAACCAGTTGTCGAAGCGCCAGAGATAGTCTGTCTTCATCGACTCGTTGATGCGCTCCACGGCCCAGTCGGCGGGCAGCAGGCCGCTGTTGAAGTCCTCGTTGAAGGGCAGTCCATAGACGATCTCCTCGCCATAGCTCACGGCCACGGCTATCGGGAGAGAGACAACGCCGTCGGTATAGACCGTCTTGACATTGTACTCGTAGTCGCCCTCGGGGATGTTGGTGTCGTCGTAGGACGTGGCCTTGGTCTCGGCAATCTGCTTGCCACCACGGAAGACGAGATACTTCTCCACCGTATATTCCGAAGCCTTCGGGGCCTGCCAGGTGAGGTGGGCCGTGGCGTTGTCCTCGTCGATGGAAGCCTGGAGGTCAGAGACGGTGTTGCGCGTGCCGATGGCCACCAGCGTGCCCACCAGCTCCGACTCGCCGTCGGGGTTCTCATAGACTGCCTTGACGGCATAGTACTGTACGCCGCGGTTCACGCCCGTCTGCTCGGTGGCGAGCTCGTCGGGTTCGAGCCATCCGGCAAACAGCGCGCCGTTGGCGTAGCACTCGTAGTGGCTCGGCTGGCGGTCGCCCTCGGGAGCGTCCCAAGTCATGTTGACCTTGTACTTGCCCGTCTCCTCATCGTAGGCAGAAGTCACCTGCACGTTGCGCGGGGCATTGGTGCGCGGAGCAGAGAAGTTGACCTTCACCTCCACGGGCTCCGAGACGGCGTCGCCGTTGACGGCCTGCACGCCATAGGTGTATTCGCCCGACGCCTTGTTGGTCGTGTCGGTATAGGCGGTCGTCTTGACCTGCTTGGCCAGCATCTGGCCGTCGATCAGCACGTTGTAGGACGTGGCGCCCGTCACCTTGTAGGCGGAGCGCAGGGGGCGGGCCACCTTCTTGCCCGTCATGGCGAAGGGACGGTAGGCGGGAAGCGAAGCCAGCGGCTTGCCCTCGCGCGGCTGCGACGGAGCGGCTGCACCCGTGGCCTCCGTATAGAGGCTCACGTCGTCGATGGCCCACGTGAAGTAGAGACCCGTGGCCTCGTCGTCCAGGTCGCTCAGGGCCTGGAAGGCCACGATGGCGTCGCCCTCGGAGGCATCGCCGAGATAGAGCGAGACGAGCTGCCAGTCGTCCGATCCGTTGCTGTCGTAGCGAGCGTCCCAGAGCGCCTTCCAGGTCTTGCCGCCGTCGTGGCTCACCTTGACATAATAATGGTCCTTGAAGTCCTCAAACTCGCCATACTCGAGCACCTTCGGGTCGATGGCGGTATAGAAGTTGAGATACTGTGCTCCCTTGGTGGCGGGCAGGATGAGCCACTCGTCCTGGTCGGCAGGTGTGCCGTCCTCGTGCTCGCCCACCTGATCCCAGGTGACCACCGCACTGCCCTTGCCCGTGTGTCTCCACAGGTTCAGGTCCTCCTCGTTGCCCGTCTCTTCCATCTCGGGAGTCGGGAAGCGAAACCAGGTGTAGGTCGGATCGTAGGTGTTGGTCGTCTGAACCTTCCATCCTTCGGGGAAGGTCTTGCCCTCGAAGCCTTCGGTCAGCAGCGTGTCGGCCTGATCCTTCGCCAGTCGGTCCCAGGTCAGCGTCACGTAGCCGTCCTGTTGCACGGCACGGAGATTGACGGGCTTGGCTGGGATGTCCTGCGCGCAGGCCGCCGATGAGAACAATGCCGCCACGGCAAGCGAGGCGACAGAACGAAGCCACCTTGGCGTGGCCTTGTGGGTAGAATAATTAGCGTCCATAATCAATATTTTTTGATATGTTTTATGGGTGCAAAGGTAGCGACAAAAAAGAGGGACGCCAACCTTTCTCCGGTGGAACCGTCACTTTTTCACGAAAAAGCAATAGAAAATGCGCTTTTTAGCATGATTTTTCTATGGATATTCGCTCCCTCGAAATCTTTTGATAGATGGAAGGCTTCATGCCCGTGAGCCGCGTGAAGATGTTGATGAAGTTGGCCTGCGACTTGTAGCCGACGCTCTCGGAGATCGCCTTGATGGTGTAGTGGCCATAGCGATCGTTGTCGGCGAGCCGCTGCATGGCCTCCTTGATGCGGTAGTCGTTGAGGAAGGATCGGAAGTTCTTGCCATAGCCCTCGTTGATGGCTTCCGAGACGTAGCGGGGATTGGATCCCACGAGCTGGGCAAGGCGGTCGATGGAGAAGTCGGTGCTGCAAAACTCCTCCACCTTTCCCATCACGCGTCCGATGTCGGCGAGCAGGGTGGCGCGTTGCTCGGTCGTGAGGATCAGCGATCGGGGAGCAGCCTCCTGAGTTTTTTCCTCCTGGTCGTCCCTTTGCACGTCCCCTTGCACGTCCTCTTGCCCGTCTCTCTGATCGTCCCTCTGCTTGTCTCCTTGGTCGCTCTCCAGGTTGCCTCCCTGATGGGCCTCCAGGTGGTCCCCCTTGTTGGTGGCCTGTGGCGCCTCCTTGGCCTGGATGGGGGAGGCGAGGAAGAGCTGGCTGCGGTCGTAGAGGCGGTTGTAGGCGTGGTGGAGCTGCCGCTTCTGTGCCGAGACGATGATGAAGAGCACGATGATCAAGGCCAGGGCGATGGCGAGCGCGAGGAGCCAGCGGGCCTGGGTGCGTATCTGCTGGCTGTCGAAGATCTGCTGCTGCGTGAGCAGATTGATGGTGCTGGCGTTTTTGTTGGCGTCGTAGATATACTGTGTGTTCTTCATGGCGTTGAGCTCGTCGCCGTAGTGGAGCTTCTCCATCAGGTTGGCATACTCCATGCGGCAGGCCGAGGCCCGCGTGGCGTCGCCCTGCGCGTCGTAGGCTTGTGCGAGGAGATGCATCGTCTCGGCCAGAAACTCGTCGTGGTTGGTGCGGCGGGCCCACTCCTCGTTTTTCTTGAGCAGCAGGATGGCGGAGTCGAGGCGATGGGTGTCCATATAGAGCTGGGCGAGACAGGAGTTGGTGTTGTCCACAAATGAGGAGTCCATGCCCGTGCGGATGGCATACTGCCGCGCCTGGATGTAGTAGCTGGCTGCTGCCGCGGGCTGGTCCTGGCTCTTGGCCACGAGGCCGCGCCCCATCAGGATGTTGTAGCGGTAGCCACTGTTGTGCTCCACGTTGGCCTCCATCTGCTGGAGAAACACCATGCCGCTGTCGGCCTGGCCGACGAAGCACGAGGCCCCGACCAGGTTGTTGAGCACGGCGTTCTGCAGCGTCTTTTGACCCGTCTTGCGACTGCTGCTTAGTGCCTTGCGGTAGAAGTAGAGGCCCATCTGGTAGTCGCCCTGCGTGCTGTAGAGATTGCCCATGCCGTTGTAGAAGCGGGCGGTCAGTTCGCTATAGCCCTGGTGCTCGGCGATGCGGAGGCCGTCGAGATAGCTCTTCATCGAGGCCGTATAGAGCCGCTGGTCGTAGAACTTGTCGCCGGCCTGCAGCAAGCGTGTGGCAGTGGTTTGGTCGCCGCCATTGCCCTTGTCGCCTTGGGCAAACCCCAGAGTGGTGCCCCAAAGGATAAGCGTGTATATGATGTAGATGATCTTCTTGGTCATTGTCCTTCCGCATTATGGACGCAAAATTAATAATTTTTCGCTGCTTATCCGCTGATTGAGTGTTAAAAGTCATTGTTTTGCGAAAAGAATGATACTTTTTGACCTTTTTACAAGCGAGGGGCGGAATTTTCTCGCAAGATAGGGACAAGACTTCTCGCAAAGGATAGGGAAGGACTTTTGCGAAAGGATAGGGCAGGACTTTGGCGCGGCGGGCCTCCCTCGACTCAGGGCAAAAGAAAACCGCCAGCAGAGAGACGGTCGGTCTCCTGCTGGCGGAAGGGGTACATTTGTGCTTCCTGAAGCAGTAACGCTTTCTGCTTCCCGAAGCAGTATGTGTTTTACTTTCTCATGACCTTGCGCGTGTGGACGCTGCCGTCGGCCTGGATGTCGCGGATGATGTAGAGACCGCGGCCCATCTGGTCGGCCTCGATGCGCTTGCCGTCGATGGTGTAAACCTCGGAGCGCACGGTCTGGCTCTCCTTCGTCTGGGGCAGATCCTCGATGCCGTTGATGGCGTCGTTGAACTTAACACCCTCGACATTCTCGACGGCGCAGCCCTCCACGTTCTTGGAATAGTAGTTGACGAAGGCGACGATGTTGAGGTTGTCTCTGTTCCACATGCGCCATGCCTCCTCGAAGTTGCCGGCCTGCACCTTGTCGTTCTTGGTGAAATAGACCGTGTTCAGACCCAGGGAGACCTCGTAGCTAAACTTGTTGCCGTCCCACTCGATGGGCTCGCCCCAGACGGAGTTGATGGCACGGGTCACGTGCTGGTGGGTGAACGATCCCTCGGCACCCATCTGGGCGTGGGCAGCGATGTTGTCCTCGGTCAGCATGACCGTGATGCGCGAACCATCCTTGGCGCTGCTGTTGCGCATACCCTCCACGCGGACCACGATGGTGGTGTCGTTATCGCCGTAGCGTGCGGAGAGATTGGTGATGATGATATTGGCGGGATCGCTCTGGATCTGCTGGATGAGGCTCTCGATCTCCATGGCGGAACCGGGCATGTAGGTGCAGCACTTGTTGCCAGCCGTGGACATGGCGTCGAACCAGGCGTTGCGGCCGAACATCATGGCCGGAGCGTAGGTGCCGCGGTCGTTGTAGAGGGAAGCGTAGTCGTAGAGGTCGGTCTTGATATACTCGCCATTGACCACGCTGCGCTTCGTGGTGAGCCAGTCGGTGTAGTACATCACGTGGTGGGCGGCGGCAAAGACCTCGCCCTCATAATCGGGATTCTCCAGGGCGGTGTGGAGGTAGCCAGCCACGCGCGGGCAGTTGGGGCACGACTCGGTGGTAAACTCCTCCAGCAGCACCTTGCGCTTGAAGCCCATGGCGATGTCGAGCGCGTTGTTGGTCGGGTCGATATCGGTCTCGTCACCGAGGTCGGTGATGTTGACGTTGACGGCCGACTCGCCATCGACGCTTCCAGGGTCGGGTTGATGGTCCACTTCAGGTCGATATACTGACCCGAGGTGATGGTCTTGTCGAAGGTCGTGGCAAACTTCTGACCAGCCACGGTGGTGGTGATGGTGAACTTGTTTACGGGGCGTGTGGCCTTGTTGAATACCGTACCGCTCATGGTCACGGAGCCCGTCGTGGCGTTGAGCATGGCCTTGGCACCCGTGAGGGCCAGGTCATACTTCGGCAGGTTATTGCCCACGATGACGGCCTCCACGCTGATGGCACCCTGTCCGTGGCGGTCGCCCCAGAAGGCATCAGAGGTGCTCTTGTAGTGGAAGGAACCCGTCTGACCCGGCTTCACGACGGAGAGGGCAGGAGTGCTGCCGCGCTGCTTCAGGTCGAAGCCGATGTAGAGGCGCTCGCCCGTGATGGCGTAGGGCGCGTTGAGCTCCACGACGTTCCAGCCCTTCTTGATGCGCGTGTCCGTCTTCATGGTGATGTAGCCCTCGGCCAGGTTCTCACCCTTCAGCGTCTTTCTCACCCAGACGCGCAGCGTGTCGATGTTGGAGCGGGAGCACAGAGCCACCCGGACTTGCGCCACGCTGTTGCCCTGGTAGGCTTCCATGGTTTCGCCAGGAAGCTGGATCGCAGCCGATACCCAAGTGTTGCCTTTCTGGGTGGCCATACCTTCACTGGCCACTGCGCCCTTGCAATAGCCCAACGCCAGCGTGTCCGACTGAGCCAGCAGCGGAGCTACCGTCAGAAGGGCGAGGAGAGTTAGTAAAATCTTCTTCATAAGAATCGTTTTTTATTGTTAATAGAATATGTTGTTGTCGTGACTGGAAAACCATTGATGACGGCGCAAATTTAGGAGATAATTTTGATATGACAAAATAATAGTTCGTAATTTTTGCTTTCTTTTCCTCAAATAGCGCTAAGTTTTGACGGATTTTGTTACCCTTCTCAAAGTTTGATTCTCCTAAAAGTTACCATTTGACACCCGAGGTTGTTCTAAATTTCGGTAGTAGGCTCTATCTTGCCCGCATTTAACGAGATTTAACTTAGTTTTCGAGCATACGTAACTATTCAGCAATAACACCCCTTTGAGTTTTTGTCA
>ULWU01023619.1_pt1 | contig 12557 bp, 13 predicted proteins | sample 1960661 | NCBI WGS metagenome assembly ULWU01 (sample SAMEA4835821, study PRJEB28245) | human gut metagenome | biome: gut microbiome; material: fecal sample | place: Denmark | collected 2008
GCAGAGCTTTTCCTGTGCAATGGATTGCAGCGTTTGTGTGTCCGCGTCAAGCTGCTCCAAGCTGTCCGCGATATGAACGAGCGTCACACAGGCGAACATGAGCCGCTGGTCGCGGGCAGTCAGATCTTCCAACAGGTCTTTCGATTCGGTGCGCATTTGCTCCAAGTCATACGGCACGGTCGCGGTAAAATTGTTCTGCCGGTTCTGCCTTTGCTGCCAGCGCGTAATATCCGTTTCTACGCCGAGGATTCGGCTTTGCACCTCGCGTACCGCTTCTTCGGTGGGAATCGGAAGAATGTCAATGGACAGCAGCAGGTTTCTGGAGAAGTCAGACAGGTCTTTTATCATTTCGTCGGAAATGAAGCTGGCATAGTCGCGCATGAACAGAACGCGCCCAAACTTGCCGCCCATTTCAAAATAGCCCGCGCGGAATTGCAGTCCGTCCGGGCAGATCAGGTCGCGGAAGTCGATGCCGCGCTTGATGTTCGCGGACAGGTCAAACCGGAAAGACGCTTCTTCGCCAGGTCGGAAGAAGTCATGCAGGAGCCGCAGCCGGTCGGCGCAGGAAATGGCATAGGCCCCGGAATCCAGCCGCCCAAAGCTGGCAGACAGGTTAGTATCGACACGGCGAAAATACGCGCGCGTCTGCTCGATCTTCCGTAAACCGATTGACAGTGTGATGTACTTTTCCTGCACCAGATTGTTGCTTTCAGCCGCTTTGTCCAAGATGATCTGGTTGTACTCGCCGCGATAGTAGTCCAAACCGTCGCTGCACTCCGGCATGAGCATCGTGCGCTGGAAGTCAACCGGATTTAATCTTCGGTTAATGATCGTGATTTTCGCGGTCGCGTCGGTCGGCAAAGAATTGAGAACAGCACCATACGAACGGAAGATACTGCGCCGGTCGTCTAACGACGATGCGGCGTAATTTATATCCGAAAAGCGCCACGTTTTACTGTACTTCTGTCCAACCTGCCAGATACCGTCCGTATAGATGCGTCGGATGGGAATGGATTGCTGGACGCTGTGGGGAATCCGAAAAGAATCTTTTTCGCTGCGGTTTGCAGCCAACAGGGATTTCATCATTCTTGCAATCCCTCCAAATCTGAAAACAGTTCTTCATGGAGATTGACAGAATCAAACCGTCGCGGGCCTGCACACAGGATTTCGGATTTGATAAACGCCCATAAGAATTGTTCAAGCGTCATGCCGTTGTAGTGGAAAAATCCTGCGATAGCGACTGGCGCCGCCGCCAGCAGGCAAAGCCAGCTTGCAGCTTCTTTTCCGATGATATTTCCTAAACCGAGATAGATACCGGCCGCCAGACCGACGGCAAGAATTGCGCAAATAAACTGCCGCGCGGACAGACCGAAAAAGATGGTCTCCCGGTGCGCGCGGATTTCTTTTGGAATTTTGACTTCTATAAAAATCGCCTCCGATTTGTTGAAAATTTGACAGAAATTTTAGGATATGAGATAATATTTATAGGTAAAAACTTGACAAAAAGGAGAAAAGCGCTATGAACTCTACACTCATTTTATTCAAGGAAATCGGTCGCCAACTCTTGATCGTCGGTCTGGTGCTGGGGAGTCTGCCAATAGCAATCCGCATCCTCTGGAAACTGCGGCTTCTGCCACTAGGCTGCTACTTTGTGGCAACGAAACTCTTCTGGCCACGCTGGGCGCTTGCGCACCGAACCGCTTGTATTTTGATCTTCATTGCCTGTGTGCTGTTTTTCGTCTTGTGCTGGACAATCCGCTACATTCGCCAGAAGCGCGAAGAACAGATCATGGCAGAGCTGATACACCACTACACAAAGGACCTGAAACCGGGCGAATCCAGGACACTGGAATTTCTCTGAACAGTCAGAAAGAATTGCGTCCCGACTTGGGACGCAATCTCTTTTTATGCGCCAAGCATTTCATGCACCAGCCTGTCAGAGCCCTTGACAAGGCCAGTCAGCACCAGCATATTGAACATGAGCTGTCCGATGTACTGCCAGACCATCGTGACGGCGGGCAGAGATTCATCCAGTGCTGTGCTGCCGCCGGACAGGAACGCTGAGTAGATCACACAGGACAGGACGATAACCGCGCCCTCCATGCACACCCCGACATAGCTTTTGAGGAATGTCTGACCGATTCTGGACGTAGCTTCTCCCGCGAATGACGCCAGCGGAAGCGGCGCAATCGCGGTATAGATAAAGATTTTGAAAAAACGGCCGTAGACGGTCAGAATCAGAACAAAGGACAGAACCGTAATCAGCAGACTTCCCAGTAGCGACACCAGCCAGAGCGGAATGGATTCCAGAAAACTCACATCTTCAATGGCTTCCACAATTTTGTCTGGCAGCGTTGCCGTCGTAGAAATTGCAGAACCAATGCCGCACATGACGGTAATTACCACACCGCCGCAGATTTTGTAAATCGCGGTTATCAGCTCCAGCGACGAGCCGACCGCCACTTTTGCAAGCAGAAACCGAATAAAATGCCGCAGGGCAAATTCCGGTCTTTGCAGTTCGCGGAAGCTGGCCGCTGAGCGGAATACGCCCATTGCAAAAAATAACACCAGCAGGCCATATCCGAACCCTACCAGTGCGTTATGGATGCCGACGATAACTGTCCAGATTTCGCCGCCGCGAAAGGATTCCGGCGTTTGCGACACGAGCGACCAGATTTCGTTCAAGTGGTCATTCCAGTTGGAAAGCGCGTTTTCAAGGGTCGATACGACCCAGTTATCACTCACATGATTTCATCTCCGTTTCTATGCATATTTTTATGATGGAGCGACTATACTTCATAATGCTATGGCGAGTAAACGTAATTTTGCTGTCCGTTCTCTGGTTGACAGATACAAAATCTTGCGTTATACTTACCGTAGTGATCGAGTTGCAGATGCTCGCGGGGCCTGCAACCGGGGGAGTCCCTGCGGGGGCTCCCTTTTTCACACCTGAGAGGATGGTGTAAATGCCGAAACCGTTTCTGACATATCCCCAACAGATTCAAAAACTGAAAGACAAGAACCTGACAATTACGGATGATGCCGCAACAGCTATCACGCTGCACCATTATGGATATTTTGCGCTGATTTCCGGCTACAAGGACTTGTTCAAAAATCCCACGACAAAAGATTACCGCGACGGAACGACGCTGGATGATATTGTTGCGCTCTATCGTTTCGATGAACAGCTTCGGGAACTCACGCTGCGCTATTTGCTGCAAGTGGAGCGACACATCCGCTCTGCGTATTCGTATGCGTTTTGCAGTCAGTTTGGAGAGAGTCAGAACAGTTATCTGGACGCAAATAACTATAATCTCATGGGGCGTATAAACCCGCGCGAGGTTCAAAAGTTGATTACGCGGCATTTACAACCGTTTCTTTCGCATACGACAGACTATCCGTATATTGAGCATCATAAACAGGTACATGGAAATGTGCCGTTATGGGTACTTATCAATGCGTTGACATTTGGAACTCTATCCAAGATGTACGCCCTTTCTCAGTCTAAAATCCAAGCTGCAATCAGCAAGGAATTTGTGGGCGTTCGGGAAAAGCAGTTAGGCTCCATGCTGGAGGTGCTAACTAAATTCCGCAATGTCTGCGCGCACAATGAGCGTCTTTTCTCCTACAACACAAAGAATGACATTTCGGACTTGCCGCTCCATAAAAAGATGCAGATTCCGCAGAATGGTCAACAGTACATATATGGAAAACATGATTATTTTGCGTTGGTATTGTCTTTCCGCTACTTGCTGCCAAACAAAGACTTCCTGACGTATAAAGCGCAGTTAGCCAAGCTGATTGATAAGGCGGATCGTGAAAATCGTCAGTTAGCCGGTACGGATTTGCTTCGGCTTATGGGATTTCCGGAAAACTGGAAGAAAATTACTGTATATAAGAAAGTATAGTCTAACTGAAATGCGTCCCAAGTCGGGGCGCATTTTTTTGCTTATACCACGCCGATTGCCGTCAGGATTTCTTTTGCAAACGCAATCAGCAGACCGCCGAACAGACACAAAACGCCCTGCGTTCTCTGCGTCGCGTCGTGCGACTGCACAGACATACCGAGCTGCACGACGCCCCAGCCGAGGATGATAATGCCAATGGCCTTGATGCAGGAAAAAATGAAGTCGGACAGGTTATTTACGATGGTCAGCGGATCGCTGTCAGCAGCGAACGCCGAGGTCGTAAACAGCGCCGTCGTCAGTACAAGGCTTGTCCAGACGGCCATAATGCGGCGCTCCTTACGCCGCGAGGTTAATTCATGTTTCATGTTAATCCTCCAAAAATTCAATATCGTCGATGTTTTCAATGGGGAACGAAAGATCGTCTGCCGCGAACGCGCGCAGCGGCGTGTGGAGATACGGCGGCGCGCCGCCGTCCTCCGTGCGGTGGATGTTCGGGTGCTTCAGAATGTCATACTTTTCATCCAGAACCGGCTTTTCGCCGCGAATGAGAACAATGGCGTTCTTGTTGTCCAGCCGCCGCACCTCGTCCGGCGTCATCAGCTCCCGCCCGGTTTGCTGGAAGTTCTGCGAATAAGAACCGTTCCGGCCTTTGCTCTGGCTGGACGTTTTCGTGTCGATCGTTTCTTTTTCCAGCAGCTCCGAGATGTATTTGTGTGTACTCTGTTCGTTGCCGCCGAGATAGAGAAAGCTGTCCGCATTGCCGATGATGCCCTCCCAATCGTCCTTGAACAGAGCCTTGAGCTGCGAAATATTTTGCAGAATGATGGTTGACATAATATTTCGAGAGCGCATAGTCGCCTGCAATCGGGCATAGCCGTCGGGTAAGGCCACGTTCGCAAATTCATCGAACATCAATCTCACTGGCACGGGCAGCGCTCCTTGATGCACTTTGTCTGCCTGATAGTAAAGCTCCTGAAACGCTTGCGTATAGAGCATACCGACGAGGAAATTGAGCGATGCGTCGTTGCTGTCAGGGATGATGCAGAAAATTGCCTGTTTCCGTTCGCCCAGCTTTCCAAGCTCCATATCGTCGCTTGCTGTGATGCGCTGAATCTCCGGCAGCGTAAACGAAGCCAGACGAACGGCGGCGCTCACCAAAATGCTTTTTGCCGTCTTGCCTGATGCCAGTTGTCAAGGACTTTTTAATCAAATTCAAGAAAAAGTCACATTCTGCGGACTTCCTCCCGGAGCAGCCGCTTGATTTTATCCTCCATTGTCTCCTTGCTGGTCTCGCTGAAATGGACACGGACGAGATAGGTGGTCTTGCCGATGGTTCGCTTGAATGTCGGGCAAGGTTCGGTTTTCGCTGCGTTTGTGGTCTCTGTCATAGAAAATCCTCCTGTAAAAAATCGTTGTGAGAAAAAGAAGAAGGCAAGGCGGCAACTTTAAGGTATCTATAACCACTTTGCCACCTTTGCCTTCTTGACTTATGCCCGGAGATAGCAGACCCATGAAGCACCGTTTTTCTCGGTGACAAGTCGGCTACCTATCCGGGCTTTTGCTGTTCTGAGGGTACGGGACGATATACCCCTGTCATTGACCGCCTTTTCCAGCTCTGCACTGGGCATTTTCTTTCCGTTTGCCAGTAAATCGAGTATCAGGGCTTCTGCCTGTGCGGTCTTGCTTTCTGCCTTTCCTGTGTCCGTCCCGGCAAGCAGCTCATCGGCGGTAATGTCATAAGCCCCCAGCCACACAAAACCTTTTTCGTCTCCCAGAGAAAAGGCAAGGGACTGTCCCGGCGGGGCAAGAGAGCTTTTCTCATGGATTAACACCCTTGTGGTGGGGCTGTCTTTCAGCTTGCCGATAAAGAGCAGGCTGCGGACTGCCGCTGTAATGTCGATGGAGCCTAACCCCCTGTAAGTGCTTTGCGTTCCGGCAGCTTTGTTCAAGTGTCCGATCAGCACCACGGCACACCCGGTCTCCTGTGCAATCTCGCCCAGACTGCGGAAGATAGGTCGCACCTCGTTTGCCCGGTTCATATCCACATCAGCCCCCAGAAACGCCTGTACTGGGTCGATGATAACCAGTCTTGCATGGTTTTCCCGGATTGCCCTTGCCAGCCGTTCATCGGTGAGGGTCAGCGGCGTGTCCCTGTCATCAATGACCAGCACCCGGTCAAGGTCTGCTTCGGCTTCTATCAGACGGGGCTTGACAGTATCGCCCAGCCCGTCCTCGGCGGTCTGGTAAATGATGTTGAACGGTTCCAAAGGTTCCATATCGGGCAGGGGCTTTCGGTTGGTACAGGCTGCCGCCAGCCGCATGGCAAAGTAGGTCTTGCCCTCACCGGGATTGCCCTGGATAATGGTCAGCTTCCCAAAGGGGATATAGGGAAACCAGAGCCATTCCACGCTTGTCAGCTCCACATCAGCCATACGGAGCATGGGAACAGGCTGGATTTCCGGCGGTTCCCGCATGGGGATAGTCTCGGCTATGAATTTGCGGTTTGTTATCTCGGCTTTCTGCTTTAAAACATCGTTCCAGTCCTTTCTTGACGGTACAAGACGGACAACTGGGATTTTGTCGGGAATTATCCCTAAAAGCCGCTGACAGGCTTCGCTTCCTGCGGTATCACTATCCAGACAGAGGAACACTTTCTGAATGTCCCTGCGTTCAGAGAGAAAACGCTCCAAAGCCTTGCCGGACACACCGCCCAAAGCAAGGTAGCTACGGGACTGCCATTCCTGCGGATACAGGCAGAGGAAAGACAGCAAATCAATGGGGGCTTCAAAGGCAAAGAGCTGGTTTCCGTTCCCCACATAGCCAAAACCATAGGACTTGTCCGAGCCGGAAATGTCCTGACGGAAACTGTCTGCCGTTCCCCGGACATGGGCATATCTTGGGATACCGCTTCTGTCTCTGCCCACAAAGACAGCGTTGTGATGCGTTGCGTCCTCATAAATATCCCCGGACAAAAGAAAGGTCTCAACAATCTGCTTGCTGAGACCTCGTACTTCACAAAGATATTGGATTGTCCTGTCGGCGGTTCTGCTGGGCGTGGGAAGCCGGAACTCCATCGGCGGTGCGGTCTTGGGAGCTTCGCCATGCTCCCCGGTCAGCAGTTCCACGGCTTCGGGAAAACTCTTGCCGTAAAACTCCATGACAAAATCAATGGGATAGCCGCCCTTGCTCTGGCTGTGGCGAAACCACTTGTTACCCTGGATGGTCAGGCTGTCATGTGCTTTCCAGCGGTATTCTCTGCCGCTTTTTATAAGCTGCTCGCCTTGCGAACGGAGAAAATCTTCCAGACTGACAGCGTTCGCCCTGTCAATCTGCGCTTGGGTATAATTCATCGGTCAATGTCCTCCTTTTTGCGTCGTGTTTGGGGTTGATTTTGGAGCGTTTGTTCCTCTGTACGCTCGTGAAAACTGCGGGCAGTATCAATCTTCGACTTGACACTCCAAAGCCGCTGTAAATCCTCACGGATGGTCTTAAACTGGGCATAGGTCTCAGAATGGGTCTGCTCCAAAGTGCTGTATTCCTCGGACAGCTTTTTCATATCCACTTTTCCGTCCGGGAACTCTTGGGACAGCCTGCGTCTGGCGGCGTAAAACTGTTTCAGCTCAGCTTCATGTGCTGCCTTGTATGCGGCTCTGGGCTTGTCAAACTTGATTTTCTGCAAACCGGCAAACACAGGCTTCAACCGCTTAAAAGTGTCGCTGTCGTCTGACAGGCTGCGGATAGCTTTCATGCGGGCGTTCTGGCTGTCAAGCGTTGCCTTTAAGCTGTCCACGGTGGTCTGGTGGGTCTGCACCCGGCTTTCCAGATCCGCAAGGGTAGCAATTCCATTCTCCCGAAGATAATTGAAGGTCTCGTTCATCTCTTTGAGATTGTTGAGTTTGCCTTTCTGGGAGTAGGCTTTGGATTTGCGGTAGGCGTAATAGCTGCCCAGCAGAGAAGCAAGGTCGGGAGCCTTGGGTTTCTCCAGCTCGGCTTTGGCTTCCTTTATCCAGTCCAGCAGGACAGCGATTTTTCCCCGAATATCCCGGATAACGGCATTGGTGGCTTTTATCCAGCGGTTGAACTCGCCTTTCTCGGTGCGGATGCCTTTCTTCTCCATCGCCCGGACAGCGGCTCCCTCATGGACGGTAGGCAAGAGGTCAAGTCCCTGCCGCTCATAGCTGCGGTGGTCAATACGGACATCAAGCCCTTTCTCGGCAAACTTGGCGTTGCATACATCAGCCCATGCCTTTCGCCATTGTTCCAGCGTTTCCGGGTCTCCCCAGTCGGTGGTGGGAACAGCGTCAAAGAGGAACTTGCCGTTCTGGTCACGGATGCGGTTTCCGTCCTCGTCCAGACGATAAACACGGTGCTGCTTGAAGCCCCATGTCCCGTCCGGATTCATAGGACGGATGGGGCAGAGAAAATGGAAGTGGGGGTTGGGTGTGCCGCCTTCCTCGGTCTCCTTTTCGTGAAACGCCACATCCACCGTCATGCCCCGGCTCACAAAGTTGTCCAACAAAAATTTCCTTGCCAGAGCGATATTTACCTCAAGGGAAAACTCATTCTGCAAGGAAACTTCAAAGCTGTATGCAAGCTGGGCTTTCTTCCCATGCTCGGCGTGTTCTACGGCGTTCCAGAGGGTTTCCCGGTCGGCAAACTCCCTCGGTGCATGGGGCGGCAGGAGAATTTCGGAACAGATAACGCCTTTCTTTCTGGTGTAGTCGCTGTCCTCGCCATAATAGGCGCTGTGGAGTTTTTCCCCGGAACGGTAGGCAGCGGAAGCCATAACAGACTGCCCCTCGCTGCGTTTAATCTGGTCGGCTGTGAAATGGAACAGAGCCATGTCCTGCGTCCTCCTTTCTGCTGGCAAAGCTGCGGAGCGTGTGCTGTACCTCCGGCAGAGAAAAGACCGTTTCCAGCAGTTCGTACATTTCCTGCTTGGGCAGTCCCTTAAACACCGGGGCAAGGCTCTCTACTATTCCGCCGATGTTGCACAGCTCATGGGTACGCTTCGCCCGTTCGCCTTTCTCGTAATACTGCTTGCGGTTTTCCAGACGGGTAAGTCTGCGCTGCTCTTGGGCAAGCCGGAGTTCTGCCCGTTCTTTCTCCAAACGGAGCTGGTCGAGTGTTTTCTTCTCTGGCATAAAAATGACCTCCTTTTTTGAAAATGGGGATAAAAAAAGACCGCTGATTTCTCACACGGCGGTGTAGATCAACGGTCATTTTTTCGATATTAAATTGTATCATTCATGATGGAAAGTTAGTGAATATCCGTTTGCTTTTTTACTCATATAGTGCTGGCAGTTCATCTTCCGATGCAGCTATTACTTCATAATCGTAACTTTCCCAGTTTGCTCCAATATCGGCAGAGGTGAAGAAATCTTGTTCCATACCTGTTGTGATGATTCTTCCAGATTTTACAGCAACCGCCGAATAGATAACCTCATAAGATGTACCATCAGAAAGATTAAAACGAAAACTGGTCACCGAACCACCAGCAGTAGGTTCAGTTGCTTTATCTTTCAGAGAAATACTTTCAAAAGTTTGATAAATTCCTTCAATATCTTCTGATTCGGTAATCACTTTTTTCTCTGCATCCGCAGGATTAGTGAAACGGAACATTTCCACATTTTCGACGCTGGACAATTCAAAAGGAAAGTCGATGCATACTTTTTCACTACAAGCAGTCAATGCAAAACACAGCATAATCGCCATAAGCAACATAAACATTTTTTTCATGTAAATCACCCTTTCTTTTTCACCATTTGACTGATAGATATTGATTCACTTTATAAAACTTGCTGGCGGCGAACAGCATTTTATGCTGTTTGCGGACGGCAAGTACACAGGGGATAGCCGCATAAACGGCGCAAGGGGGTGTAGCCACCTTGTCGGAACGAAGTGACGGAATATTCTCGATCTGCTGGTTTTCCTGCTGACAGAGAATGAAGCTCCGCAGGACGCACGAATACTCCCGGCAGGAGAGTATAGAAGTGCGCCCTTAGAGTTCTAAGGGATTACTCAGTCCCATAGAACACAAAGATGTCACTCTTCAGTTTCATATACAATATCGCCGGTAAAATACATTGAGAGTGACATTTGAATTAATTCGTCATTTTGAGGAGAACGCAGATAGCCAATATATTCCACTTGATTGAACCCATACAGTTCATCTAAAATTTCAAAGTAATACTCAGAATACTTTTCAACGAAATCTTTCAATGACATTTTTGTTCCTTCAAAATCGCCATATTTCCCCAATTTGCTTAATAGTAAAACACAAGCACAATCCATATCAACATCTTCAATAGTAATATGTCCATCTACTTGTGGACAAGGAGCTTTTGTACTCACATATCCATAGCAAAAATCTAAATAAACGGAATCGTTTCGGCAAGTAATCTTATGTACAACCATATCATGTAGGCTATACGGAATATCTATGTGTTGCTTAAATCTCGTTATCATTTTATTTCACAACCTTCCACTAAATTATATGACAAATTTTGTAATCAGCACAATCACAATGCAATCTATTTCTACACTTGATTATAACAAATTTTATCACAAGAGTGTGAATAAATCTACTGACGAACACCGAAACCGCCTGAACAGCTTTTCTCTGTTCAGGCGGTGTTTATCAGCTATTTTTCTTTCTTCTGTTGTACCTGTTCATGGGCTTCCTGCTGAACGATAAGCCCAGCCGAAAAGCCATACTTGAAGTGACTTTCGCTTTCCTCACATTGGGCGATTGCTGTCTGTGCCCGGAGTTCCTGCACCAGCTCATAGTCCTCTTTGCTCAACCGCTGGGACAGCTGCTCCATGAGCTTTTCACAGGCTATAATTGCCTTGCGGTATTCCGGCGATGTAGGTACGGCCGTTTCACAGGGATAAAACTCCCCATTATACATAGCTTCCAAAATCATAGCTTCACCTCCCTCAACAATAGATTAGTTCAGCCTTGATGATTTCCTCTGCCCGGCAGCGGATGGAGTTCATGGACTGTACCCACAACATCTGATTTTCAGCTTTTAAGGTTTCTGTCACGCCTTCGGCTTCTGCCATCTGGCGGATAATCAAGCCCAGCCTGTCTGCCGCCTGCTCGTTCAGATCAGCAAGGACAGTGTGGAGCCTGCCGGATAAAATCAGCTCGTTGTAGAGTATGGGACGGTACAATTTCAGATAGGACTGGTGCAAGCGTCCCCAATGCCCAATAGGTCGGCGTTCCTCCGGCAGCTTCAAGTCCGGCACATAGTAGTCGCCCACCAACACATAGTCCATACCGTTCTCATGGATTCTCGGTTTCAACTCTTTCATAAAATCACGCTCCCTTTCTCGGTCCCAGCTGCGGCAAACTGCTCACCGGGATAAATACCCCTCTGGCAATATCCTCGGTGCGGATTGCCTGTTTTCTGGCTTCAATCTCCGCTTTTTTCTTGGCTTTCGTGCGCTCCTCATACTCTTTCTGTTTCCCGTTGGCTTTCCGCTTCAAGTAGTTCTGGTGAAGCCTGTCCTTGCGTTCCTCACGCTTACGGAGTTCTTCCAGTTCTTCCGGGGTCAGCTCCACTTCGCCAAATGCCGGGGGAACGAACCTGCCTACAAAATTGAAGTACACCTCAATTTCCTGCGTGGTCTGGGTGCTGCCCTTGCGGTCACGCTCATGGACAAGGATTTTGTCGATAAACTCGTTGAGCATGGTAATGGTCAGGTTGTCAAAGCTCTGATACTTGTCAATCAGAGAGATAAAATTCTGCGCTGATTTTTTGTTCTTCTCATAGGCAGTAAGGCTGGCTTCCAGAGAAGATATTTCATCTGTCAGTTCGGCTTGTTCCTTGCCGTACTGTGCGTCCAGCGTGGCATAGCGGCTGTCCGGCAGCTTGCCCAGAATGTTGTCCTCATAGATTTTGCAAAGCAGAACTTCCAGTTCTTTCAGCCTGTTTTTGGCGGTGGCAAGGCGGGTCTTTTTCTTTCTGACTTCTGCTGTCTGTTGACTGTTCTGTGCTTCCTGCACCACCCGGATAAACTCGGCTCTGTCATGCCTTGCATATTCGGCAATCGCTTTCAAAAGCTCGGAAATCAGTTCCAGAACCACCGATTCATTGATACGGTGCTGGGTCTTGCACAACACACCCACCGGGACTTTGCTGTACTGGGAACAGGTGTACTGGGAAATCCGCTTGCCGTTGTTGGTGCGGTGGACATACATCTTGCCGCCGCAATCGGCACAATAGAGCAACCCGGTCAGCGGTGCGGTCTCGCCCCAGCCGTTGGGATAGCGGCGGACATTGCTGCGGATTTTCTGTACAAGGTCAAAGGTCTGCTGGTCAATGATGGCTTCATGGGTATTTTCAAAGATTGTCCATTCGTCCTCGGAAACATAGTGGCTTTTCTTGTCCTTGTAGTGCTTGCGGGTCTTGAAGTTGACCGTATGCCCCAGATACTCACGCTTTTTCAGGATTTCCACCACCGTAGAGGAACCCCAGCCGTAAATATCCTTAAAAGTCTTGTTCTTGTTCACACCCTCGCCATGCTGGGCAAGATAGGCAGAGGGGATAAGGACTTGTTCCTCTGACAGCTTCTTGGCAATCTGGTAGGGTCCCAGTCCATCAATGGTCATCTGGTAGATACGCTTCACGACCTCAGCGGCTT
>ULWU01006808.1_pt1 | contig 12518 bp, 8 predicted proteins | sample 1960661 | NCBI WGS metagenome assembly ULWU01 (sample SAMEA4835821, study PRJEB28245) | human gut metagenome | biome: gut microbiome; material: fecal sample | place: Denmark | collected 2008
TCATTTCAATCTGATTCTGTCTGTAATATCCCTCGATCATCTGCTCGTCCGTCTCAATCACAGGCTCTTTCCCCACATTGCCGGAAGCAACGGACAACAGGTAACTTTTGATTCCGAAAAATTCCGGGATTGTCGTAAAGTCCTTCGGATAATGCATGATCATAACGGTGTGATCCAGCAGAATATGGTTTTCTTCTATCTTCCATTCCTCAGAAAAACGCCCCTCAACAGACTTTACCATCTCCTGATACCGGTCTTTGTCTGTCATGACCACAAAGGTATCCGCATCACTGCGGAATACGTGAAACTTACCACCCAGATGGAAAAAATACTGTCCCAGCTCCGCCATGAGCATATTGCAGTTTTCTGCCCCAAACAGCATTCCCATCTGCTGATACTGGCGGATTCTGATAATAATGATCGTTCCTTCCTGATCCCGCATCAGTTCGTCCTTCAGCTGCAGCTCCAATGCCGCCTCATTTCCGATTCCTGTCACGGTATCTAAATAATCGTTTGGATTCTGCATCGACAGATAGATCATTATGACGATCACCGAATTTCCAAGGCTGGTCAGCAGGATCTCCCGGTGGTAATACTGCACCCAAATTGCAATCAATGCCGCTGCGGTATAAAAATAGATGATGTATTTCTCCCGCACATTAATGATCTTCCGCCTTGCGATCGACATAACAAGATTCAATGCAAAAAACAGCATGATATAAAAATATCCGAAATTTGCTCCTCTGCCCTGATGATACACTCCATCCTGAAAATAGTAGTAAAACCCGATGAACGGTGTTAAGAGCAGAAAAATAAAAAAGAATGCCGCAGGGATCATTGCAGCTGAAACTGCCCGCTTTTTCTGTCTCTGGTCCAGTTCACTGATCACGACCATATACTTATAGATCATCAAAGAGCTTAAGCCTTCAAACGAAAAAAAGACAAACGCAAGTATCTCGTTCACGATCTGCGGAACGACTCCAGCGTTTGCCAGTCCTATCGATGATAAAATATTAAACGCACTCTCTCCGATACATACGATCAAAAGTGCACGGAATACCCTTGTCTTTTCAGTCGGAAACTGCCACACTACCATAAAATGTACGAATATTAATAACATAAATAATAGTGAAGCCGCTTCAAAACTGTAATTATACTGCATCCGTATCTTCCTCCTGCGCTGCACGTGCCTCGATGATCGCCTCATTCAGCTGCAGCATCTTGGCATCCAGCATAGAGACGATCTCCGAACATTCCCTTAAGTCTCTGCTGATATATTGTGGTGCATTTCCCTCGAACTTATAATAAATCTTGTGTTCTAAACTTGCCCAGAAATCCATTGCCATCGTCCGTATCTGGATCTCAACCTTGGTATCAACCACCCGGTCAGACAAAAAAATCGGTACGGTCACTAACATATGATAGCTCTTATAACCGCTCTCCTTCGGATGCTTGATATAATCCTTCACGGATACCACCGTCAGATCATTCTGCTTACCGATCATCTCCGCAAGCTTGTAAATATCGGACGTAAACGAACAAACAATGCGGATTCCTGCGATATCGTTGATATAGTCCACCATATTGTCAATGGAACTCTCGTATCCATATCGTTTCAGCTTCTTGACAATACTCTCCGGTGATTTGATTCTGGACTTAATATATTCAATCGGGTTGTACTGGTGTACCTGCTGAAATTCATCATTTAAGATCTCAACTTTGGTACTGACCTCCTTCAACGCTGACCGGTATAAAAAAATAATTGTATTCCAACTATCTCCCCCTTCACTTAAGGTAAATGGTCTATCCATAATATTCCTCCAACAATATATTCCCCGTGCATGAAAAAAACTTTTATCCATCAACACTCATGCTCCCTTAAGTATACCATACTTTTCTATGATATGGGGAGTTATTTCAAAACTTTACTGTTTTTTCTATTCCTTTTTCTATTCCTGAAGGTATCCTTTCTCACGCAGCTTCTCACCGATGACCTGTAGCATCGGTTCCGTATCTGCCTCCACTGTGTGCCAGTGTTTTCCACCGGTCAGCACATTTAACGGCTGGCTTTTGCTCTTTCTGATGCGCTCCATAAATTCATCCACATCCATGCGGTTGCAGAGCATCAGATCCACCGTGATCTGACCATAGATGTCATGCTCCACCACAGCGTCTAACACCTTTCCGCCGTAATCTACGATCGTGTATAATTCATCCTGCATCTGCTCTGTCGTGTGCTGCACACAAAAGCTTCTCTTTGGCTTCTGCGGACCTTTTCCCGGATTGTAAAGGAAATAACCTTTGTTTGTGCTTAAAATATTCTTATTGGTAGCACGCAAAAGAGCAATATCCTGCACGATCACCTGACGGCTCACGCCGAATTTTTTTGCAAGGTCTGAACCACTGACCGGTTCTTTTTGGTTTGACATTATTTCAATGATTTTTTCCCGTCTGATATCCCCTTCTATCACGGCAACGCTCCTCCTACATCTCCTATACACATATCTATTCCGTTAATCTTCTTCGAATGCATGCATTTCTTCCATCCAGCTTCTTCCGTTAATCTTCCTCGATCACATGCATCTCCAGAAAATCAAAATCGATCGACTCAATGAAACTGTCCTGGGTAAATCTTGTCTTTGCATGGCGTTTGAATTCAGCAACATTGACATCGAGCCAGATTGGTTTTCCAAGATCAAATGCATAGCACACTTCATCGATTGCCCTGAAAATTTTATGGGTACGTGTATCATCCGATTCGTCTGTGATGGTTGTATCCCGAAGCAGATGATTGTCTTTCATCATTTTAAACCAGATTCTCATTCTTCCACTTTCCTAATATTACTCATTCTATCCTGCGACATACTTCTTATCCGCCGCTGCCGGTTTGTCTCATACATCAAAAGCGATGCTGAAATGGCAGCATTTAAAGATTCCACCTGTCCACACATTGGAATTTTAATATAAGTATCCGCAAGATCAGCGATTTCATCCGACAGACCGTTTCCCTCATTTCCGATCATAAAGGCAGTGGCTCCTGTATAGTCCGGCTCATCGTACTGCATCTTTCCTTTCAGATGGGCAGCATACGTTTTTACCCCTGCATTTTTCAGTTCACAGATGGTCTCTGCCAGATCTCTGGTCACAAAAAATGGCATGCGGTAAATACTTCCCATCGTTGAACGGATTGTTTTCGGATTGAAAAGATCGACGGTTGTATGATTCATGACCACACCACTGATTCCTGCGCCCTCTCCGGTGCGCAGCATCGTCCCAAGATTTCCCGGGTCCTGGATGCTCTCTAAAATCAGAAGATGCGTGTCTGCCCCTTTTAACAGTTCTTCCAGACGATACTGTGGCTTTCTGACCAGACAGAGAATCCCCTGCGGTGTCTGCGTATCTGATACCGCTTTGAATACAGAATCTGATACGATCTCATAGGTATAGCCTGCAAGCATTTTATCATTCTCTGCAAAAAAACTCTCCGACACATACACCTGTTTTAACCACTCTTCCGGAACTTCCTGAAACATTTTCCGTCCCTCTACGACAAAGAGTTCCTGTTCGTTTCTCGCTTTTGCCTTTTTCATCAGAAGCATCAGATTCTTCATCTGCTGATTGCTTGTACTTGTGATCATACTTTTCTCCAAACAAATCTTTTTCTTATATGTCATAAAAACTCCACGAACCAAAATCCGTGGAGTTTTAAATTCTTTCCTGTATTTCGTAATGATTCCAAATTAGATGGATAAGTTCTTAGCGATCTGATATTCGTACTCTGGAATCTCTTTCTTCATTGCAAGAGCCTCATCAATATCAAAATCAACAAAAGCGCCATGACGATATCCAACGACACGGTTTGTCTTTCCCTCACACAGAAGGTCTACTGCAAGTGCTCCCATGGTTGAAGCATATACACGGTCTTTTGCTGTCGGAGAACCACCACGCTGCATATGTCCTAAGATGGTAGCACGTGTCTCAATACCGGTAGCTGCCTCAATACGTTTTGCCATGCTTGCAGAATGTCCGATACCCTCGGCATTTACGATGATATGATGTTTCTTGCCATGTTTACGTTTTTCGATGATGTTGTTTACTAACTTCTGCTCGTCGTAATCATATTTTTCCGGTAACAGGATATCCTCTGCTCCGTTTGCGATACCACACCATAAAGCGATGTATCCGGCGCCACGTCCCATAACCTCGATGATAGAACATCTCTCATGGGAAGTAGAGGTATCACGTACTTTATCAATTGCCTCCATTGCTGTATTGACAGCGGTATCAAATCCGATGGTGTACTCAGTACATGCGATATCTAAGTCGATGGTTCCCGGAAGACCGATCGTATTGATTCCAAGTGCTGCCAACTTCTGGGCACCCTTGAAAGATCCGTCACCACCGATTACGATGATTCCATCGATACCATGTTTCTTACAGATCTCAGCACCTTTCTGCTGACCTTCCGGTGTTGTAAACTCCATACAACGTGCTGTCTGTAAAATCGTACCACCACGCTCTATAATATCAGATACGTCCTTTGCTTCCATATCTACGATTTCTTCCTGAAGAAGTCCTGCGTATCCTCTCTTAATTCCTTTTACCTTTAATCCTTTTACAATTGCCTCTCTTACAACTGCACGAATTGCTGCGTTCATTCCAGGTGCATCTCCGCCACTGGTAAGTACACCGATTGTCTTGATCTCTTTTGCCATTTTATAAGTTCCCTCCTAAAAATAAATATACCCATTGAATATCTGTTTACCCATTTACAGATATTTATTTATCTAATCTACACTATTTTAATATCTTTACGCTCTCTTTTCAATGCTCTTTTCTACAACTTTTACATTATTTTCACCCAGAAAGTTCGTCAAATTGTTCACAATCTCCTGATTTATGCAGATATTGTAGTTATTTGGCAGTCGTTTCATTGCTTTTATGGATGAAATGTAAATGACAACCGAATCTCTTCCATCCGAATCATGAAGCTTTCCATAAAGTTCCTGCTCCTTCGCCTCAAACTCTTCCTTCGTGGAAAACTGAAGCCAGAGTTCCCTTTTTACACTGTCAAAAGAAGTGATCTGCTCACAGATGATCTTTCCATTTTTATCTTCCTCCACATTAGCACGTCCGGTGATAAATACCTTCTCATCCTCATTTAATAAGGAGCTGTACTTTTCGTAGCTGTTCGGGAACACAATCACCTCCACAGTTCCGACAAGGTCTTCTAATGTGAGAAATGCCATGACTTTATTGTTTTTCGTGTACTTGACCGTCTTTTCTGTGATCATTCCGCCGACTGTGACTTTCTGGTTATCCTTTACCTTCACCTCATTTGTCTCTTCATCCAGGACAAAATCCGTTGTGACCGCCGAAATATTCTTGCGCCAGCGTTCCTCATATTCCTCCAGCGGATGTCCCGTCAGATAAATGCCAAGCACCTCTTTTTCAAAACCAAGCTTGATCTCCTTACTGTACTCCTCAAGCTGCGGAAGACGGATCTCATAGTCCTGTTTTTCTTCCTCCGGCACAAGATCAAAGAGTGTCATCTGACCGGACATGCTCTTTTTCTTCTCCGAGGCAAGGTTGTCCATAATTGTGGAAAAAACAGTGATCATCTGCTGTCTGTTTCCGTCAAGCCCATCTAGCGCCCCTGCTTTGATCAGGTTTTCCACCGCACGTTTGTTGACTTCACGGCAGGAAACACGCTCCAAAAAGCTTTGCAGTGTCTTATAAGTTCCATTCTCCTCACGCTCCTGCATGATCAGATCCACGACCGGTCTTCCGATGCTCTTGATTGCATACAGACCATAGCGGATGTTATCTCCAACTGCGGTAAAGACACCTTCCCCTTCATTTACGTCCGGTGGAAGCACTTTGATTCCCATCTGGCGGCAGGTAAAAATATACTCGGAAACTTTTCTGGTATTATCGATCACAGATGTCATCAGCGCTGCCATAAATTCTACCGGATAGTAATATTTAAAATACGCTGTCTGGTAGGAAACCACTGCATAAGCCGCTGCATGTGATTTATTAAATGCATATTTTGCAAAATCCACCATGGAATCGTAGATCTTATTCGCTGCCTGCTCGCTGATACCGTTTGCAATACAGCCTTTGATTCCCTGTTCCTCGTTGCCGTAAACAAAGTTCTGACGCTCTGCATCAATGACATACTGTTTCTTTTTACTCATGGCACGACGGATATTGTCCGCCTGTCCCATCGTGTATCCGGCAAGTTCCTGCACGATCTGCATCACCTGCTCCTGATAAACGATACAGCCATAGGTCGGCTCTAAGATCGGTTCTAATTCTTTGCATTCGTAAGTAATACTGTCGCGCTCATTTTTTCCTTTGATATACTTTGGAATAAAGTCCATTGGTCCAGGACGGTAAAGGGAAATTCCGGCGATGACATCCTCTAAGCTCTGCGGTTTTAACTCCTTCATGAAGTTTTTCATTCCGGCACTTTCAAGCTGGAACACACCCTCGGTTCTTCCGGTTCCGATGTAGTCTAATACTTTTTTATCATTGTAGTCGATAAGAACTGCATCCGGATTAGTATGATCATTATAATCAATGTGATTGACATCGATTTTGATTCCATGGTTCTTATATACGAGATCTGCGGCATCCTTGATGACCGTCAACGTTCTAAGGCCAAGGAAGTCCATTTTCAAAAGTCCAAGTTCCTCGATGGTCGTCATGATAAACTGTGTCGTGATTGTTCCGTCGGACGCCCTCGACAGTGGAACATACTCATCCATCGCTTTCTGTGAGATCACAACGCCCGCTGCATGCATAGAAGTATGCCGTGGCAGTCCCTCTAAACGTTTTGACATATCGATCAGTGTACGTACATTCTCGTCCGATTCGTACATGCCACGGAGCTCCGGATTCATCTGCAGTGCTTTTTCAATCGTAATATTCAGTTCATTTGGGATCATCTTTGCAATAGTATCACAAAAACTATATGGCAGATCCATCACTCGTCCCACATCACGGATGACACCTTTTGCCGCCAGCGTACCGAATGTCACGATCTGCGAAACACAATCCTTGCCATATTTTTTCACGACATAATCGATCACTTCGCTTCGTCTCTCATAACAGAAATCGATATCGATATCGGGCATGGTAACTCGCTCTGGATTTAAGAAACGCTCAAACAGCAGATTATACTTGATCGGATCAATGTTCGTGATACCTGTGGTATAAGAAACAAGGCTTCCTGCGGCGCTTCCACGCCCTGGGCCTACCGGAATCCCATGGGTTCTCGCATAATTGATAAAATCCCATACGATCAAAAAATAATCAACATATCCCATTTTCCGGATGACATTAAGCTCATAATCAAGCTTCGGAAGCAGTTCCTCATGGCGGTCCGGGTAACGCTTTACCAGTCCCTCATGACACAGCTTATTCAGATAAGTCCACGAATCGTAACCTTCCGGCACCTCGAAATGTGGCAGTTTTGTCACACCGAACTCAATCTCCACATGACAGCGGTCTGCGATCTTTTGTGTGTTGTCGATTGCCTGACTTGCAAAGGAAAAAAGCTTCCGCATCTCTTCCTCTGACTTCACATAATACTGGCCGCCCTCGTAGCGCATACGGTTCTCATCAGACAATTTCTTTCCGGTCTGGATACAGAGCAGGATATCGTGTGCCTCCGCATCTTCCGCGTAGGTGTAATGTACGTCGTTTGTCGCAACCAGTTCAATGCCTGTCTCCTGGCTCATCCGCACAAGCTGTGGATTGACCATCTGCTGCTCCGGGATTCCATGATCCTGTAATTCCAGGAAAAAGTTTCCTTTTCCAAAGCAGTTTTCATACTTTTCGGCAACTTTTTTTGCCTCATCATAAAGTCCTTTTACAAGATAGCGCTGTACCTCTCCCGCAAGGCACGCACTCAGCGCAATGATTCCACTGTGATACTGCTGTAATACTTCCATATCCACACGGGGTTTGTAATAATACCCATCCACAAACCCTTTGGATACAATTTTCATCAGGTTCTGATAGCCCTCATTATTCTCAGCTAACAGCACCAGATGATAATAACGATCCTCCCCATACGCTGCCTCTCTGTCAAATCGGGAGTTCGGTGCCACGTACACCTCACAGCCAAGGATTGGGTTGATACCTGCTGCCTTCGCAGCCTTGTAAAAGTCAATGACACCAAACATCACTCCATGGTCTGTGATCGCTGCACTGTTCATGCCAAGCTCTTTCACTCTTGCAACATATTCTTTTATTTTATTCGAGCCATCCAGAAGGGAAAACTCTGTATGCACATGGAGATGGGTAAATGCCATTTTCTTTCTTCCTATTCGTTAAATTTTTGAATCTGCTCTTCCAGAAAAGCCGGATCATCAAAGTAATTGATCTTCATGGCCGCTTTGACTTCACTTAATGTCTGAGCTGCTGTCTCTGCTGCCACTTCGCTGCCTTTTTTCAAAATCTCATAAACACCTTCGATGTTCTTCTCATACTCGGCTCTTCTTGCGCGGATTGGGCTTAATTCTTCCTGAAGAACGTTATTTAAAAACTTCTTCACTTTGACATCGCCTAATCCACCGCGTTTATAGTGATCTTTTAACTCATCCAGATTTGCATATTCAGGTAAGTACTCTGCAAAATGTCCTTCGTTGCTGAACGCATCCAGATAAGTAAATACGGTATTTCCTTCGAGTTTTCCCGGATCTTCGATACGGATATGATCCGGATCTGTAAACATGGACATGACTTTTTTCTTCACATCTGCCTCGGATTCTGACAGATAAATACAGTTGCCTAAGGATTTGCTCATCTTTGCTTTTCCGTCAATACCCGGAAGTCTCAAGCATGCTTTATTCGATGGAAGCAGGATTTCAGGATCCACTAAAGTCTCTCCATACACTGCATTGAATTTGTGCACGATCTCCTTCGTCTGCTCTAACATTGGAAGCTGATCTTCCCCAACCGGAACAGTCGTTGCCTTAAATGCAGTGATATCGGCCGCCTGGCTGATCGGATAGTTGAAAAATCCCATCGGGATACTTGTCTCAAAATTACGCATCTGAATCTCTGCTTTTACCGTTGGATTGCGCTGCAGACGGGATACTGTCACCAGATTCATATAGTAGAAAGTCAGTTCTGTCAGTTCTGCCACATGAGACTGGATAAAAATATTGGATTTTGCAGGATCAAGCCCTACGGATAAATAATCCAATGCAACTTCCATGATATTATCACGGATTTTTGCCGGGTTGTCCGCATTATCAGTGAGTGCCTGCGCGTCTGCGATCATAATGAAAATCTTATCAAATTCCCCGGAATTCTGTAATTCCACTCTTCTTTTTAAAGAGCCGACATAATGTCCGACATGAAGCTTTCCTGTTGGTCTGTCGCCTGTTAAAATGATTTTTGGTTTCTTATTTTCCATATTAAAAATATCTCCTTATTTCTATACTGCCATCGTTCTTATTCCGGGCCTCCTGCCGGAAATAAAAACATACCTGTCTGTTATTATATAATTTTCTGTCTCATCACGCAAGAGCGCATCATGATTGTTTTTTGCCGAGTTTTTTGGTATTTATAAATTGTTTCAAATGTGATAAAATTTTAACGAAGTTATGACTGGAAGAAAGGAAATATCCAATTATCATCTAAAAAATTGGATGATACGTGTGAATTATGAAAATAGGACTTGTTGTAGAAGGCGGTGGCATGAAATGTGCCTACAGCGCCGGAATTTTAGATAAATTTTTAGATGACCATATTCAGTTTGACTACTGTATCGGCGTATCTGCGGGTGCAGCAAACACGCTGTCCTATCTTGCAGGACAACGTGGAAGAAATCTCCGTTTTTATACGGAACATTTAAGTGATCCCCGGTATTTAAGTGTACACAGTCTGATTCGAACCGGGAGTCTGTTCGGTCTGCAATACATTTACGGAACACTGACCAATTCTGACGGCAAAGACCCGATTGATTACGATGCAATCATGAAAAATCCAGCAGAATTTTATATGCCTGCCACGGATGCCGTCACCGGAACAGCCACTTACTTTTCCAAATACGATATTGTGCGCGACGATTATCGCACACTCATGGCAACCTGCGCCCTGCCGGGATTCTGTCGTCCGGTTCAGGTTAATCACCATTACTACTATGATGGCGGCGTTGCGGATTCTATTCCGGTGCAGCACGCTTTAGATGATGGCTGCGACAAACTTGTTGTGATTTTATCCAATCCAAGGGACTTTGTAAAACAGCCAGAAGCCCATCGCCCGATTTATAAACGGATGCTTCACAAATACCCAAAGACCATAGAAGGGATCGACCATCGCCACATCAATTATCAGGCGTCCATTGACCTTACCGCCAAACTGGAAAAAGAAGGAAAAGCTTTTGTTTTCGCACCAAGTAAACATTTAAACCTCGGCACTTTTTCCAAAGATGCGGCGCTTGAACAAAAACTTTATGATCTGGGTGTTTTCGATTACAAAACACAGTCTGGAAAGCTTCTCGCGTTTTTGCAGAAGTAACATAGCTTCGAAACTCTCTTTTTTCAGCTTTACTTCACAGTTGAAAACATGCAAAATACGGCTGCCACACAAAATGTCCTGTGTGACAGCCGCATTCTTATTTTATATCATTATTTTACTCTTGCCGTAAGCTTATCGCCCTCGGTATCGATCAGAATGGTATCTCCCTCTCTCACTTCATCTGCAAGGATCAGCTTTGCAGACAATGTCTCTACATGTTTCTGTAAGAAACGTTTCAGAGGTCTTGCACCATAGATCGGATCATATCCGTGATCAACAATGAACTGTCTTGCACTGTCTGAAAGTTCTACCGTAATCTCACGGTCAGCAAGACGTTTGTTCAGATCGTTCATCAGCAGATTGATGATATTGCCGATGTTGTCTTTTGTCAGAGGCTTGAACATAATGATCTCATCGAGACGGTTCAAAAACTCCGGTCTGAAATGTCCACGAAGTTCATTCATGACCGCTTCCTCACAAGCCGGATTGATATCACCATTCTCATCAATGCCCTCCAGCAGATGGGCTGATCCGAGGTTCGATGTCATGATGATGATCGTATTCTTGAAGTCAACGGTTCTTCCCTGCGAGTCTGTGATACGTCCGTCATCTAACACCTGCAATAATACATTGAATACATCCGGATGTGCTTTCTCGACCTCATCGAACAGGACAACCGAATACGGTTTTCTACGGACTGCCTCCGTCAGCTGACCGCCTTCATCATATCCGACATATCCCGGAGGCGCTCCGATCAGACGGGACACGGAATATTTCTCCATATACTCACTCATATCAAGACGCACCATATTGGATTCGTCATCAAAAAGACTGGCTGCCAGAGCCTTTGCAAGTTCTGTCTTACCGACACCGGTAGGTCCTAAGAACAGGAACGAACCGATTGGTTTGCTCGGATCTTTGATTCCGGCTTTGGAACGGATGATGGCCTCTGTCACTTTTGTGACACCCTCGTCCTGACCAATGACACGTTTATGCAGCTCCTCGTCCAGATGCAGTGTCTTGTTACGTTCACTCTCGGTCAGCTTTGCGACCGGAATACCCGTCCAGCGGGAAATAATACGTGCGATCTCTTCCTCGCTGACGTTCTCATGTACCAGCGAAAGATCTTTATTCTTAACTTCCTCTTCCTCAACTTCCAGCTGTTTCTGCAGCTGTGGAAGTTTTCCATACTGCAGTTCTGCCGCTTTTTCCAGATCATAATTCTGTTGTGCAGTCTTGATCTCATTCTTGACCTGCTCGATCTCTTCACGAAGTTTCTGGACTTTTTCAACCGATTTCTTTTCGTTTTCCCATTGTACTTTCTTTGTGTTAAATTCATCACGAAGTTCTGCCAGTTCCTTCTGAAGATCCGCAAGACGCTCCTGACTCAGACGATCCGTCTCTTTTTTCAGAGCTGTCTCCTCAATCTCCATCTGCATGACACGACGGTTTAACTCATCCAGCTCTGTCGGCATGGAATCCAGTTCCGTCTTAATCAGGGCACACGCCTCATCCACGAGGTCGATTGCCTTATCCGGCAGGAAACGGTCGGAAATATAACGGTTTGAGAGCACTGCCGCAGATACCAGTGCCGAGTCTGTAATTTTTACACCATGGAATACTTCGTAACGCTCTTTCAGGCCACGCAGGATGGAAATGGTATCCTCAACGGTCGGCTCATCCACCTGTACCGGCTGGAAACGACGCTCCAAAGCAGCATCTTTTTCGATATATTCACGGTACTCATCTAAGGTGGTCGCACCGATACAGTGTAACTCACCACGGGCAAGCATTGGTTTTAACAGCTGGCCTGCATCCATCGCACCGTCTGTTTTTCCTGCTCCCACGATGGTATGAAGTTCATCGATAAACAGGATGATCTGTCCATCGGAATTTTTGATATCATCGAGAACCGCTTTCAGACGTTCCTCAAACTCACCACGATATTTGGCGCCTGCAACCAGTGCTCCCATATCCAG
>ULWU01051066.1_pt1 | contig 12392 bp, 9 predicted proteins | sample 1960661 | NCBI WGS metagenome assembly ULWU01 (sample SAMEA4835821, study PRJEB28245) | human gut metagenome | biome: gut microbiome; material: fecal sample | place: Denmark | collected 2008
GGTAGGAGGTGCGTGCCTACACTATTGCTGAATAGTTACTCCTTCTGCTACTTTCCTCCACCAGATTTCATCATTTCCTTTACTGAGCTTTGCAGCAGTGACTAATTTGGCACCATCAACCTTAGGATTTTCGTGGAGGTGCTCCCATATCTTATTCGTGATATACTGAGGTAGGTTGTCAAGTGATACAATACCACCGGTCTCTGCGTATTCCAAAAGATAGCATAACCGATCTTGCCCCATAGTTGCATAAAACACCACGGACTTGCCAGCATAGTTTTTCTCAGTGTCATATCTTGCATGCAGCTCTTCGAGTTCGTTACCTGCCTCAATTACGATGCAATCATGAAGCATGTTTACAAGGAACCGGCCGTTGCCTCCTTTGTCGGTGACAACCACGCGCTTGTGTTCCTTGAATGGTGCTTCTATATCTTGTCTAAACCATTTATCAATCATTTTTTGCTCGTCTAAATATTAAACGTTTCGTCTAACTCGTCTAAAGATGTATCATCATAACCATTTGGAATATAGCAATTTATCGAGCTAATTCGTCTAAAATTACATTTTTCGTCTAAAACGATCTGACAAAGACCAGTTCCTACTATGGTCAGTTTCAATGATATTGTTCTTCCTTAATTGATAAAGGAGGTTCTTGATCTTGTTCTTTTTTTGGTCAATTGTCAGGACATCCGACAACTTTCCCATTAAAAGATCATCAATATCACTGCGCTTTGCTATGCTGAACTTTTCGAGATATTGGATGATGAGTTTGCGGAAATACTCATCATCAAAGCTCTTGTTCTTTACGTAAGTCGCTTTCAAGCCAACATCTTTGGTCTGACGTACTATGTTTCTTGACAAAAAGACGTTGGGCTTTCGCCCTTCTATCAGCTTTTTCTTCCTCATATATTTTATCTCATCATCGGAAAGCCGCTTCTGCTTTTGAACTTTGTCCAGCAAGAGGATGTCTGACATGGACATGTCTGGGACCTGAACAAGAATCTTCGCAAATTGCTCGTCTATGACTTTGCCATCAATGGTCACCTTGACTTTTCCACCAGACAAGTCATACTCTGGCATAGGGAAGAACCTCTTTCTTTGCTGCTCAAACAGTTTTCTTATACCACCGCCTTCTGTCTCTACCATATGCACATTCCGCATTGCTTCTATCAGAAACGGGTTTCTATATATTGATTCAGGACTGTCCTCCAAAACAACTTTTTCTACAGAGCCAGGTAGGAAACTACCATAATTTTGGAATACAAGATGATCGTTGTCATATTCTATTACTTCTATCCTTGCGTCTTTCTTATAGTCTTGGTGACCTATTGCATTATTGAGAGGCTCACGAAGTGTAAACACATCATAGCGATACATAGGAGGCTCAGGAAACATGTTGCCAGCAATGGTGTACTCATACTTGGTGTTGCGTATTTTCTTTCCCACCTCATCTATAGCAAGAATCATGGGAATAGAAAAAATCTCATAATCAAGGTTCTCTCCTTTTTCATTCTTCAGGGTCCATCTTATCTTGCAGACTGATGGAAGTAAGTAATGTTCTGACTCCTCTTTACCCAAAAGAATAATAGCCGCAATCGTTATCTTTCCCTTTATCGTTATCTTTGCCTTGTTGAGAAACTTGATGTCATCCCAAGAATCTACTTCTTTTGCTTTTGAAGGGTACACTTCCTTATATTGCTCACGAGCTTTTAAGATGGCTTTGGGATCCAGGTCATCTAAAGTGGCATCAGGTAATACCGTTGCAGTCCATTTGCTTGCATTACCTTCGCTTACAGACTCGTTAAGTATGGCAGATTCTCTTTCTGGTGTAATGAACACTAACGAATCTTTAATCCGTTGCCAAGCATGCTTATGAGCATAAACTGGCTTACGAGGAAGATGCTTAGGTATATGTATAACCCAAACGGTCTTCTGCGTATCACTTGTAATATATTCATCTACACTAAGCCCCTCTGAAGATATATTAACACAATTTTCCTTTATCTTCAATACAGCAGAATTCTTGTCGAGGTTGAATTTTGTCAAGTCTGTACCTATAATGTTCAGTGTTTTGTCTTCGACTCCAATAACAAGGTCACCGCCTTCCATATTAGCGATACCTGACACATAGGACATTACATCCTCACCCTCATGACCATTGAATGAGTTCTTGAGATTTTTCATCTCTTTCCAATCGCATTTCTCGTCTTCGATAGGATACGACCGTAACAAGAATTCTTTAAGTTCGTTTTCTGTCATATATGTTGGTATGATAAGTTATACTAAGTCCTCGCTCACCAGTCAGCATTCAAATACTTTTTCAGTTGACCTGCGTTGAGTACGTCATAGCTGAGCATGCCCCGCTTCTGTAGCGGTGCGATGTTTTTGCCCACGCCGTCATCGAGTTTCGGATCGTAGCCGGAAGCAAGCAGGTCGTCAATCTTGGCGACAAAATCATGAAGTTCTTTCTTTTGTTCTCTAATCAGACTGACAGCCATTTTCGTGGAACCATCGTCAGAATCAGCATATTGGCTGATGGCATCGTTGAGTTGTGTCTCACGTCGAGCGGCATAAACACTCTTGATACGTGAGAGGGTATTCCGGTTCCATTTGTAGATACTGACCATCACATCGAGGACGTGAAGCGGTCCACTCGTCAGATGCCAGATGAACGGAGTCTTGGGCAGGTACATAAAGAGATTAAGATGGTCGCTGAGCTGCTGGAAGAAATGATCACGGAGATAGGTGTCCAAATCTTTGCTGCCGAGCAATACGACAATCTGACTTATCTGACTGTTCGTATAGCCACGCCGCTGTAATTCTTGCTCTATGCGATGGCTCATCTGATCCTCACCGATACGTGTACCAAGAGGAATGATGTCATCATCGTTCAGCACGGTGCGCATCACGTCAGTGATAAGCTCAAAGGCAAGCACCTGTGTGCGCTGCGGAGGCAACACTTTTGCATTTTTGAACTGCCACCACACTTCGATGGGGTTCATCTTGTGCTTGATACAAAACTCCTCCCATCCGTTATTATTCTGATAGAGCGTGTCGAAGTCGTCTATCTTGGGCTGGTCGTCATCTACCTTCAGATAGTAATCAAAGTATTCAATAAGTTCTTTAGTAGGCTTGAATTCATTCTCTTTACTGGTAAGCCATGCACAATAAGCATTCATGGCAGAGGAAGAGACAGAAAAAAGGCCAGAGGGATATCTATTCTTGATAATTGCTTTGTCAAGAACCATCATTATATCATGATCGTTAAGCTCATAAACATGAAATATCAGTTCATCTATGATGGCTTCATGTAAGACGACCATTGTGTTTAGAGCATTCTCATGACAGTAGAAGTCAAAAATAGAAGAACTCACTTCAGCCCCTGACCTGATTGGCGAACCAATAAAGTTTTGTTCTATCAAACTATACAGCGAGATAGATCTTTTTATATCAACATTTGATTTAGAAAGGTTGGCAACTTCATTTTCTTCATCTTTATTGGGTAACACAAAGGGAACACGCCACAAGTCCCCTTGGTTAATATTGACCGTAGGGTTTAGGCAATCGCATATGTAGAATGAGAGTACACTGTTGAAAAATGCCAAAATATATGGAATGTTAGTGTACTTGTTTGGATAGATTCCAGGGCCACCAGCAATCTATAACATAATTCTTTGGTAGATAGCGGAAAGAGGCACCTTTGCTACCGGCTGCTGAATAAGTTACGCCTTCACGAAAGTAAAAGGCAACATTTTGTGGGCGTGACTTTATTTTCCCTTTGTCGTCAACGAAGTGCTTTATTTCATATCCATCATTTCCCCAATTCAGAAGAGTCCACATGTTTCCATACCAACGTTTGAACGGACCGCCCTTTACATAGGGTACCCATTTACAATGATCCGAAGTGTAGTCTTTTGATATCTCTTCGGATGGAATTTCCCACCAAAAACGTAGAAATCTTTCGTTGTTTGAAGTTGTCAAACCTTTGACAATATCCATGTATTGATCTGCCGAGTCACCAGCAAATTTCTCTCTGAACTCATCCGAGATCCAGTAGATAAACGGCCACGACTTGATTTCCTTAAGCTTGGACTGCTGAAGGAAGTAAACACGATCATTGGGTTGACCTGAACAAAGATCAATATAGGCCTTATCCAAAGCATCCTTTCGTTTCATCTCGTAAAGATCATTTAGTTTGATGAATACAGATGGAGCCTCTATGCTTTGCTTATCTAGACAGAAGAATGCGCTATCAACCCTTGCAGATTGGGTAAACAACCCAAGGTACCCCCATTCTACGAATAAGGATATGTGGGATTTCTCAATAATAAGTTTGCGTAAACTCTCGAACGTTTTAATATACATAAAAGTGGGAGGGTTTATCATTGCAATCTTGCCATCACAATCAGTGAGGTCAAAGCACCGCTTGATGAATGTAGCATAGAGGTTGACATTCACCTTATAGGGCTTGGTATAGTTCTCGTTGACGAATGCTTTCAGTTCCGGGCCGAAGTCTGCACTATCTGTGTAGGGCGGGTTGGCCACTGCCACATCGTACTCATTGGAGATGATGTTGAGGAAAGTCAGGGCATTACGAACCTGCCGGGAAGCGTAGTCATCCTTGCTGCTCTCTGCAACAAGGCGTACCTGCTCCTTGAGAGTGGCAGCCACATCAGCACGGAAATCAGCGTCATCCTTGTCCTGTCCAAAGAAAAGATTTTGCTCATCAAAGTTAGAACGCAGCTCTTTTAATTTTTCCTCAACGCGTACAAGCGTTCCGAATTTATAGGCATTGCGAAGATTATTCCATATCGATTCTACTGCTTTTTTCTGTGTCTCGTCCCAACAGTTGTCCTTAACGAAAGCGCTCTCTACCTCACTGTATGCCGGCAGGGTGAAGTGGGAGGAAACAATGTTGATATGCTCTGGTCTGTGACCACGTTTGCCCCTGACCTCCCACGCCTTGATGAGCAAGGCAATCTGCGAGATCTGCACAGCACGTTCGTCGAGATCAACGCCATAGAGGTTGTTCTCGATGATAAGCTTAGGTATATCTCTTCTGTTGTAATCAGCCCCATAGTTCTCTATCTGATCTACGTACATGTCGTAGAGAATAATGAAAGCATAGATAAGGAAGTTACCGCTTCCGCAAGCAGGATCTATAACACGCAGTTCAGTCAAAGGCTTAGGTGTACGCATCTGCTTTTTGGGAGCATTGGCGATGAGATACTTCGTAGTGCCATCTTCGTTCAGAAAGGACTTTGATTCCGGGTACATCTCCAAATAGAGGCGGCCAAGACTGTTGTCGACAAGGAACTTTACCGTCCATCGCGGTGTATAGACCTGGCTTTGCAAAGAAACTTTGTCGTACTCTGTCTTATCACCACTTTGTTTAAGAGCGAGTTTTTCCGCTGTATTGAAATTCTCGTACTGCCATCCGAGAATGTCATCTCCTTTCCATGTGTCCGGCCCAAGGTCGGGGTCATCATCAATAGCATTGAAAGCTGCTATGATGTTGTGTAGCTCATCGGCTGTCGGCAACAAGTCATAGGGGTAATCCTCACGAAAAATTGGAATGCGCTCAGAGAGAGAGCCTTAAATTCGTCGCGGATAAAATGCTTCAATCCCATGCGCTCAGCATTACGCTCTTCGGGATGTTCCTCCAACCATGCATTATGCATGAAACTGAGATTGCCGGTTGCAGCACGTGTACGCAAGACTTCGGGTACAAGTTCTTTGCCCTTGCACTCCATTACCTTGATGGCAGCGAGCCGATTATATAGGGTGAACACGCATTCGGACAAGGCTTCCTTACGGGCATCCTTGTAGTCTTTACCTGCATTCTGATGGATGGCAATGATACCTTCAATATGGCGACGGCGGCCTGTACTCTCGTCGCTGTCTTCTGATATTGCCTCCACGTTTTCCGGCTTGAAGCCCATTCGCGAGAAGCGATTGTCGAAAGCACGCTCTATCTTATAGCGTATCTTGATGACGTGATCTATGAGTTTCATACTTTTTCCTATTAGTTATCGAAGTCGATGATGTCATCGCCTTTCATCTGATTGACGATGGTGAGTTGCTGCATGAGCCATGTCTTATAGTCTGCGACATGCTTTCTGCCTTTTGGCATTTTCGACTTCATATTCACCACCTTGGGCTCTGGCTTTGGTTGCGGCTGTGGTTCAGTGCCACTGCCGTTTCCGCCTCCAGGATTGGGCTGCGGAGTCGGTGCAGAAGTACATATTTGCGTCTCCCAAACGTCAATCTTAGTGAACCAGTTTTCGGCAAACGTTATCTGATAAACGAAGTCGTGGAGCGCATAGCCAGTTTTACGGTCTGTGATACCCATTTTAGGGATGTCAATATTTATCTTAGTATATTTTTCGCAGTCTTCCTAAAGATATTCTGCCTGTTTCCAAAGCGGCTCGTTCCACAAGCGGTCATAGGATGAAAGCTTTTCCGTAAATGACTCCAATCGGTTGTTGACCTCAATATACTTCTCAGCCAGCTTCTCAGCCTCTTGCTTCATGACATCGTTGTAAAAATCGCTCACCTTGACAATGACCTCCTTCATTTTTTTGAAGTTGGTCACCACATTGGCGTCGTGCATCTGCTTCCACTTGTCTTTCAACGTAGTGAACTCGGACTGGCCGAAATTGGCCTTTTTAAGTTCATTGTCCACTTCCTTTAGATAGTTCTCCTGGTCGTGTATCTCGTCGAAGTTTTGGTCGATGAACCTTATGTCTCTTTCTATATATTCAACAGCTGTTACAAATTCTTCATTGTTATGCTCATCAAGGAATTGATGGGCTGCCTGGAGGTAGTTGGCCTCAGTGACAGTACCATCATAATCTTTCAAGAAATTCATGGCGCTGATAGAACTATGGAAAAGACGCTCCATCTCATTATCCCCGAAAATATTCTTCAATACCTTCTGACGCTCTGAGTGAGCAACGTTTACAATAGCCTGCACGAGTGCAAAGTCATTGATTTGGTAGTTGATGTCGCAACCAGTGATGTCTTTATAGTGACAATCCTCTTTGAGAACGTCCACTATGTCTATGCGCTCCTTATAAGTGAGAGTGACGATAACAGCCTTAAAAGAAGCTTTGCCAAAGTTCTTCGAAGTCGCGAAAATTTCTTCCGCTCCATCGTCTTTCCATGAGTGGTATTCATTGCCGCCAAATTTGGCAATAATCTTATCGCCACGGAAAAGGGCGGCAACTGTGGAGATGATTGTTCCATAGTCGAAGCCTGTTGGTGGGGCTTGTAGTTTTTTTTCCAGTTCAGCACCCGTGATATACTGCTTAGAAAGGGCTTTAATCTCTGTAACAACACTCAAGTTGTCGCCAATGAACTTACCACTGTTGTCGAAGAATTGGAAGTCGGGATTTTCTCCATAAAGCCTGTACAACTGATTGGCATTGGTATGGAAAACACGGCTGGCAAGTTTGTCTATCAGCGTGCCGGAGAGGCGGCGTGTAAAGATATTGTTGTACATGCGTGCCTGGATGTCGCCGATGAGAGACTCTATCATGTCCTCTGAGACTTTGAAAGAATCGTAGCAGTAAACGATATTTCCCTCTGTGTAAGCCTTGCGAATGAGATCATCAAGCTGATGCGTCTTTTCCTCGCGTGTGTTGAGTATTACATGCACGGCTTTCTTTTCATCGGAGGTATAAGTTGAGTCTCCTGTCAGATAGTCCATCGAGATGAGGTCACGTACAAGAGAGAAGATGGAGTCGTTGTATTGTGTCGTAGGGATGAGATTTCCTTCACCCTTTTCCGATTGGGTATCTTCCTTAACCGCTTCCACATACTCACCATCGGTCGGTGCCACCTCGAAGAGCCCAGAAAGAAGGAACTTCATTGACTCCTCAGCAGAATTGGAAAAGACCTCGCCGTTGCGAATTCCTACCATGAAATTGATCTTCATTCCCCCCACCTGTGTACTTTGCATCTTGCGGATAAAGGGCATCTGTTGCAAATGCTTGTTGATGAAAGAGTTGATTTGGAAGGACGGTATATCCTCTTCCAATCGACGCTTCTTGTCGAGGATTCGCTGCTCTGACTCACTGGTGATACGATACTGACCCTCAGAGAAGATGAGCACGCGGTTGTCCACCAAGATGTCAAGCGATTTACGTATCTCAGAAAGCAACTCGTAATATTCATCCATATTGCGAACGCTTGCCTTGGTGATATTCTCTATGGTAGTCTTCACGACACTTGCCTTCGTAAGGAAATGGATGACCATCAACAGTTCGCGGCCATTGACACGAGTGATTGTGTCGTTGGCATTGATGATGCCCTCTGCCTGAGTGTACCGGTTTTCAAGAGAAGAATCTACGTTCTCTTCAGCCTGACGGCATAGCTGGACAGCGTTCACTGTGGTGAACAGCGAAGCATCCTTCATGGACTCCTTACGAAGCACGTCGAAGGAAGAGAGGAGCATACCACGTGTACCACCCTGGGTTGACACGAGATTACCACTGCCAAATAGAAAATATTGCAAGAGGCGAAACTGGTGCTCGAAGAACGGATAGTAAGATGAAAACGTCTTGACGTCCTTAGTGATAGGCAGTCCGCCACCTATATTGGTGATGTCACTGATGACGCCGTTTTTCACTTTATAGTATTCCGACAGTTCCTTGTTACCCTCGTCATTCTTTGCAAGAAGACGCTGCCGTATGATGGTGTCGATTTCTTCGGCGTTGATGTTAATGCCTTTATGGAAACGATCGGTCATCTTAGTGATGGAGTTCCGGTTAATTTTTGCGGCATTGACGACATCATCAAGTTGCTGCTGGGCAATACAGATGGTCCAGACATGTTTGTCGAAGCGCCATAGAGCCTCGGCAAGGCCTTGCAGTTCGTCAATTTTGATGCGTCCCTGATTGATGGCCTCACTCACCTCATCAAGGAAAAAGACGATGCGCACGTCTTTATGATGATCAAGGTATTTGGATAAGTCATCGGCAAGTTTTGTGGCATCATAAGTTTTGATGTGGTCATCATAATCCTTCATGGTCTGCTCAAAGTCATACTCTTCATATTGCCAGTCGAGCATCACCTTTCGGAAAGTCTTGCGTGACTGCATACGGCTGCGTTTGATGTCTGCCCATGACTTGCCCTCCATCTGCTGCACGCGACTGCAGAACTCGTCGTACTTGCCTTCGTTTTTCATATCAAACTCCCATAATCCCATCGTGTTTCCCATACAATCCAAGGAATGGAGGAAATTCTCTAGAAGCATGAAACTGATGCCATGCTCATTGTTGTGTTTGGACACGTCAAAACGAACTACGTGGTTGCTCATCTTGGCAATCTCGCTGATATCGTTCTGCAATAAGCTGGCATCTTTCAGCCCATCAAGCTTCAGAGCAAAGCGATCAACCACAGAGGTACCCTTCCAAGTGGGATTCTCAAGCAGGTAGCCAAGAATCTTTGCGAAGAAGGATTTACCTGATCCGTAGAAACCACTGAGCCATATTCCAGGCTGGCGTGTCTCAGAGGAATAATAATCGCAGAAGTCCGACAGGTGCTTTGCGAGGGCCTCGGTGAGAATGAAGTCGTTAAGCTCATCAATCTTGTCATCTTCATTCTCGTCGGTTGTATCTATATCCACCACACTTTTGATATCATCATCAAGGTCGATGGAAAGTATGTCTTTAACTTTTATCATTTCTAAGCTGAATAAGTATGAGTCTTTTCTATTTTTGTCACTTTACTTTATGACGATGCAACGGTATTTGTTGGCTTTCTGCCTATCAAGGAACAATACATTACCTTTATCGTCGATTGTGCCGGGATAAAAGACGACCATCGGATATCGTGAAGACATAACCGCTTGGCTCTCCATGTAGTCGATATTGGTAAATCCCATGCCATAAATGCTCCCGGTATGGATAAGAACGGGATTATGGTTCGAGTCGATTACCCGCTTGATTTCAGCTAAGATTAAGTGGATGAAGTCCTCGTCGGGATAGTCTGAGCTCTTGAACATATCTGTTCCATCTTCAGAAAAGCCCTCGGCAAAGTCATCCCAGCCCATGTTGTCTATGAACTGCACAAAAAGCTGACGGAGGTCTATAAAAACAAACCTATCGTCAAGGCGCTTGTGAGCTTCCTCAATATACCTGTCCTCATCTTGTGGAGGGTAGACAAAGAGAATGCTTCTTCCACCGTTGGCCTCTGTCGTCAGCTTGGACAAGTCTCTCTTCAAGGCTAAGCCCAAGTCATCGAACATCTTGTTATGTTTTATATCGAATGTGCTACTCATAAGGCTTCAAGTCTATAGTGACATCGTCACCAATTTGTGATATGTTCCAGTATTTGATGTTTTCTATCTTTTTCAGACGATTGATTAGTGTCTCTTTATCCATAAACCCGAACTGAATATAAGGATTCTTCAAAGTCCGGTCATTCGGGTAAACTAACTGACACCATCGAATGAACCATACAAATAAATCATTGGTTATCACAGGATGCCGGATCTGCTTCTTAACAGTGCCTTCTGCAAGTCCGAGTTTCTTTAGTAACGTTAGATACTTGCCAGAGACCACTTTCAGAGTGGATTCGCTCCAATTCAAGTTCTGGGGTTCAGTCTGTTTAATATAATGTAGAAATGCAAGAATCTCCTCTCCCTGAATATTGGCACGTCCCATATATAGAGCCTTCATATAGACTTCCTCTGTAATACGCCGAAACAGTAAATCAGAGAATGTAAGTTGCCAAAAGATAATAATAAACTTTGATTGCAACGGAAGGTCTGGATCAGCCATAGCATTCATGAAGAGGCTCTTGTGTGCGTCATTATTGAACTTTATGATATATGCCTCAATAGCAAAACGAAAACGACGTGTAGATTCACTTGTCCGAAAAGTGAATTCCTTATCTTGCACCTTAGATTCCAAAGATGCAATGTAGCGTATCATATCTGCATAGTCTGGGATGCTGCCTATGATGTTTACGCCTGTGTCGTATTTTGCTTTTTTTGCGTTCATACCTTATCTTTATGGAAAGAAGGCATCAAAAGTGTCTGTCTGTTAACATGCAATAATTCAGCTATTTGATCTATCGTTTCCAAACTTGGTTGTATTGTATTCGAACACCATTTAGAGACTGTGGAACGGTCTTTCCCCAGCTGCTCTGCAAGCCATTTCCCTGTCTGATTCTGCTCAGCCAGAACGGCTTTTATACGATTAATGTCCTTCTTCATAATCCAAACAAATTGGTATATGGTGCAAATTTAAGCATTTATTTTTAATTATCCACGTTTTTGATTGATTAAAACCAAGCAAAGACTATATTTTTATTTCAACTGGCTTTCAATTTTTTGGGGTAGCCTCTTAGTGGAATTCAGCTGAAATTATGCTTAATAATTCTCTATAATCTTGGATAAAATTGTTTTTGTTGTTAGTCTTCTTGATCCAGTTATGACAGCTTATATTGCCCCAGACATCCATAAGTCAGCAATTTTGAAAGCATCCAAAACCGTATATTCTTTGTTCTCTTTTGCTATCTCTTCCAAAGGAAAGCAGATCACCAAACCTGCGACCTTTCGTATCTCTCTGAATGTCTCTATCGAATTAGCGAGAGCTTTGTTTCCTTGAAAGAAAAAGGGTAAAGACACCATACTGATGCCTGGAAGGCCTAATTCTTTCACAAGAGAAAGCACTGTTTTAGTCAACAACGTACAGGCCATCCAGGAGAATCCGTACATGCAGTATCTGCTTGGGCTTTCCAAGTTCACGGAAAAGCCCGTGTTCGTACCAGAGTTGTTCGTTTTGATCCGCAAGCGCCTTGCCAGGACTTCTTCAACATGCTGACCTTGATACTGAGCGAAGCGGACGGAAGCAAACCGAAGAAGGAATCGTGAACGGTAATACTATAAGGCCACTGGGACTAAGAGGGCGAACACTCCTTGGGCCTCGGTGCCTTTGTCGTAAATGATTTTCAAACTTGATGGTTTTGTTTGTTCGCTATTTTGACATATCATAACCTGTATCTCTTGGCTGCTGATAGAGATTGGAGGTAGTAGCCTTTGAGCGGAAAAACTGGGGGAAGGGCATGAGGAAAGGCCGCAATGAAGGCTTTTGCCCTGGGATGGGCTTTGTTAAATGGATACGAAGGAATAGTTAATGGGGCGTTAATTCATGCTAATCGGCTTGCATTCGGCTGGACGGAAGGTTATCTTTGTATAGTGGCTGCGCCAGGGCAAATGGAGAGCCAGTCTTCTTGGCATAAACGACAGGAAGAGGCAAGTGGCTGAAATGTAAAATATAATCAAGAGAAACGATGATGAAAAAGTTAGAATTCATATCAATCTCATCGGTAAGAAGTCGAAAAAGACCGTTCTCGTATCGGTCTCGTATCAATCCCGTATT
>ULWU01066119.1_pt1 | contig 12234 bp, 9 predicted proteins | sample 1960661 | NCBI WGS metagenome assembly ULWU01 (sample SAMEA4835821, study PRJEB28245) | human gut metagenome | biome: gut microbiome; material: fecal sample | place: Denmark | collected 2008
TTTTCGCCAAGCTCCAGTGTTCTTGTACCGGACATGGCGCGGATAGTGGTTACTACACCGACACGCCGTCCGGACGAGAGAAGAAGCTCCCGCAGGATGAACGCGACCGACGTCTTTCCGGCAGTTCCCGTGACAGCGATTTTTGTCATTCCGTCAGCGGGACGTCCGTAAAAGTTATACCACGCGACCGACGCGGCTTTTCTTGTGTCCTCGGTTAAGATAACGCGCGCTTTCTCGACATCATGCGGCATTCTCTCGGCTAAAACAAGAGCAGCGCCTGTGTCAAGTGCAAGACGAGCGTAATCGTGACCGTCGGCTCTCACTCCTTTTATGCAAATGAAGAGGTCGCCTTTTTTCACGTTTTGTGAGTCTGTTGAAATACCGAAAACCTCAGTCTCCGGCATTTTTCCTTTTATCCTCACGCCAAGGAGCAATTCGGACAGCTTCATCACAGTACCTCCAAAGATTTTGTTTTCTTTAGACGTCTGCGAGCTTTATCAGTCCGTTCCGTCGAGGTGGCGAAGCTCAATTTCGATTATCGTGCCTCTCGGGACTTTTGTTCCTGCCGCGGGATACTGATTTATAACAGTCGCTGTCGAGCCGTTTGTCGAGCCGTAGAATGTTACGTTCAAGTCAAGTGAAACGGCAGCGTTGTTAGCGTTATATGCGCTCATTCCCATGAGATCTGGTACTTCCACAGTGTTCGCGGGAGTTTCTTCGCCTGTATAGAGTATGAGAAGTCCCGTATCGCTGGAGATTTTTGAGCCGGCTTCGGGTATCTGTGCGGTAACTGTATCGCCGTCTCCGATTATCTCATAGCTGAAGCCGCGCCATGAGAGGTCGTTTATCGCGTTCTCCACAGTTGCGCCGACATAGCTTGAAAGAGTTACGTCGAGTTTGGCAAGCTCTTCCGTCGTATACTGGGGTTCAACTCCGATATAAGGAAGAACGTAGGAGAGAAGATTCGATATATAAGGCGCCGCGACTGTACCGCCGTAGACCGCGCTTTTCAGCGGCTTATCGACCATAATCAGCGCGGATATCTGCGGATCGTCTGCGGGGGCAAAGGCAGCTGTCGAGCCGACTCTGTACGGTGTGTTGCCGTTTTCGTCGAATTCGTCCTTTTTCTCGGATGTACCTGTCTTTGCCGCAACTCTGTAGCCTTTGACATACGCGTTTTTTGCCGCTCCGTTCGTTGCCACGCCTTCTTCAAGGATATCGGTGAGCGTTTTGCAGGTGTTTTCGCTGACTACCTGTCTGACGGGTTCGGATTCGTATGTCTGGATAACGTTGCCGTCGTCGTCGGTTATCTCACGAAGCAGATGCGGCGTTACGAGATATCCTCCGTTTGCGACGACTGTTATAGCTCTGAGCTGCTGAACGGGGGTGGTTTTGAACGTCTGACCGAAGGAATAAACGGCAAGCGAAACTCCCGAGAAGTTTTCATATGACGCGTAAATTGAGCCTACTTCGCCGGGGAGATCTATGCCTGTTTTTCCGCCGTAGCCGAACGCCTTGAAGTAGTAGTAAAATCTCTCACGTCCGATAAGCGCCGCCACCTGCATGAGAGTAGGGTTGCACGACTGCTGTAAACCTGTGCGGAATGTAACAGCTCCGTGTCCGTTGTGGTTAGCGCACGAAATAGGCTTTGACCATCCCTCTACCATGAGAGAGCCTGCGCAGTAGAACGGTGTTTCCGGCGTTACAACTCCTTCCTCGAGAGCCATGGAGCTTGTGACAACCTTGAATGTCGAGCCGGGTTCGTATGTCTCGGTAAGGCATTTGTTGTTCCACATACGGTACATCAGGCGGCTGTACTCGGTTTTGTATTCGTCCGTGCCTTCTTTAAGCCCTGACGCGTCAAGCTCCGCCTGTGAATACTCGTCGATGGTGTACGGGTCGTTTAAGTCGAACGAAGGATATGTAGCCATCGCGAGGACTTCGCCGGTATCGACGTCATACACCATCCCGCAGACTCTGTCTCCCGCGCCGGACTCGTTGAAGGTTTTTTCCAGCTGATTTTCAAGCTCATACTGGATGTACATATCAAGCGTCGTCGTTATATTATAACCGTTTTCCGCCTCTATGAACCGCTCATACTCGAACGGCATATCGTTTTTCTTTCCGTCCTGAGCGAGGATGTATCTGCCTGATGTTCCCTCGAGCAGGTTATTGTAGTACGCTTCAAGTCCGTAGATTCCCACGCCGTCGGAGTTTGTAAAGCCTATGACGTGGCAGGCAAGGTCGCCCTTCGGATAATATCTCTTTGATGAAGCGACGAAGTAAATGTCTTTTTTTAAGTCGAACTGAGCGATGAAAGTCTCGATTTTTTCCGCTATGTCCGCGTCTACGTTTTTCTTCACGACCTCGTAGTATCTGTTGACCTTAGCGGTTTTCTCGAGGATGGAGCTTTTGTCGACGTCAAGGTACTTCGAGAGCACCTCCGCTATCATGTCGTCAAGCTGTCTGCCGGAGTAATTAATTCCGTAGTCGCTGTCCGTATACTCGTAGTGAACGTCATTTTCGGGGTCGTTGTCGGAGTTTTTCTCGCTGTCCTTCTGCATATGTGTTATAATATCATACGGGGAGAGAATAACATTGTAGACCGTGATGTTTGTCGCGAGGATGTTTCCGTTTCGGTCGGTTATCGTACCTCTTTCCGGCGTGACCTCGGTTTGTATCGTAAGCTGATTTAAAACCTTTGACTGGTAGTAATCGTGATTTTTTATCTGGTAGCTGGCGAGCCTTCCCACGACCCACGCGGCTATCAGCAAAAAGAACGCGAACATACAGACCATCTTATGCATGGTTTTTCTGTCTGTACGGTTTTGAGCCTTATTCATTCGCGTGCCTCCGATTCAGTCTGTCCGTTTTATATTATATTTCACTTCGCTGTGATGTATGCTGAAAACTAACGGGCTGCCACTTGGGATAAAAATTGCAGCCCGCGATATTTTGTAAATTCAATTGAAGAGGTTTTCTATAGCCGACGCGATGGACGAAAGCATGACGCCGCCGGAGCTTTCTTCACTCTCGCCGTTGTCTATCACTTCTATCCTTTCGCCGTCGGACAGTGTAATGTATCTTCTCTGCATGGTATCCTCTTTTGCCATACCGAGCTTTGTCGTCGCGATTTTCTCTATCTCGCGGATATCGTTCTTTTCGTCAAGCTTTAACTTAAGCTCTTCCGCCTCCGACTGCATTGTCTGGAGCTGATTTTCAAGCTGTGCTATCTCGTTCGACGTTTTATACACATCGGATATCTGCGTCACGAGGAACATTATCATCACCGTAACGACTCCGAGCAGAGCCACAAATACGGGGGAAAGTCTTTTTCTTGCGGTATCTTTTGCTTCCGCTCTGACGTTTACCGCCTCGGGTCTGTACTGCACGGTTTTCGGAGCGCTTTTCACACTCGAAGCATAACGCACGCCGGAAGAACTTGCTCTTGCCTTTGTTCCCGAGGATGAATGAGCGGTGCTTTTCGTTTGAGTTCTATTCGCGCTGTTTTGAGCGGAACGAGCCCGACTGTATGTGTACTTTACGTTATTCGCAGCGGATTGTCTCGCGGTTTGTCTTGTACCATTTGGACGTTTGCTGTAGCTTTCTCGGAACGCTTCCTCGGCGCAGTTTTCACGGGGATCATGTCCCATCGCGGCGCGTCTCATCAGCTCCGAGGTAGAGGACGCACGCATTCCGCTGACATCTTTTCCGCGTTCCTTGAATTCACTTTTCAGCTTATCTGCGAGAACGTATTCACGTCTTTGGTAAGTCATTGTATCCTCCTCAGCTTTAAATTTTCTGCTTTATCAGCACTTCTCCGCTGTTCTCAGCTTAGCGCTTCTTGAACGCGGGTTTTCTTCTTCCTCTTCCGAGCTTGGCAGTATCGGTTTTTTCGAGAGCAGCTTTATCTTCGGCTTTTTACCGCACACACATACCGGAAACTCCGGCGGGCAGGTGCATCCCTCGGACAGCTTTTTGAATGTCTCCTTGACCGCTCTGTCTTCAAGCGAATGGAATGTTATCACCGCAAGCCGTCCTCCGGGGTTAAGTCTGTCAACCGCGGCAGTTATCGACGGTTCTATCGCGTCAAGCTCGCCGTTTACTTCAATGCGGACAGCCTGAAACGTTCTTCTTGCGGGGTTTTGGTTTTCTTTTTTTCTCACAGCCGCCGGAATGGAGTTTGTTACCAGCTCGGCAAGCTCTGTTGTCGTCTCAATTGGTTTTGTCTCCCGCGCGGTCACTATATCATGCGCTATTTTTGACGCAAATCTTTCTTCTCCGTAGTCGCGCAGAATCCTTGTCAGCTCCTCGGCGGAATACAGGTTCACGACGTCATATGCGGTTTTAACCTGCTCCCTGTCCATTCTCATGTCGAGCGGAGCTTCCTTCGAGTATGAGAATCCGCGCTCACCCTCGTCAAGCTGATGAGAGGACACGCCGAGATCCCACATAACGCCGTCTATTTTCTCAACTCCGAGCGAGTCAAGCGCGGCGGCGATATTCATGAAGTTTGACTTGACTATGGTGAACTTATCGCGGTAGTTTTCAAGCCGTTTTGTGCAGGCTTCGATGGCGTCGTCGTCCCTGTCAAGGCAGATAAGACGCGAGCCTTCGGGAAGACGTTTTGCTATCTCGAGGGAATGTCCTCCGCCGCCGGCAGTGCAGTCCACGAATATTCCTCCGCGGCTCACGTCAAGAGCTTCGATGACTTCCTTCGCCATTACCGAAATGTGTGAAAATTCCATGTTACAGACCGAGTTCGAGGAGCATTTCCGTGAAGTTTTCGGGTTCTTCATCAAGATGCTGCTCGTTCCATACTTCCTCCGACCAGATTTCAGCGTACTTGCCGCAGCCTACCGTGATAACGTTTTTGGTTATTCCGGCGTAGCTAAGCATCTCAGGCGGCAGCATAACGCGTCCTTGGGAATCCGGCTGAACCTCGAGCGAATTCGAGTAGAGATATCTCGTAAGCTCGCGAACCTTGGTTTTCGGCATTTCGCTTATCTTCCGCGCGTAGTTTTCCCATTCTTCCGCGGAGTACATGGTCAGGCATTTGTCGCTTCCACGCAGGATGGTGATGGTGTCTCCGAGCTGTTCTTTCAGCTTCGAGGGAATGATGATTCTGTTTTTAGCGTCAAGCGAATGATTGTACTTGCCTGTCAGCATCTCATTCCACCACCCTTTCGTTAATTTTGCCGCCATTTGTCTCCACGCGATATTATTATATACTATATCGCCCGAAGAATCAAGAGCTTTTCGAGAAAAAATACGCGGTATATTTAATTAAAGTTCAGTTAAATTTTCGTTTTCCAATATTTCCCGTGTTTCGACGACCTGCGCCATGCTCTCCCGCTCTCCCTCGACAGAACTCCGCGGATTGTGGCCGAGTACGACACGCAAATTCCCTGTTATTGCCATTTTTCGACGCCGCCATCAGAAAGTTCCGTTAATAATATATTAATTATTTATCCGCTGTTTATTTTTTAATTATATAACATTATTTTACTTTTTGTCTGATTTAACGAGTGATTCCGAGACGCAAAAAACGCCCGAATTCCTTGATTTATCCGAGCGTTTTCCGTATATTTATTTAATTCTATTCATAAAACAGTCTCATCGGCGGATTTTATTATCAGCTTTTCCGCGATTATCGGGTCAGCCGCGCCGTGACTTTTTTTCATTACCGCGCCGAGTATTGTTTTCAGTGCGTTCTTTTTTCCGTTTTTGTAGTCCGCCACAGCCTTGCCGTTTTCCGATATCGCCGCTGAAACCAGCTCCGTAAGCACCTTTTCGTCGGTTATTTTGAGCATGTTTTCATTTTCGGCAATTGCCAAAGGTGACTCCCCGCGCTCCTTCACGAGATGCACAAGCCGTTTTGCGTTGCCGCTGACTACCTTGCCCGAGCCGTACAGTCCCGCAATTTCGGCAAATGCCGCGCATGGAATATACTCCTCCACCCCATCCTCATTGTTCGGCAGAATCTCCGACACAAACAGATTTGCGGCTTCTTTTTTGTATTCCGTGAGTGAGGCGGCGCGCTTGAAGTATTCCGTATTCGCACGGCTTGAGGTGACAAGATACGCGTCGTCCTGCTTCATGCCGTAGTCGCGCACAAGCTCGTCCATGGCTTCGTCGGGCAGCAGCGGCATATTTTTTCTTACATTATTTATATAGTCGTCCGTGAGGATTATCGGCGGGATGTTCGGCTCGGTGAAGTATCTGTAGTCGACGGCTTTTTCCTTGTCGCGCATCTTCTCGCATCTTCCCGTTTCCTCGTTGAATCGTCTGGTCTCGGGAACTATGTCCACGCCTTTTTCAAGAAGGGACACCTGCCTTGCAATCTCGTCGTCAATCGCTCTGCCTACGTAGTTTATGGAGTTGACGTTCTTAATCTCGCACTTGATTCCGTATAGACGGCTTCCCTTCGGCATTACCGAAACGTTCACGTCGCAGCGCAGAGAGCCTTCGTTCATCTTGCAGTCCGACACGCCGATGTATGAGAGAATGCGCCTGAGAGACGTCAGGTACGCCTTAGCTTCGTCGGAGGTGCGTATGTCGGGCTCTCCCACTATCTCGATGAGCGGAACTCCCGCGCGGTTGTAGTCGATGAGCGTCTCGTTATCTCGGTGGAGCAGCTTTCCGGCGTCCTCCTCCATGTGTATGCGGTTCAGTCTGATGGTTTTGTTCTCTCCGTTCACGGTTATCGGAACAGCGCCGCCCTCACATATCGGCTTCTCGAACTGGGTTATCTGATATCCTTTCGGCAGGTCGGGATAGAAGTAGTTCTTTCTGTCGAACCATGAGCGGCGGTTGATTTTGCATCCGAGAGCAAGACCCGCACGCACTGCAAGCTCCACCTGCTTTTTCCCGAGGACGGGGAGAGCGCCGGGCATTCCGAGACACACCGGGCAGACGTTTGTGTTAGGTTCGGCTCCGAAGGTCGTTGTGCATGAGCAGAATATTTTCGTCTCGGTTTTCAGCTCCACGTGTACTTCAAGACCGATTACGGCTGTGTATTTTTGCTTATCTGACATTTCCGACCTCCGAAGCAACGTAATTTTTCATCTCGGATTCAAGGGTATGCGCCACCGAGAACAGGAGCTTATCACAGTTCGCGGCAGCCATAAGAGATATACCGCACGGCAGAGTTCCGTTTCCGCCCGAGGGGAGCTGTATTGCCGGAACGCCTGTGAGATTCGCAAAGACGGTGAACATATCGCTCGCGTACAGCATTGTGGGATTTGTGTCAAAGCTGCCGAGCCTGAACGCACATCCCGCGGCGGTAGGAAGCATCACGACGTCGTATTTTTCAAACAGTGCGGCGGCTTCACGGCAGATTCTGCTTCTGATTCCCTTGATTCCGGCGAAGAAGTTTCCTCCGTGCGATTCCGAGAGAGCGTAACAGCCCGACATTATCCTGCGCTTGACCTCGTCACCGAAGCCTTCCGAGCGTGAGCGGCGCATTATCTCACGGTAGTCGTCTCCGCCTGCGTTGTAACCGTACTTTATTCCGTCATACCGAGACAGATTCGACGAGCATTCCGCCTGTGATATTACCATGTACGCGCCGAGAGTTTCATCCCCCGACGGCATTTCTGTTCTCTCCACACTTGCACCAAGCTCTTCCGCAATTCTCGCGGCACGGAGTGTGGATTTTGTCACAGCCTCGTCGCAGTATTTCTCAAAGCCGTCCATAAGCCCTATTCTGAGCCCGCGGATTCCGTATTCCTTCTTTATGGCAGAAGTGAATTCTCCCGCGTAGCTTTCTTTTTCGGTGGATGTCATGTCGCGCCTGTCGTGTCCTGCCATATTTTCAAGCACGAGCGCACTGTCGAATACATCCTTTGTGATGGGGCAAACTGTATCAAGAGAGGACGCAAGCTCAGCCACACCGTAACGCAAGACAAGACCGTACGTCGGCTTTATCGAGACAACTCCGCAGAACGCAGACGGCTGACGAGTGCTTCCTCCCGTATCCGTACCGATGGACCAAGGAGCGGAGCCTGCCTTAACCGAAGCTGCCGAACCGCCGGAGGAGCCGCCCGCAGAGTAATCGTATGATATCGGATTATGCGTCGCGCCGAACAGGGACTTTTCGCAGCTCGAGCCCATAGCAAATTCATCGAGATTTGTCTTGCCGAGGACTATCCCGCCCATTCTCTCGACGACCTCCGCCGTATATGCCGGCACGAAGCTTTCAAGCATACGGGAAGCGCACGTCATTCTTACGCCTTCATACGCAACATTGTCCTTCACTGCAAACGGTATCTTCTTTATCGCGGGAATATCGGACATGTCGGCTTTGTCTGCGGCTTCGAGAGCTTTTTCACGGCACAGGGTAATATATGAATTGACGCTCGGTTCTGTTTCGTCAGCGCGTGCAAGGTATGCTTCCGTTATCTCACGAGAGGACAGCTCTCTCTTTTCGACAGCTTCAGTAAGCGCGGCGACTGTCATTTCTGTAATATTCATTTGTTCTTCATCCTTCCAAAAATAATCAGACTACACGCGGGACTGTGTTGTACGGCGCATTATATCCGTTGGTGTGCTCCGCTAAGGTTCTGTCTCCGTCGCGGCTTTTGTCCTCTCGCAGCTCTTCCGCGGGCAGTGAGTCAAGCATCTCCGGTCCTCCGCTTTCCTTCTTCTCGGTGGGAGCTATGGCGGTGATTGTCTTTCTTATTTTCAGTATATCCTCACGCATTTTTTCTCCGTCCTCGGCGCGGAACATCATAGTCTCGGCAAGGCTTTCAAAAACGTCAATCTCGTTATTCTTCTCTGTCATTGCAGTCTCCGTTCGGTTTTATGTAATATTAAGTTCTGTTTTGCAGTATAATTATACTCGGCGCAGCTCTTTCAGCAGGCTTATCTCCCGTGCGTATCCGTCAAGGTCGTTCGGCGTTTCAAGATAGAACGGGAGCGCGGCGAGCTTCGGGTGGTTTATTATTTTCGATATATTATCAATGCCAATTGTTCCCTCTCCGATTTTCGCGTGCCTGTCCTTATGTGAGCCGCGCTCATTCATGGAGTCGTTGAGGTGTATCGCGCACAGTCTGTCAAGTCCTACGGTTCTGTCAAATTCCTCAAGCAGCTTGTCAAGGTCGCTAAGGTTATAGCCCGCGTCGTTCACATGGCAGGTGTCAAGGCAAACTCCGAGGTTGTCTGACAGCGGCGCGGGAACTTTATCTATAATCATGGCAAGCTCCTCAAACGAGCGTCCCATCTCCGTTCCCTTGCCTGCCATTGTCTCAAGCAGCACCTTTGTTTTCATTCCGTTCCACAAAACCTCGCAGAGCATAGCGGAAATGTAGTCCACACCGACTGGGACTCCCTGCTTGACGTGGCATCCGGGGTGGAAATTGTACATCGAGCCGGGAAGGCTTTCGAGGAATTCAAGCTCCCCTCTCATGGAGTCACGCGAATATTGTCTCACGCCTTCGTCCGCCGAGCATGGATTGTACGTGTACGGTGCGTGTGCGAGGGGCATGAAAATTCCGTTTTCTTCAATCAGCTTTCTCAGTGCGGCAACGTCTTCGGTGTCGGCAGGCTTATTTACCTTACCGCCCTTCGGATTCTTCGTGAAAAACTGAAACGTGTTTCCGCCCACCGATAGTATTCTCTTGCCCATCGAGAGATATCCTCCCTCCGTGGAAAGATGACAGCCTATTTTAAACATATTTGTTTTCCTTTCATAGCAATTCGGGCAGTCCCGTTTTCGTTATTGATTTTTCCTCCGCCCTGTGATAAAATTACACATGATAGTGTCACGGATGAATATCCGTATCGGAAGGAGAGGCAATTGAGGTCTAAGATTTACATCGTCCGTTCAGTCGTCAATCGGATAAAAGACGTACTTGACATAATATACCGCGACAGAGTTTCGGTTTACGCGGCGCAGGCTTCGTTCTTTGTGATAACGTCGTCCGTGCCGTTCATCTCGCTTCTTATCGCGATTTTCGGCTTGTTCCTGCCCGAGGCGAATGATTTGTCGCACCTGAGCATACCGATCATCGAAGACGTTTCAAACGGCATAAGCGTCATTTTCTCAAGCATAATGCAGGACCTAAAGGATGCTCCGAGCGTGTCTCTCCTGTCGATATCGGCTGTCACAACTCTCTGGACGGCGTCACGCGGAATAGCGGCGATACGTCAGGGGATTGAGACGGTATACGGCACGGACAAAACCTCCGGCTATGTTCGGCACAGGATGACGTCGATTCTCACGACACTGCTCTTTATCGTCTCGCTCACCGTGATAACCGTGCTCCTTCTTTTCGGCGACAAGCTCATTAACCTTATCAGCGGATACATCAGCGTACATCTGACGGACTTATTCGAGCTCCTTCGTATGCCTGCGCTCGCACTCGTTATGGCAGTGTTCTTTACCGCAATGTACTGCTCTATCGCGGCGAAAAGCTCCTATGTCTCGCACAAGGTATGGCGGCATATTCCGGGCGGGCTGTTTTCCTCCGTCGGCTGGCTTGTATTCTCGTATCTCTACTCGCTGTACATCAACAACTTCCCCGGCGCGTCAAAGGTCTACGGAAGCTTGTCGGCGGTATGCCTTATCATGCTCTGGCTTTACTTCTGTATGATGATACTTCTGCTCGGCGCGGAGCTGAACAAACTCTGCTTTGCCGGAAAAGGCGCTGTATCAGTTAGGAATCAGCAATCATAAAATTTCATATAAGCGCAACTAAAGAAAAGAATGTGTTTTTATGCTCATCCTTCTCTTTTTTGCGTATCTTTAATTTTGCGGAACGTCTCCCGTGGTCTGCTGTTCAGCCGTTTCGTTTCTGAATTCTTCGATATACGCATCGTGCTGAGCCTTTGTTTCGGAGAAGTATGTCTTGCCCTTATTCGCGACAAAGTAATAATAGTTCGTCGTCTGGGGTGAGAGAGCCGCAAGCATAGCACTGGCTGACGGATTTGCTATAGGTCCCGGAGGAAGTCCCTCGTACATATATGTGTTATACGGGGTGTCGTATTTCAAATCGTCCGCGGTCAGCGTTATCTTCTCTCCCGATTCGTGGCGCAGTACATAAAGCACCGTCGCGTCGCTCTCGAGTCTCGGGAAGTTCCATTTATTGTTAAGTCTGTTGTGGAATACCGAGGAAACAAGGAAGAACTCAGACGGAGACGCGGCTTCTTTCTCTATCATTGAGGCGAGGGTTATCATCTCGTCGACGGAATAGCCAAACTCCGCGCACTGATTGCGATATTCCTTCGTGAAGATCTGCGAGAACCTCTTCAGCATCTTTCCGATAACGGTGACTTCGCTTGTTGACGTGTAGAACTGGTAGGTATCGGGGAAAAGATATCCGTCAAGGCGGTATATTCTGTTCTCCATACGACCGTTCTGTTCAAGCTCGTCTATGAACCAGTAGTCAAAGTCGTAGTTCTGGATAACGTCAACGAAGCCTTCCCTTGTGCCTATGCCGTACTGATTTACGAAAAGGTCGATAATCTCGTCGGTGGTATAGCCCTCGGGAATTGTTACGTCAACTGTAGAGAACACGATTTTCTCCTTGAATTCGCCGAGGAGAGTGTCGTAGTTCATCATGCCGTTTACCGAATAAGTGCCGGGGAGGAATTCTCCGTCGTCCTTCTTGTAAACGGCGTATAGCTTGAATATATCGGGGTATTTTATGATATCGTTTTCGTAGAGAATCTGCGAAACCTGGTCGAGAGTAGCGTATTCGGGGATAGTTATCTCCACCACCTCGTCGGACTTAACGAAAGCAAAGACGTCGTTTCCGACAAGTATAATGCCGAGCGCAAGGAACACCGATATGATTATTACAAATATAATGTAAACGATGGCTTTTACTATGCTGAGGACTGTATTTCCGCCTTCGTCGCTCTTTACACGGGTTTTTTCGGGTTCTTTTTTCGCCGTTCCCGTGTTCATTGTCGTGTTCATCGTTTTGGAGAGCGTAACAGGTGCGGTTTTCTCGGCTGATACCGGCTTTGCAGGCTTTCTCTCCGGCTGAGGCTTCGGTATATTGCGTACAACCGGCTGGAGCTGTCTGTTTTCTGCATTATTCTGTGTATTGCGGCTCTGTGATATGTTCTGCGCGGTGCTTCTCGTCTCGCGGCGTACCGGGTTTGCTTCCGTGCGTGACGGAACTGTCTGACGGTTTATCTGCTCGGCGCGCGCTCTTCTCTCCGCATCCGCTCTCGGTCTTTCTGCACCTGTCGAATTATGAACTCTTGCGGAATTGGCGGCTGCGG
>ULWU01046152.1_pt1 | contig 12071 bp, 12 predicted proteins | sample 1960661 | NCBI WGS metagenome assembly ULWU01 (sample SAMEA4835821, study PRJEB28245) | human gut metagenome | biome: gut microbiome; material: fecal sample | place: Denmark | collected 2008
AATCGCCTTCTCCACTGTTTCGCGCTCGGGCTCGAACGCTCCGCGGAATGAAGATACGTTGAAAGGATTGGGCGCGTTGACGTCGCCTATTCTCTCGATTTGTTTGAGTTTTGCTTGCGCCATAGCGGCTTTTGACGCTTTGTAGCGGAATCTTTCAACCAGTGCGCCAAGGCGTTCGATCTCCTTTTTGCGCGCCATGGAATCCTTCAAAGCCTTGTCGTACGCCTGCTGTTTTTGCGCCATGAACGCCGAGTAGTTGCCCGTGTACCTTGTCGCCTCGCCATACTCTATCTCATAGACAACGTTGACGATTTTGTCAAGGAACATTCTGTCGTGCGACACGATAACGCAAGACTTTTTGTAGGCGCAAAGATAGTTTTCAAGCCACTCTATCGCCTCCAAATCCAAGTGGTTGGTCGGCTCGTCGAGAAGAAGCACGTCCGGCTTTGACAGCAGCAGTTTTATCAGCGCGATTTTGGTGCGCTGTCCACCCGAAAACGTGTTGAGCGTCTTTTTCAGATCGTCATCGCAAAAGCCGAACTTGCGCACGGCGGTCATATACTCTTTCTTGTACAAATATCCACCGTCTCTCTCAAATTTTTCGCAAAGAGACGAATATATGCGCACGTTTTGCTCGCATGCGTCCTTTTCAAGCGCAAGGCGCGCGGATTCCATATTCCTTTCGGTCTCCAAAAGCGGCGCGTATGCGGACAATATCTCGTCAAGCATCGTCCTGCCAAGCTCGTCGTTGGACGTCTGTTTCAAAAATCCCACGACCGGATTGCCGTTTTCAAACACGCCGTAGGGCTCGCCTTCCACACCGCAAGTGTAGTCCACTTCGCCCGTAAGCACTTTAAGCAGCGTGGTCTTTCCGCATCCGTTGCGCCCCACAAGCGCAATCTTCTCGTTTTCGCGCACGGCAAAATCCACCTGTGTAAGCACAGGCGTACCGTCATATTCCACCGCTATGTTTGAAACTACGATCTGCATACGACAAATTCTACCGCATTTTGCAAGATAAGTCCACAAAACAAAATGGATAAAAATTGAAATGCCGCGATTTAAAGCCCTTTTCTAATCAGAAATGCATTATACAAAGCAAAATTCTCGCCTAAAGATTGCTCCGTCTTGTTTAAAAAATGCGTCGTTATTTTATCATATATGATCTGATTGCCATTTTGCATATAGGTTGCAAGTGCCATAACAACTTGGTCTTGATTTATCGCTTGTATCATTAAACACTGTTGTGGCGAATGATATTTTCCATTATCATATCGTTGCATAACATTTTTTTCAACAGCATAAACGTTGATAATATCAGGATTCGCAATAATGATTTCCGAAATGTTCAGCAATGCGATTTCTTTACTCTTTTCTTCATAATATAAATACTCAATATTAGACGATTCTCTTTGTAAAGCAACGTATGGCGTTTTTGTCTTAACGTTAAAACCGCTTATCACATCAACCATAAAATCGTTTATTTCTTTGCTTATTGTTCCCATACATTTCTCCTTTTAATGATCCATTAAATATTCAATATAATCGTCGGCATCTTCACTATAATCAACCATATCTTCGATATTATAGTTTGGATACATACACTCATCTTCATAATATCCGTAATCGCTCGACAATCCGCAATCGCAATCCGAATTGTAGTCGTATAATAGATTTTTTATTGTTTTAACATCATTTTCACTGCAATTATCATCAAACGGTAAATCTTCGTTTGGTTCATCTGCTAGATCAATTCCATCTATATCTCTATTTTGGGAAACAATTTGTCCCCGTCTTAGTTCAATAATAATATTGCTGGTTTTGTTTTCATAGACTTTGAAATCTTTTAGTATACAGTTGTAATCGAGATAACTGTCTATCAAATTGAAGTCATTTACTACATCGTCAGAAATGCGCCCAATAACTATTGTACGCGAATTTATTTTTATACAGACAAGTATATTCTGTTTTTCACATTGTAAAAATAACGGCATTCCCACTTGTAGAATACCAAAATTATCCAATAATGAAATAATTGCATCTTCTCTCTTTTCAATGTAAGTTGTGATTGCTTTTGGTTTGTTTAAGTTTTTTATAATTAGGTCATAAAACACAACGACAAAGCTATCAAATATTTCTTCCACTACATCTTCTCTTATTAAAAGTTCATTATATACACGAGTTGATAGCATATGAGAAACACTTTGCAATTCAGCCATATTTGTTATTTTATACAGCGCAAACATTGAAAAATAACCATCGTCAATTATTTCTTCTAAGCATCTTTTTATTCCTTTATCTAATGCCTTATTGCTTTTTAAAACAAAAGAAAAACATTCTTTGCTTTGTTCTATGTTATCAAAAACACTTGTACCGCCATATGTTATCATAGATTTAAAAATATCTTCTAATAGACTTTTGTACATTTTTCACCTTTATCATCTCAATAAAAACAGTTTGATTATAATTGCAACAACAATGGGGATAAGAATCATGCTAATAATAAATGCTATTACAGAGAATTCCTTTTCAATGGCAAATGTCAAACCTACCGCCGCTCCGATCCATATTGCAAGCACAAATATCCCCAAAATTATATGTATTATTTTTTCACTCACATCACGGCTAAAATAGTTTTGCTTTTTACCACTTATTTTGCAATTCTCACTATTCCTACCAATATCTATTTTTCTTGCCGCATTCATTTTTTCTGAAACGATTCCAAGGAGTCTTCTTATTTCAAGATCGTCATCATCATTGATTTCTAGACTCAAAGAACGTTCCCCGATTTGCATTGCTTTTTCAAAATCGTTTCTATTCTCTATATCACACCAAACCCGTAACGCAGAAATTGCAATATTTTTACTTGCAGGATAGAGAATATTTGCCTGTGCCAAATACTCAAACTTTTTATTTCTGTCACTGCATCTATATGCCAAATTATTCAATAAGAAGGCTCTATACTTATTTTCTTTTTCCATAATTGGAGATGCTGCTACTTCTTTATATTTTTTCAACACTTCTTCTTCGCTATTGTTTTTATCGCGAATATAATCAAAGGCATTGCTATACATTTCAAGCACCGCATTTTTATCACTTTCTTGTTTTTTTATATTATTCTTATTTGATGTGCTTTTTTGTGTGTTTGTTGTTTTTGGCGTTTTTTCTTTATAATTTTCATGTGAATTGTTCTTTTGTGTATTAAAACAATCTAGTTCTATAGGTTCATTTTCATTATACATGTACAAAAGTGTCGCGACTATATGTTTACATATTCCGGTGTAATGATAAAATGCAGGACATGTGCAATGATAATCTACCAGCGTATCATCTTTGAAAGTCAATGACACATCATAGTCTTCCCTTCCGCGAACACAGGCCTTATACACGCCCCTGACCTTCGCCACACTGAGCACTCTCCCATCGTTGTAATAATATAACCCTTTACTATAAGTAATATCAACATTACACATAAACCTGATACTATCAGTGCTTTTTATTTTTGGATACAAATACTTTTCCATAAAATAAACCACCATAAAACTTATATAAAAATACTAACACAATAGTTTTTATAATGCAACACTATAATTTTATTATTTATTGTTTATTTAAGATAAAATATAACTAAAGTTTAAATTTTGGAGACTATTGTATGGAAAAGGCGGAAGTCGCAAAGCGCATAAAAGAACTTCGTGAGAGTAGACATTTAAGCCAAAATGCTCTTGCAAACATAGCAGGTGTGTCTCCAACATATATTTATCAACTTGAGCGCGGTGAAAAAAGCCCTACTATAGAGTATCTCAATTATATTTGTTCAGCCTTGAGCATTTCATTATGCGATTTTTTCAAAACAAAAACCGATACATTGCTGAACGTTGGAAGTTTATCTGAAGCACAATTGCAATATCTGAATATATTCTTGGAAAGTTTATCTCGATAACACACTCTCCGTTTGCCGCAAATAATAATTTTGCGCCCAATATCGCAAAAAATCGTTGACAAAAACGCTTATAAAGATTATTATAAACAAGCATTCAAAATATTTTGCCTGTTTAGCTCAGTCGGTAGAGCATTCGGCTGTTAACCGAAGTGTCGGGGGTCCGAGTCCCTCAACAGGCGCCATTAGGGAATAAAACGAACACCTTGTCAAGAGATGTTCGTTTTTTTATTAGTAAAAACTATTTCGGAATCAAAATCGGGCACACGCCACCGTATTCACATATCAATGGATAAAAAGCCTTGAATAAATGCGTTTGGATATTGGAAGGCTTTGTGAAGATCGCCGAACGCAACGTTGACATAATTGTTGCTGAGTGAAACGATTGTGCCTTTTCCAAACGCTTTGTGTATTACGTTCGCACCAACTACAACGGGTGACAAATCGATAATTTTCGTTTTCTTTTCTTCTGAATTGTCCGCCCCTTGCATTGAACCGATTGAGTTTTGTTTTGTTGAACCATCAGAACTATGCAACACAGCGGAACCATTGTTGTCGATATTATCTGCCGCAATAGACTTTTTGAAATCACCGACGATTGTCGTTTGTGCGGTGGGCACTTTATGTTCGGTTGGCGTTGTGCGCTTGACTATAAGCGTAGGCTCACCCTGTTCGTCATCGTTTGAATATTCACGATATAAAATCTCGGGGCGGTCGGTTGCATCGCGTTTTGCGGCGATTTCGGACTCTCCGAGAAGTTTTGCCATAGATTCGTAATATCCGAGCGACGTATCCCAAAGACCGACGTTTTCATGTGCGTGACGGTCGATGCCCGTATAACTCAAACTCGAATCTTCATAGCGGCGGAAATTCCACACCGCATCATTCATTACAGGCCCATTGAAAACACCGAGCGAAACAAGCAAGTTGAAATCTTTGACATCAAGACCGGTGACCTTTTTGAAAAGCCCCGGTTCAAGTTGCGTGATTACGTCTTTAAGGCATTGCTCGCGATAATCCGTGAGATACATAAAGATAGGAACGCGCGTTGCGAACTTGATAAGTTTTTCTTGAATCTCTTTGCGTTTTGATTTGTATTCTTTTTCTTCGTCCGAAAGAATTTTCTTTTCTTTATCGGTCTTTGGCTTGTCGTCTTTCTTTGCCTCTTTGACGTGCTCGGATTTGATTATAATCGTTTCTATGTCTTTATTGAGCGTGCGGAAGCCTTCGATTTTCATAAGTGCTTCGAGTGCTTCTTTATTGCCTAAAAGACGTTTCAAAATATCGTCTGTGACATTGACCAAAAGTGCACTTTGCCAACGGCGAGCAAGCAACGTTGCGGATGTTCCCGCCATGGTGATGTCAAGGATTTCTGCAGCGTTGATTTGTTTCATTGCGCTGCCGTCATAAGCAAGCACCGGCAAGAAACTCGTAAATTCGGCAACATTGGTTTCAAGGCTCTCACCGTTCACATTCAAGCCTTTAGCATACTCTTTTATCTGCATTAACGCTCGATTCAGCGCAAAGTCGAAAATGTAGCACTCTTGTTTGAGTATCTCTTTGTGTGTAGAATCGACGTCTATTTCCCACGGAGATTGCACTCTGAAAGCCGCTTGGAAATACGTTTCGGGGCTCTTCAAATTGCGGAGCATAAATATACCCGTCCACGGACGAATGGTAACGCCCGTTGTGAGCTTACCGCAAGAGAGAGTAATGGTCTTTGTTTTGAGCGGATCGCCCATTGCCTTATACACGGGCTTCAAAGCCTCAACGCCGATACCCGCACTTGCGCCTGCGCACACGATAACTTTGTAATCGTGATAAAATACGTTTTGCTTTTCGGCAAGCAAATTTGCCATAGCGTGGCAAGACGCAACGTTTGGAAGCAACCAAAGTGTATGTGTAAGAATGGATAAAAGCACGGCGTTTCCGTACGGCATATCGGGTTTGCGCGCACCGAGTTTCAACTCATCCGTCGTTGTGCCGAGATATGCGCCACGAATAAGGTCAAGCCACTTTTGCACATAGTCTTTGTATTTGAAAACGGCGTCTTTCCCCGTGCCTTCCGCAGAGAAAAACACGTTGAGATCAAACTCATCAAACTCGCCTTGCTTTGCGATTTCGGTTATACTGTCGGGGATTTTGTACGTCATCATAACCATACGCGGAAGTGCGGCGTACGGATTGTTTTCCCCTCGATAATTCTCTTTTGCGCGCTGCTCGTCGGTGTAAGTCCAACTATATATTTGGTCTTCCACAAACTCACCGTTGTTGAGCGCGCGGAACGGTGTTCCCGAAAGGTATAGATAGAATTTTGCCGTGATAGGCAACCACGTTTCATCGAGAGCGTTGTTCATCTCTTTGGACGCATATTCTTCCGCATCGAACGAATCGTAGGAATCGTCGTCTTCCTTGACGTCAAACAACTTTTTGGCATTGTCGCGCCACGCTCCGAAATGGTATTCGTCAAACACAACCAAATCCCATTCTATTTCACGCACCCATTTGTGTTGCTCTTTTATGCACCCCGTGGCTTTGTCAAGTCCCAAAAAATCTTGAAACGAGCCAAAACACACGATAGGGTGGTCTTTGTCCGCTTTTTCGTATTGCTCGGCAATATTCGGCGCACCGCTTTCGTGCGGACGGCAAATGAATTGCCAACCTTCAAAATCAACGTGCGTGTTCAAGTCTTCTTCCCACGCGCTCTGCACCGCAGGTTTGAACGTGAGAATAAGCATGCGTTTGAATTCTTTTTTCTTTGCAAGTTGATACGTCGCAAACGTTTTGCCGAAACGCATTTTCGCATTCCAAAGAAAACGCGGAAATTCGCCCGTTGTGAGCGAATCGAAATACGCAATGGTTTTGTCCACCGCCGCTTGTTGTTCGGGGCGCATTGCAAAATCTCTCGTACGGTTTTCAATATTGACGGTGCGATTGCGCACGGCAATCACCGCCGCCTTTACGTCTTGCACATCACAGCGAAACCATTCTCCGCCGACGCATTGAATGCCTTTTGCCGAGAGCATACGATGCACATCGTGATCGGTGAAAGACGTGCCGTCAGGATACATTGCACTCTCGGCAAAAACTATGCGATATGGCACCGAACCGTCCGGACGCTTTGTCGGATACTGCTCCGCCACGCGCTTTTCAACGTCGACGGAAGTGTAGCCCACCTTGAGCAACCCTGCATATTGCGGATTGGTGTCTTGATAGGCATATATCATTGGATTTGTTTCAGGTCTTTGCGGAAAGAAGTTCATAGCGTTATTTTCCTATAAAAGAATAGAATTTTTCTCCTAAATCAGTAAAATAAAATCCGGATGTATCTTCTCCGTCTTCACGTTGCCAAACAATATCGCCAGTTACAAATTGCGAACGAATAAGGCCTAGTGATTCTAATCGATGAATTTGATAATTCTGATCAAAACCAGAAATATGTCCATATATTCCAATTTGATTTAGCAAAGAAATATCTTTTACGAAAAGCCTATCCGTAACTTCATACAATTCACATAAGTCATCAAAAGTTATTTCTTCCTTTATAAAAGAAATGTATATTGATGCATAAATATCGGCTTTGTTTTCTGCTGTGTTCTTTTGCAAATAAACCGCAATCATTCCCAATTCTTTATTCAGTTTTTTGGGAGAATCAAGTTTTGCTAAATGCTTTTCTATTTCCTTGTCTGTAACATTTCCGGCTCGAACCTTTGTTATAAATCGGACATAAGAATAGCATGCCCAATAGTTGTATATATTTACTCCGATTTTTGCACAACTCAACAATAATGATGCAATAGGAATACTTTGCACTATTGGATTGTCAACAAAACTTAACCCAACATCCACACACTCAGCCGCTAAACCGCCAGTGTTCATCAACAAAGATTCTTTAAACGCTTTCGTAATTTCAATTTCTTTTTTCATATTTTTATCCTTTAATCTGATGAGTTATCAATCAAAAAAGAGCTTAATAAATATTTTAATAAAACACATGATTCACTAATAAGTTTCTTATCACGGTCGGATCGCATATTCTTTGATCCGTGAAACAAATTGCACCTCACGTGATAAATGTTTTCATAAAGGGTAGATACGCATTTTTGATCTAAAGCTGTTTGTGATACAGAATACTTGATATTTTTTGCGCATTTAACAGATTTTAGAATTTCAGCATCCTTTGGAAGTTGCCCGTATGGGTCAAAATCAGCGAATTTTTCACAAACAGCATGTATATATTGCCTTACACGCATATACTCGCTTTGTTCAATACAGTTTTCATTATAAGAGAAATTAAAGGCAATAAAATAGCAAAAGAATCGGTAAATATCATTATCGCGTTCTTTGTTTGCTCTATTGAGCCAATCTTTAACAAATTCCATCTATGTCCCCCTTACTGCCTTTGTAGAAACTGCAAGTATTCAATCAGCGTTGCTATCTCATAATGTCGTTGCTCTTTTACTGTATTTTTAAGCATTTCCTGTAAAAATTCTTGGCATAGGCGTTCTCGATATTCATATGGAAGTTTATTTCCTTCCGATATAAAAGACGATAATAATTGTTTTACCAATTCATATTGTTCTTGAATAGATCTGTCCATTGTATTTTCTCCGAAAAATTATTCCATAGGTCGGATCATAGATTCAATAAAATCAATCTCCTCCCTTGTTAACTTATATTTAGCATACAATTCCGCATCTGTCCAGGGTTTTGAAAAATCTTGCATAGGGATATAAGTGAATACTTTTCCTAAACAATCTTGTGTATTCTTTCTCAGTGTAAGCAAAAAATGGAAAAATTTTGTATTTATATATGTTTTGGCGTTTTCCGCCTCTTTTTTTGTTGAGTAAGTACCTGCCACAACATAAGTTTCTGTACATATAGCATTTGGTTCTCCGATAATTGGTTTTATCAAATCGCTTTTTCCATCGCCACTACCAACTGCTTTCGGGGTAAATAATTTATACTGCCCGATATACTCACTACCTTTTGTTATATTAAAGAATGGGGATAAATATCCGATAAATTTATTACCGTATATTTTGTATCCGTCTTTTATCTCTGTTGTGGCATAATTAGTAAAATTTGTAGGGATATTAAACGGTCTTTGTTTGCTAACTATTGTTGCAAAAGATGTTTCGTTAAATGTTTGTACTTTGTGTAGAATAGAAACCGCCTCATTATAACGCACGAATATATCGCTTCCTTTTTCCAACAAAGGTCTTATTGCGGTAGAAATTGGTTTACTATCTTCATATGTGGTTATTTTCGTATCTCCGTTATGTGTTGAATCCCATAAAAAATAATTAACGCCACCTTTTATTTCTACGCCAGGAAAACAATCCGATGCATCTAAATAGTCGTGAATTTCACGAATATGCCTATCGTGCAACATCGTATCTCTGAAATTATTAAGGCCAAATCCACCAGTAAACCATCTTGAAGGCGTAATCATAACAAGAAATCTCGGTCTTAGTTTTAGTGATTGAATAATAAACTTATGATACAAGGGTATAGCCTGAGCGCCATTATCCTTTCCCGCAGTGCTCAATTGATAGGGCGGGTTGCCGATGATTACGTCAAATTTCATATTGTATATCTCCTGTGGTTTGGTGGTGTGGATAAATTCGTAGGCATGGGATTCCATTCCGTCACGCTTTTGTGTGCCGTATTCGCTTTCGGTTGCTCCGCAAAAACAACATTTGCCTTTCACCCATTCGTGTGCGACGTTTTTGTAGCGTATGTTGCCTTGCACGTCGTCAAATTGAGATACGGAATATTTGCTGTTTGGATACTTTGAGCAATACACGCTCCTGCGAGAGAGCAAAGACGTAAGCTCGGTGATGGCAATGCCGAACAGTTGTTTTTGGAATATATGGTCTATGCGCTCTTGAAGGTCGGGGATTTTATCTTCCAAACCTTTGATAAGACGTTTTGCAATTTCGCGCAAGAATACGCCGCTTTTGCATACGGGATCCAAAAACGTGGTGTCGGGGCTTTCAAAAAGCTCTTGCGGGAGCATGTCCAGCATATCGTTGACCACGGACGGCGGAGTGAACACTTCGTCGTTGCTCAAATCCGCAAGACAACTCAAAACGTCGGGTTTGTATAGCGTGGTGAATACGTCAGGCATCTTCTTGCACTCTCCTATAATGTATTAGGTCAAATTCCTTGACGGGCTTTGGCACTTTGACGTCTTCGACGTCTTCAAAGAGCGGCAGGTCGTAATATGATTGGGTTTCAAGCAAGTTGGCAAGGGTGTAATCTCGGCGTTTCATATTGTTGCCGATAAGCGACCATTCCGAAAAAACAATGGGGTTGCCATTGGCATCAAGCATCGTGAGCGCGTCGCCGCAAAGCACGTTGCGCGATAGTATAAAGCGCACGGCGTTTTTGCAATCTTCACTCAATATGGTTTTGCATTTGCGCTTGTATGCCTTCTCCCATATTTTGAAAAGGCGCGCGCGGCACTCTTGGGCATTGTCCGGCATAATGTCAACGCCATATACGCTGCTCATTGCAAGCACGGAATACTTTTCCCAATCCGTTTCGCTTTTGCCGTATCTTTTGCTCACAACGGCAAGTTTGCGAGTGACGATTTCCGCAAGAAAATTGCCGTCTCCACACGCGGGCTCCAAAAATCTGCTCTCGATACGTTCGGTTTCATCCTTGACAAGATCGCACATCGCCTTGACTTCGCGCTCGTTTGTGAACACCTCGCCCCGCTCCTGAACTCGTTGTTTAGATTTTATTTGTGATTTGTTTTCCACAAAGCTGTCTCCGAAAAATCAATATGATTAGAAAAACTAATCAACACCAACAATTATAGATTAGAAAACCTAATATTTCAAGCAAGATATTAATTTTTCTAATACTATTTTAAAAAGGGTATAAAAATATGATTAGATTACTTGATTTGAGAAAAGAAAAAAATATGTCCCAGCGACAAATGGCAGAATTCTTCAATGTGACGCAAGGGACATATAATAATTGGGAACAAGGAAACACCCAACCGTCCATCGAGCAACTCATAGAACTTGCTAGATTTTTTAGTGTTTCCGTAGATTATTTGATTGGCAATTCGGATGACGAGGGGTATATAAAAATTCAGGAAGTGCTGTCAAAGGACGATGTTGCAACATTGCACACCGTCAACACACTTCCCGAAGACTCAAAACAATTGTTAATGGATTTTATCGCGAGTTTGGGAAAATAAACTATGCTGCATTTGAGATTATATTTGCCATAATTCCGTCTTGCAATGAACAAATATAGTCCACTGCGACATTTCCCGGAAAATCATTTCGATACTTTTGGGTATCTAACATTAAAGTGCCTTCAATAACATAATCTCTATACGCTAGCAAGCCCAAAATACAGGATTTAGTTATTTTCTTATAAAGACAAATCATTTCGCGACGCCTTTTTGCACGATCATCCTGGCAGTTATCATTAAACTCTTGTAAATCTTTCTGTGTTTTTATATTTGCTATCGCTTTTCGCCATGGTTCTTTTAAAATATCATCTAGATAAGTAGCGATATGTTTTGAAAAACCAGAATTAATTTTCGATAATTCTGTACTCTTCCAATTTATAAAAAAGTATTTCAAGAAGAAGAGAGATAACGCCTCACAAATGGTTTCCTCTATCCAATTGATTTCTTGTGATTTATGTTTGTTGTTGCAAAATATGTAACAATGAGTTAATTCATGAGAAAGTTGATAGATTACTTTGCACCAAAACGAACAATTATCAATAGAAAGAAGGATCAAGTCTTGTTGGTTTTGAGGATTATCTATGGTAGAACAAAATCTAGGCGTAGGAAGATTAGTTGTAAATACTAATCTAGTTTGATAGTCAAAATTCGCACCTATATTTTGAAAAAAATCAACAATAAAATCATTAATTGGTTTTATGTATTCGGTATGTGTATCCGAATTCTCTATTATATTAAAAAAATCCTTATGCATCTTCATAATTAATATAAATAATCTTTTTGTGGATTAAAAAATAGTTCTCTACCAAATAAATCAACATAAAAGAATAGTGCGGTATTTAGTACAAACATAGAGTTGTGATTTAAAATTAAATCTTTTTGTTTTTCAAATATATGTCTTTGTGTTAAATTATC
>ULWU01062602.1_pt1 | contig 11757 bp, 16 predicted proteins | sample 1960661 | NCBI WGS metagenome assembly ULWU01 (sample SAMEA4835821, study PRJEB28245) | human gut metagenome | biome: gut microbiome; material: fecal sample | place: Denmark | collected 2008
TCTGATGAAATCATCGAAGCCATCAAAGGCTACACTATTGATACAGATCAGGTTAAAAAACTAGAGCTTCTCTTGCCATAATAATAGGCCTCCTATGATTTAGATTTTATCATAGAAGACCTATCAGCTAATACCTATTTACAGAAAAAGTTTCACAGACTCGCAGCATAAGTCAAAATAAATATTCTACAACTTTTCACAATTTTATTTTTCAATGATTATATAAAGCATTCAGTTTATTTATCCATTCATCAATACAAAACTTATTTTCTTCCAAATGATTAGGATAGCTTGTTAACTCTTCAAAATTTATTTTATCCAGATTTTTCCACCATTTAGGCAGACGGCACAAAGCATGTGCAAAATGATAGCATTTACCGCACCATACCCACATACTTCCTTTTTCATCTCCATCTCTATTTCTGTGAAAATATAGATGTCCATCCTTTTCCCCACAAATAGGGCAAACTACTGGAAAGCATCCTTTATTTTGAGTTTCAATACTATCCAAAATCCCCATAATTTTATCATCATTATCTTTCCACATTTATCTTCCTCCCATAATGTAATCTGATAATGCATTACCAGAACTATATGCTGAAGATTCAGGCGCAATGCCACCTCTTATAAAATCACGCGCATGGTTTAATTCATGTGCAATTGTATTTGCAAGTTCTTCTTCACTCACCAAAGCATCTGATCCAATCTCTATAACATATGGATTGGCAGCTGTTGTTCTTCCATATATGCCTGGCCTTAGATCTGCATTATATTTGATAGTTATGCTCTGACCTGATCCTCTCAAATTTATTCCGTATTTTTCTGCTATGGTATTTGCATATGTTTCAGGATCCAATGCCATATCTAAAGTTTTTTCCGTCGCCAAAACTGGTCTTCCTTGTCTATTTCTTACATCTGTACCACCCTTACTACCACTCTCACTGCCACATTCTCCACCAACCTTAGATTTACATGTTTTTTTTGCAAACCCACTCGGATCGCTGTACATCACAGGATTGCTGTTACAGTATGCATACAGATTCAGTCCATCATTGTAGATGACATCTTCCTGTGTGAATCTTCCGATATCGGGAGCATAGTAACGTGCTCTCAGGTAATAGAGTCCTGTCAGTTCATCTTCTGCCTGTGCATTGTATCGCAGACGGTTTGGTGTAGTTTCTTCTGAAATGATTGTCTCACCAAATGCACTGTACTGATAAAAATCTTCGTCAGGTTCTTCACTTCATCCAGTTCTGCAAGCATGGTTCCGCCATGATATACGAAGTTCGTTACCTTGTCATTTTCTTCTAAGGAATAACGATATCCCTCTGCATCATAGTGGTTTGTCTGTTTAACGCCATTACCGGTTATTTCTGTATTTCGGTTATAGGTATCATAAGAGTAGATTTTTTTATGCTCTGTGCTGTGTTCCGCAATCAGATTTCCTGCAGGGTCATAAGTATAACTGATGTTCTTATCATCACCCATTAACTGTGTCAGCTGGTTTCGACTGTTGTAAAGATAGTTCTCTGTCCTGCCGTCCGTAACCCTGCTGATTCTGTTTCCTGACAGGTCATAACTGTATGATATCCTGCTGTCCCCACAGTTTTCAGACACAAGACGGTTCATGCTGTCATAGCCGTAAGCCGTAGTGACTGGCGTTTTATGTGTGCCATGATTTCCATGCACGGTTTCCTGCCTGCCGGTCCTGTTTCCAGATGCTTCATAGGTATAAGAAGCATCAAACAGCGGTGTCCGGTCTGGAAAGCCTGACCGCATTCCGGTAAGGCGGCTTCAGCCTCAGTATATGAATATGGAACACTTATGGACAGGGGGAGATGTATTTTTATAAAGTAACATGATTTAAAATAAATTAAATACAGATTGAATCATAATTTAATTCCATTTATAAACTAAATAATTTTTCAATAAACTCCTCAAAATCGATTCCCATTATCTCAACTTCATCATCATCCATTCCAATAAATGGAACTGAAAAAAATTGTCCTTCTTCATTAATTCCATATGCTCGCAGTTTTATATTCATCACCTTCTAGCACTCTAGAGACATAATTTAAAACAATTCTTTCAGTTGTGAATCTAGCTGTTTTGCATAAAAGTAATTATCTTTTGCATCCATACAATTGTCATAAAATAGTGCTACTATTTGTTCATCATTTGGTTGACAAATCACACATTTTGTATTACCTTGTGTCCAAATTCTAGGTAATAGTTGTCCGCTCAAACTTTCCATTAAATTTTCTACACTGTTAAAAAGAATTAACTGCTCAAACAAGTCATATGATTCAAGTTCAACATCTTTTTTAATTATATCAAATCTTTGGTTCCCTAAATCAGCTTTAGCTAAGATTGCAATATCATTCTTCTCAATAAAGTCACTAATATTCATTTTTCCTCCTAAAATCCAGAGTCAATCCATACTCCTGGTTCAACTTCTATCAACCTATTTCCTTTATCTATCCAATGCTGTGTAATTTCATTAGCTCTTAATACATTTCCACTACGCTCACTATTAAAAATTGATTTTGCAGGATGTCTACTTGGCGAACCCGCTGTATGCTGATTTCCGCTAGGATGATCTGGACCTGAAAGTTCATCTATCACACCTCCATCCCTTACAGGTATTTGATGCCTGTGATGTGGAGCCAGTTTCGTCCCTGCTGAATTTCCAGCAAGAAACGCATCTCGTTGAGCTAATGTGTACGGTCCTGCTTCTGTAATCGGTTTTGTAGAAAAGCTCGGGTCTCTTGGACTCATTATATGTCCATCTGGAACTTTTACTTCTTGACCTTTCCAATTCTTAACAGAGTCACTTCCACTCTCACTGCCACATTCTCCGCCAACCTTAGGTTCACATCCACTCGTTTTTGCAAACCCACTCGGATCGCTGTACATCACAGGATTGCTGTTACAGTATGCATACAGGTTCAGTCCATCATTATAGATGACATCTTCTTGTATAAATCTTCCGATATTTGGTGCGTAGTAACGTGCTCTCAGGTAATAGAGTCCTGTCAGTTTGTCTTCTGTCTGTGCATTGTATCGCAGACGGTTTGGTGTAGTTTCTTCTGGATTCATGGTGCAGTTATCAGTTCAGATACTGTTCCGTGAATAATTCAGGTTTAATTAATATTTTCTTCTACGAATCCAAGGAATGTATCCTGTAATTCATCTTCCGTACTAATACCATTAATCCTAACTTCAAATTCAAAATCTCCACCAGACAAGGTACTTGAACCATCTAATATACCAAAAACACTTGAAATTGTATCAATCATAATAAGTTCAGCAAATTTTAACATTTTTTCTTTTTCTTCAGAAGTCAATTTCTCATACAACTCTAATGCATTTATCCAATATTTGTCTGTAGCATTTTTTAGAGCTGTGTTATCAAGCAAATTTTTATATTCACCGACTCCGTCTTCAACTATTGTTTTGTAAATCTTTTCAACAAATTTTTCATTCATAATTACTATTTCCTCATTTCTGGATACATTTTCTTATTCATATCTATTAATTCCTTCAGTGCAGAATTAGGTATGTCAGGATATACCCTCTTTAATTCAAATAAATCTCTTGCAAGTAATTGTCTTGCATTAGTTATCCCCTTTGTACTCCTTGATACAATCCCTCTTTCTGGATGTCTATTTGTATGTCCCAGTTTCGGAACATTAATTGCAGGTGCCGTTAACTCATCATAATCTGCAACCAACTTTTTCATCAATGCTTTTTGTCCTACATGATGAGCATCCAAACCTTCCACACCTTTTATATCTTGATATGCACCAACCTGATACTTACCCGAAGAACTACCACTCTTGACAGAGACTCTTTACTAATTATCCAAGCCGATGCTCCTACCCCGAAAAATGAATACACTTCCCAAAGCCGACTGTTACATCTGCTTAAAAGTTTACCATATATTTGACATTTGCTCTACACATTTTCGCCAGCGTTTTCCACTACTGGCATACGGTACTCTGTACCATTTTTTAACATTCCATAAACTGTCTGTGAATGTCATAATTCATCTTGAAGTGAAACTTAATTGCAGTCAAATCTTGAAAAACACTTGCCTTCCTAATGTTTCAGTACACATTCTAGCAGTTTTGTGCTATAAAGATGAGCAAATGGATATCCTTCTTATACCACCACAATATGAAGAAATTTAATATAAATCCTCGTATCGAAATAATAAATACAGGGTCGGATGCTTCTTATGTAAAATCTGATAATATAGGGTTTACAAACACTTATCAAAACGTCAGTTCTGTAGAACGACTATATTTCTCCATTAGGAGAAATGCCTATACTGTATGGCTTTCCAGAATAGTCTGAAAACTTTGTCCTACACTCCGGTTCAAATGCATTATTCAGAATATGTGGAGATACATCTCATTCCACTACCGCCAAAATGAAGAACATCCTCCTTTGGATTACCGCTTTTTTGACCAGTTTTATATCTGAAATACTGCCTTTTGAGATTAGCTTTCGACAGTCATACAGAAAACGCATCATCTTCACAGCACCAAGTGTCATGAAAACAATGCGTTCTGCATCTTTGATGAAACAATGTTAAGTTATGATTTCGGATGTTCTTATATACACCCAGATGGCAAATTTCGCCCCTTATGGACGTGTGACAATATATTCAGAAAACTTATTTTATTATCCCAATAGATGATATCCCTCTTCCACCAGTTTAACTAATGATTTGCTAGCATATTCCTTTACAACTTTTCCGTTAGACGACACTTCTACACATTGTAACTGTTTTTTTATCCAGCTAACTAATTCCCTATACCATTTATCAAGCAATTCACTTTTTTGTATTAAAACGCCACTTGCATCGTAATATTTCATTTCAAGATACAATCTCCCTCTTTGAATTTCTTTTACATTTTCTCTTAACATAGTATCACGAAATTCAATCACAGGTGATACAGTTGTATCAATGTATCTTTTGCCATCCAAAATCTCTTTAAACTCAAGTCTACCAAATTCATCTTTAAATAAATATAATTTTAACCATAAATGGCTAGGGAAATCTAAAATTTCAACTGTACCCTCAAATCTTTTAGTTTCAAATATTCTTCCAGCATATCTTACATATTCGAAAAAAGCTTTTTTATCTATTTCATCCATTATGAATCTAAACTGTTTTCCCATAGTTTCTCCTACCTATCATATGGATGATAGATAATTTTTGCTCCATTATACTCTACTGACGAACGTATATCACGTATTGCTTTTCGTTCTCTTGATACAAGAGCACCAGTTCTTTTTGTTGTTCTTCCAACTTGATGAATTTCCATAACTCTTCCTTTACTATCATATACTACCACTCTCACTGCCACATTCTCCACCAACCTTAGATTTACATGTTTTTTTTGCAAACCCACTCGGATCGCTGTACATCACGGGATTGCTGTTACAGTATGCATACAGATTCAGTCCATCATTGTAGATGACATCTTCCTGTGTGAATCTCCCGATGCCGGGAGCGTAGTAACGTGCTCTCAGGTAATAGAATCCTGTCAGTTCGTCTTCTGTCTGTGCATTGTATCTCAGACGGTTTGGTGTAGTTTCTTCTGAAATGATTGTTTCACCAAATGCACTGTACTGATAGTAATTCTGTACTTCTCCCGACTAGTCAAGTATGTATCTGATACTGCCCTGTTCGTCAGTGATGTAATAAGAAGCAGCTTTGTTTTCACTCGTTAAACTGTTATTTAGTTCACTAACATGCCCTGCATATTCATTACCGAGAGTGTAGGTTTTTGCCTGATTACCTGCTTCATCCAGTTCCGCAAGCATTATGCCGCGACGATATACAAAGTTCGTTACCTTGTCATTCTCTTCTATAGAATAACGGTATCCCTCTGCATCATAATGGTTTTTCTGCGTAAAATCATTACCGTTTATTTCTGTGTTTCGGTTATAGGTATCATAAGAGTAGATTTTTTTATGCTCTGTGCTGTGTTCCTCCGTCAGATTTCCGGCAGGGTCATAAGTATAACTGATGTTCTTATCATCACCTGTTAACTGTGTCAGTTGGTTCCGACTGTTGTAAAGATAGTTCTCTGTCCTGCCATCTGTATCTCTGCTGATTCTGTTTCCTGACAGGTCATATTTATACGATATCCTGCTGTCCCCACAGTTTTCGGATACAAGACGGTTCATGCTGTCATAGCCGTAAGCCGTAGTGACTGGCGTTTTATGTGTGCCATGATTTCCATGCACGGTTTCCTGCCTGCCGGTCCTGTTTCCAGATGCATCATAGGTATAAGAAGCATCAAACAGCGGTGTCCGGTCTGGAAAGCCTGACCGCATTCCGGTAAGACGGCTTTTGCTGTCATAGGTATGGGCAGTTACCAGGCCGTTGCCATACAGCATCTGTGTCTGCATTCCGTTGCGGTCATAACGGTATTGTACGCTCAGGCCATTATCTGATACAAGCTTTTTAAGTCTTCCTGCTGCATCATAAGTATAATCCGTTCTTATACCTTGAGCAACGATACCTGATGGCTTTCCGTCTGCTCCGTAAGAGGTTTCATACAGTGTCTTTCCCCATGCGCTCTTGGTCAGGATCCTTCCTTCGCTGTCCCTTGTGTAATGGTAGACGGTCCCGCCTTCTGAAGCACTGGTGAGGAATCCGCGTTCATCATACGTATAGACGCTTCGTATTTCGGGTTCTGCGTTCTGACGGTTATCCGCCATGGCATTCCTGATGCCTGCATTCCTGCTTCCTGTCATGAGCACCGGATTGCCGTCCATGTTGTAGGTGGTCCTGATGAGGTTTTTGTTCTCATCAAGCCGGTAGCTGCACCTGCCTCCTGCATCGTAGCCAAAATACTTCACTGCCCCGTCTGCCCTGCGGATTCTCTCCACCCTGCCGGCTGCCCGGTAGGTGAATCTCGTTTCCTTTCCCATGGCATCTGTGGCACTTACCACATTGCCGGCATAGTCATACTCATAATGTTCTGTGCCGCCGTCAGGAAGGGGCACCTTCGTTACCCTGCCCCACAGGTCCTTTTCATACAGGGTTTTGTTCCCGCTGCCGTCCGTCTCGCTGTCCGGTCTGCCCCAGATATCATATTCCGCCCTGTAGTCTGCGGCTGTGTCAAGTCCTGACACGGCTGTCACTTTTCCTGTCGGATGGTACTCATACCTTGTGGTATTTCCTTCTCCGTCTGTACGGGCTGTGACTCTTCCAATGGCATCATAATCGAGGCTGTACTCTGTCTCTCCCTCACCGTTTATCCGGGATTTCTCCCTGCCCAGAGTGTCTCTCCTGTCTGTCAGGCTGCCCCTGAAATCATGCCTGTACTCTGTGAACTGGTAGTCCCTGCCCTCCTCCATCCTGCATGCCGAGCGGTCCGCACTGTCATATACATAACGTATTGTCCCGCCTTCCGGCAGCTTCACCAGCGTCAGGTTGCTGTCTCAATCATAGGCATATGACGTTATAGAAGATGCCCGGACTGTCTCTACACCGTCATAGTCCCTGATGAGCTGTACTTCTTTCCTGACCAGTCTGTCTGCGCGGTCATAGGTATAGCATACCCTTGCGCCGATTCCATCCTCCACGCGTATCAGGCGGTTCTCCCTGTCAACAGGTGAATTCATAGTATCTGTGCCATTTGCGCTGTTAAATTCAGGAAATCAAGTTGCCACTTTTTGAGCAAAAATCTGTAACAAATTTACTGTTTATCCTTGAAGATTTATTAACTAACAATAGGTTACATTCCAAATCCTTTATTCAAATAATTTGTCTGGATTTTCCTGAATTATATCAACTAAATAATCTATATCATTCCAATCAGTCAACTCTTTATTCTCACATGTTAGCTTTCCCTCATCTTCATCAAGTTCAGGGGTATCCGTATATATATATCGTTTCCTAATTATTTTGTTACAATTTATTACAACAAATTCACTGTCTAATTGACTATCATCAGTGTAATAATAAATTAATTGTCTTTCTTTAGATAATTCTAGTAAAAATTCTTCAGAAAAAGCATCACCCTCAAGATTGATAATATAAGTCCAATCATTTTTTTCTTTAAAAAGTAAATTATCTACTATAATATTTTCATTTTCAACTATACGTTCACTATCTGAAATACTTAAATAATAATTAATAACATCTTCAATATCTTGTTTTATAAATACTACACTATCTATCATTTTTTGCTATTTCCTTATTCCTTTCTCTTTTTGCCAAATATGTATCTTTTGTTGCAATGTCGTTGCTTCTGTATGTTTTGGGTTTTTTCCAACTTGAACTATTCCATTTTCTTCAAAAATTGCAATTCTTTTTGGATGTGGATTACTTTTCGTTCCATATACAGAATCATAATATTCTAAAGCGTCTTTTGGTAATAACTTTCTATTTATAAATTTTTCTCCAGTATATGTAATATTGCTTTGAATATTTTTTCCACCATCAGCAATTCCTAATTTATGATGCCCTGGTTCAATTTCACCATTTTTTACCATTCTTGTATATTCTGCCCTATTATTTGTATATTCAATTCCTTCAGTTATTTTATAATCATCTGGATGAGCATAGAATTCTGGATTTGTCTTATGTTTTTCTAAAATTTCATCATAATATGGTCCAAGTATTTCATGTGTATCAGAGTAATTACTACCCTTACTAGAAGAACTACCACTCTTACTATCATTCCCACCAACTTTATCACATTTTTCTTCACCATACCCACTTGGATCATAGTACACCACCGGATTATTCTTACAGTACGCATACAGGTTCAGCCCGTCTCCACGGTACACATCCTCCTGCACAAACCTTCCCAGCACCGGATTGTAAAACCTTGCCCGCAGATAATACTGCCTGCTGGTCTGGTCATACTGCTGTCCCGTGTAGAGGATTCTGTTGTGGAACTCTTCCATGCTATTTTGGAGCACGCCAAACGCATCGTACTCGTACCGGTTTTCTATCTCACCACCTCTTCCAGTGATGTATGCGGTGCTATTTTGCTCATCCAGATGATAGTAGTGGTAACCGTTCTTTTCCCGGTTCCAGCCTGCTGCTACTCCGTAGCCCGGAATATAACGGCTTATGGTATCACCTTCTGGACTGCTCTCTACGAGGAGTTCCCCGTTATGGTATGAAAAAGTTGTAACAGTTCCGTTTTCCACTGTCCCGGCACGCAGATACTCTGCGTCATACCGGTTTTCCAGATGCTTTCCGTCCGGCATGGTCATGGCTGTCTGCTGATGAAACGCATTATACGAAAATACCGCTGTTCCCTCTGCCCCGGCTGCTTCCAGCAGGTTTCCCGGCAGGTCATAACGGTATGCGGTTTTCTCTTTTTCAGAAAAGCGGCAGATTAACTGGTTTTTCCGGTTATAATGATACTCCTCCGTCCCACTTTTATCCAGCTTTTTCAGGCGGTTTCCGCAGAAATCGTAAGAATATGCGGTTTCCTCCCCATCCCGGCTCTCACTTGTCAGACGATCCATAGAATCATAACGGTAGGATACCGCCAAATCCGTCAGACTGTCACCGGAAAGTATGCATTTCCCCGTTTTCAGGGTTCGGTTTCCGTTCAGGTCATATTCATACCATAGGTCGGAGATAGTTTCCCCGTTTTTCCTCTGGAAATGCAGATGGATCATATTCCCATCCGTATCGTATTCATAGCGGGTGCAAAGACCGTTACCGTGCCGGATCTCCTTTAACCTTCCTCCCGGTGTATGGGCATACGCAGCCAGCATATCTCCATTCTCATCTCTCACACCGGATAAATTCCCGCGCCAGTCGTACTCATAAAACACCGGCTTTCCGCTGGCGTCCGTCAGGCTTTCCAGACTGCCGTCCGAAAAATAGGTGCAGGAAACAAGCGTCCTGCCGGACGCTGACTTTTTCAGCAGCTTCCCATCAGGGCAGTACTCATATGTGTAGCAGAAGCCTCCTGCCACCGCTTTCCTCACATTTCCTGACGCGTCATATTCAAAGCTTCTTGTGACACGGTTCTCCCCGTTTCGGTCTGTTCCGGTCTCAAGCACCGGATTCCCGTCCACGTTGTAGATGGAGCGGACTTCATTGCCGTTGCGGTCCACATGGAGTACCATGCGCCCCTCACGGTCATACCGGAAGGTCTCGCTGTTGCCCTCCTGGTCGGTGATCTCGCAGACCTTTCCCTGACTGTTGTAGCGGTAGGTGATCACGCCGCCGTTGGCATCCCTGGTACCGATGATATTGCCCGCAAAGTCATTATAATATCAACCGCCCCACATATGTTCAAATACTAATCCTTCTATATTCATACCTTCAATATAATTTTTAAATTTATCTGTACAAAATATATGACCTATCGAATAGTTTTTAATTTTAAACAAAATTTCATTTTCAACTTTACTTTTCTTAAAAACAAAGTTCTCTATTTTTTGGATTTTCTCTTTATTCCCTTTATAAACACGATATTTCATCTTCTGTAATTCCAAACAGTCAACTACATTTATGATATTTATTAGTGTATAATCGTCTTTGTCACAGATAAGCTCTAATTTTTCATAACTCTCCCCACATAATTTATCTAATTCCTTCAAATGCTCATTTTCAACTGCCAAGTATCCTCTCCCTAAATATGGCATACTTGTAGGCTTTAAAGTTATTCCTTTCAATGATTTTTCTACCAACTTCACAGTTATCCCTTTCCAATGGTCCGAAATCCGCCTACCATCAAAGTCATAGTACTGGAATATATTAAAATATGTATCCTCATTCATATCTAAAAAAAAGAAACCGTTTTTTTTGGTATTATACACTTCCCATACATTTACTATTTGTTCATCCATATTTATCCTCCCACTGCAATAGATTGACGAATATTCCCCATAACCAATAAGGAATTATCCAACATATTTTTTAACAAATACAAATTTACTTCGTATTTACCATGTTGTATTCCTAATAGAATACTGGACCCAGGCAGTCTTTCACATGGATGATACGATCCTTTAAATCGTAACCATATTTCTGCTCCCATGCTTCCAGTCCTTTTCCCTGGCGGGTAATTCCTGTAATTTTAAAAAAATACAGAGCCAGACGAATCTATTTTTCTCCCCTCTTTTTCTGTATATGTAACAGTCATACCTGGTTTACGATTTGCAACATCAAATAATTTTATTAAAACCTTGTCTACGACATCTTCATATAAACAAATATTTAATTTATTTGCCAATTCCTTTTGTAATTCTCCTAATTGAACATCCATGTCTTCTTCAAACATTTCAACATGCTCTTCATAAATTATGTTTGCAAACCTCCTCAATCTTTCTTTAGAAGAATATTGCGAGCAATCCAAATAGTCTATCCAATACGGGCAGTTTACTATTAACTCAAAAAAATCCTTCAAATTATCAGCAATCCGTCCAACCTTACCCTCACTTCCCCAATATCCAATAGAGTCATCTTCTAATAAAATATATTCACTACCTGACTTTTCTTTTGCAAATGTCATTCCTGCAATATTATATTTTAATTGCCCATTCTGATTTTGAGGCTCCTTTAAAATCGGAAGGATAGATACATCACATATTTCGTCCAACAATTCTGATACTTCTCTATTACAACGTATAAACTTTATTATATCCATATTAGCCCCCATACAGTTTAACTTTTACATGTATCTTCAGTTTTTTCTTGATTTTTTAAATTATGGGCAATACCGCACAACTGCTACGATACGCATTACCGGGCGG
>ULWU01034982.1_pt1 | contig 11734 bp, 7 predicted proteins | sample 1960661 | NCBI WGS metagenome assembly ULWU01 (sample SAMEA4835821, study PRJEB28245) | human gut metagenome | biome: gut microbiome; material: fecal sample | place: Denmark | collected 2008
CAGGCACCGTGATAAGGACAGCAGCCTTCATAGGTATCCTCCGGGTGCTTGCGCAGGAAGATATGTCCGCCCTCGGGATGCATCAGGCCATGCAGCAGTCTGCCGTTAATATATGCCCCTACACCTACTCCCGTACCAATGGTGATATAGAGTGCATTCTCACACCCCTTGGCTGCGCCGAAGCGTACCTCGCCAAGCACTGCTCCATTGACATCTGTATCAAAACCTACAGGGACTTTCAGTGCTTCCCGGAACGCTCCCGCAAAATCATAAAATCTCCATGCCAGCTTCGGAGTGCTGGTAATATAGCCGTAGGTTGCTGATTTTTTATTCAGATCCACTGGGCCGAAACAGCCGATCCCCAGTGCCTCGATTCCTTTATCCTGAAAATATGCTATCATTTTCGGCACCGTACTCTCCGGTGTCTCCGTAGGGAATACTGCCCTGTCGAAAATCTTTCCCTGCTCATCTCCTATGGCACATACCATCTTTGTGCCGCCGGCTTCAATTCCGCCTAATTTCATTCTGACATCCTCCCAATACAACTTTTTACTATGCCTGTTCCCTGTTCAGGATCCGCTTATGGAACACCAGCACAAACAACAGAGTAAAGAGTATCATTGCTGCCGGCATGATCAGAAAGCTCCTGCCATATCCTGTTTTTTCAGCAATGTCTCCGTAAATATAGTTAAATCCAATATCAAACAGGGATGCCACACTGATGATCAATCCGGACATCGTAGACACTTGCGACGGATCATAAAGTCTCCCGATGGCCATAACCAGTGTCGGATAAATGATCGAGCAGAACAGTCCGGCCAGACTCAGCATCCAGAGTGCCCCACTGAAGATCCCTGCCGCATAAAGCACTGCAGAAATCACAGAAAACAAGGCAATGCTCGGGAATACCTTCAGCCGGTCAACCAACGGAGAAAAGACCAGTCTTCCCACCGTCATTCCGCCAAAAAACAACGCCATATAATTGGCAGCCTTTCCCTGCTCCAGTCCCAGCGCATTGGTTCCGTAGATCACAAACCAGTTCAGCATTCCATGTTCTGCAATAAAGTATACACCAAAGATCACCACCATGACAATCCAAAGGTAGTTTCCCTTCATTTTCCTTCCCTGCCGATCCTTTTCTGCCTTCTTCACTTCTCCGCTGTCCGGGATCTGCAGTTTTAAAATGATCAGGAACGCCAGAACGCCGATGGCAAAAAGCACCCCTGTCACAGCTTTCCATCCGCCAAAATCGTTAGCCAGATTTCCGATCAGACTCTGTCCTCCGCTGGTACCGATTCCCTGCGTAAAGAACAATACATTGACGATCATGGCCGGTGATGTGGCAAAAATGAACGGTGTGATCAGTGTAATGGACGTATTCAACAGCGTAGAAGCTCCCATTGCCAGGAACATTCCCACCAGCAATGCATAATAGTTATCTGTAAGCAGGAATACCAGCATTGCACACATCCATACTGCGAGAAATCCCAAAAAAGCCTTTTTGCGGTCGATCTTATCCATGATTCTGCCTCCGGCCAGCAGGAAGCACAGATTTCCCGCATAGCTTACGGCTATGATCGTGGACAGCCCCTTTGCCGTCAATGCAAAATGCGTCTGAAAAATGCCGGAGAAAATACCTCTCAGGCTGTCACTGATTCCCAGGCCGACCATCAGGATTGCAAATCCGATGAGAGCGATCCTTCTATTACTCTTCTCCATTCTGGCTCCCATCTTCCGGCTCTTCTACATCGATCCGTACATTTTCTACATTTCCCAGTGTCACGTCCTCCTCGTAAAAAGGCAGGATTCCTTCTTTCTTCGTGATCTGAATATCATGGAAGGAGACATTCTTCACATAATCCGCATAGATTCCGGAAATCTTTGTGTGGATCTCTCCCTCTCCCTGGCAGGGTCTCTTATCGTAGCCGTTGATCTCCCACTTGGATTTCTTATCCAGTGTCAGCCGAATGCCCTCAAAGGTCACATCTTCAATATAATTGTCTTCACTGCCCAGCAGGAAAATGCCGTTTTCTCCCTCGCAGGTAATATTCTGGAAGCGGATATTGCGGATCTTACCGGCCTTAACTCCGGGTTTGCGATCCAGCGCAGTCAGGCAGACAGCCTCCGCTCTTCCCCACCATTCATAAGAGAACCTTCTGGTCTCCATAATGATGTTGGAAAAGATTACATTTTCCACGTTGCCATTATCTCTGATCTGAATGGAAATTCCACGGTTACTTCTGGAAATACAGCAATTTTCCACCAGAATATTCCGGAAGTCAGACTCTCCCTCCGTGCCGAATTTGATGGCAGCACTGGTGGATACCAGGGTACAATTGGTGACCACGATATTTTCACAGGGACCGTATTTCTTATAATCCCCGGAATTTTTCAATACGATGGCGTCATCTCCACATTCAATGTGACAGTTACTGATCCGGACATTCTGACAGTGATCCGGATCGATGCCATCGGAATTCGCCATCTTCAGATTATTCAGCAGGCGGATACCGTCGATCAGCACATCCTTACAGCCTACCAGATGCACTGTCCAGAAGGCACAGTTCGTCAGGCGGACTTCCTTGATGGTCAGATGCTTTACATCCTCCAATAGCAGGAGCGGAACTCTGGGATAATAGGAACCCTCGATATGATAACCCGAGTCATCTCCGTAAAAGACAGATTCATTGCCATCAATGGTACCCTGTCCGGAGATCGTCACATTTTCCTGTCCCAGCGCATAGATAAAGGCATGGAACGGGCGTCCTGCATATTCACTGTTCAGGAAAGAAGGCAGGCCGGATTCATGGGCTGTGATTTTACCATTGTTGCGCAGCGGGTAATAATCTTCTATATTGCTGCTGGCTTTCCAGACAGCGCCCGGCTCCAGATGTACCTCCACATTGGATTTCAACAGCACATATCCGGAAGAATATGTCCTGCCGCCGGGGAAGAGGACTACGCCTCCTCCCTGTTCTGCACACGTATCGATTGCTTTCTGAATGACAGGGGCATCATTGGTCTGTCCATCGCCCACTGCACCGTATTCTAATATATTGATCATAATTTTCTCCTTCGTAACCCTCTCACTTTTTTTCATTCACAATACGCAGGGTCTTGATTTCATAAGGCTTCATAGTAAAGCTCCATCCGTCCTGTGCACGGGTCATATCCGCATTCTCCACCCCGGAAAAATTCTCCATGCAGTCACAGACTGTTACCTGTGCATCCGGAGCAAGTGGGAAGTTCACATGCACTTTGGTACGCATTCCCCAAGTCTCATAGATACGTACGATGATGCCATTGCCGTCCTCTGCTGCTTTCACAGTATCTGCCATCACATTTTCCTCTGCTATCTGCAGCATTGAGAAGCTGTCTTCATAGATACCCTGTACCTTCTCCCATGCCATCGGGCAGTTCAGATCGTAAGCTTCTCTTACCACACTGCCCTTGCGGAAATCTCCCTGATGAGGGAACAATGCGTAGGTAAATTCATGCTGTCCCTGATCTGCATCGGGATTGGGGAAAATACCTGACTTGATCAATGTCAGTCCCATCACACCCTCATGGACATCATAACCGTATTTGCAGTCATTCATCAGTGCCACACCATAACCGGGCTCGGAAAGATCTGCCCATTTGTGTGCGCATACCTCGAATCTTGCACGATCCCAGGATGTGTTCTTGTGTGTCGGCCGCTTTACATTGCCGAACTGGATCTCATAATCCGCTTCATGTGCCAGAATATCCACAGGGAAGGATACTCTGAGCAGCTGTTGATGTTCCTGCCAGTCCACTCTGGTCTGAAAATCGATCCTTGCGGTGTGCCGGTAGAAACGAATGGTCTGTTCGATCATGGAATCCTGGAACCGCCTGCGCACATGTAATGCCGCCGTCTCCGGTCCGTTCTCCAATACTTTGAATTCTTCCACATCAATGACATCCCAGGATTTCTCCAGATATCCCTCGTCAATATTCCAGGCATCGAATTCTGCCGGCCGATCCTCATATACGGTGAGGCGGTTACCCATCCTGCCCTTTTGGATCAGTTCCCGGTCCTCCCTGATATCCACCAGGCTTGTGATCTCAGCATTGGCATCAAATCTTACGGTAAAATAGGGCGTTTTGAAGCTTACCGGTCGTCCGTTTTCCTCCATTACAAGCTCAGTGAAACAGTTGTCCTCTCCGGAGTTCACCGCTCTGCACACAGTAACACCGCTGGGTCCTGCTGTTATTTTCTGCCAACTGCCCTCTGCATTCCGGATCAGTGCCGTACGTGCAAAGCTCAAAGGATTCCATACTGCGCAGACCTCCTCATTCTTCTCCGCACGATACCGGAACAGCTTTTCCCGGATGCTCTTCTTCGCTGTTTTCATCATTTCTTCATCCGCAGCAAAAATCTCTTCATACTGTGCGGCGGAATCCTCATACACTTCCTTAATAGAGGAACCGGGCAGAATATCGTGGAACTGGTTCAGCAAAAGCAGTTTCCAGCTGTGTTCCAGTTGTTCCTGTGGATAGAGATACTTTTGATCCAGAAGTGATGCCATTGCTGCATACAGCTCGGTTTCGCCGTTTTTGAACTCAGCCTTACGATTATATTTTTTATTCTGTGCCATGGAAGTATAAGTACCACGGTGGAATTCCAGATATAGTTCACCATCCCATACCGCCAGACGCTTTTTGTCCATTTTGTCTTCCAGAATATGAAAGAATTCCTTCACCCCTGTCTGTCTTGCTGCAGGACATTCCACGATGCTGTGCTCCAGCCTTCTGCTCTGCTCAAGCATTTCTTCCGTGGGGCCTCCACCGCCATCACCATAGCCGTAACAGGTCAGCACCTCAGTGCTCACATCCTTATCCTGATACCGCTGCCAGGTACCCATGAGCTGGGAGGCATTCTGCAGACCATTATAAGTGGTGGAATGGTTTCCCACCATCTTCAGGTCACCCGGCTTCTGATAGTTTCTGGTAGAAATCAGATGTGTCAACACTTCCGTTCCGTCAATGCCCTTCCAGAGAAAGGTGTCGTGAGGAAACCGGTTGAACTCATTCCATCCGATTTTCGTGGTCATAAAATAAGGAATCCCGGATTTCTGCAGGATCTGCGGCAGCGCCGCACTGTAACCAAAGACATCCGGCAGCCACAATACTTCATTTTTCTCCGCACCGAGCTCTTGTTCAAAAAATCTGCGGCCATAGATGATATGCCGGATCAGGGATTCTCCGGAGGAAATGTTGCAGTCCGGCTCCAGCCACATGGCCCCTTCCGCTTCCCATCTGCCCTCTTTGATCCGTTCCCTGATTCTGGCCAATACCCCGGGAGCATCTTCCTTCACGAACTCATAGAGCTGTGGCTGACTGGACATAAAACGGTATTCCGGATATCTGTCCATCAGGTTCAGTACCGTCTCAAAGCTGCGCACTGCCTTTTGTCTGGTCTGACGCAGGGGCCATTTCCATGCCACATCAATATGGGTATGGCCGATACTGTGCACCGTCACCGGATTCGGTCTTCTGTCGGCATAATAAGTACCTTCCAGATCCTGCGCCGCCATTTTCATGCTCTCAAAGCATTCTGCGGATCCGGGTCTGCGCAAATCCAACAGATTTATGCATCTTTCCAGTGCTTTAAAGCCCTCGATCCTGGATAGATTGTCCTCCGGCAGAAGATCCGCAGCTTCATAGACAGCCTGCATGTCATAATAGAGTCCCGCCGCCTCTTCCCGGTAGACTGCCAGCTCCAGGCGGAAGAAATTCGTACCGGTAAACGTGCCTGCATACGCACTGGAATACGCATAAAAAGCCAGTTCGTAAGTCTCTCCTGCTTTGGCATGCTCCGACAGAATGATAAACTGATGGTTCATATCCAACGTGGCTGCAAATCTGCCGTTCACATAAGCCATGATCTGGGGATTGTCCGTATTCCAGATATCTGTGGCTCCGGTATTCAGCACGGCACGGACTGTATGCCCCTCCATCTGCTCCGGGATCGCCACATCTGCCAGGAAGAAATAATGCTGATCCAGCTCTCCCCAGGTCTCATTGCGGCCGAAATCCCGGAAATCTTTTCCTTCTCTGTGGAATTCCTCCTCAAAATGGTAATCCGCTTTGGCGATCTTCACGGAAATTACCGGTTGTCTGTCACTATATATCATCTGCTCTACGGCTTCGAGAACAGCTTTGATTCGATTTCTAACAGTGTCCATATCACACTCTCCTCTGATTTTTATCTGAAAACAAGAAAAGCGGGGAGAACCGGAACAGTCTCCCCGCCGAACAGCTTTAGCCCTTGATACCGGTGGATGCAATTCCTTCTACCAGATATTTCTGCATAGTCAGGAAAATAACAAATATAGGAATCAGGGACAAGGTTGCCATTGCAAACATAGCACCCCAGTCAGAACCTGCGGTAGGATCCGAGAACATCTTCAGAGCGTAACTCACCGGATATTTCAGAGGATCGCTTAAGTATAACAGTGCTGCCAGGAAATCATCCCATCTCCACATAAAGGAGAAGATCGCACTGGTTACCAGTGACGGTTTGATCAGAGGAAGGATGATACGGAAGAAGATCGTATAGGTAGAACATCCGTCCATTCTGGCCGCCTCATCCAGATCCATTGGAATCCCCTTGATGAACTGGATATTCAGGAAAATGAAGAATCCCTGACCGAACCACTGGGGAACAATGATAGGAAGGTAAGAACCGACCCAGCCTAATTTATTAAAAATTATGTACTGCGGGATCATTACTACCTGGAACGGAAGCATCATGGACAACAGCATGCAGGCGAACCAGAATCCCTTGAATTTGAAGTTAATTCTTGCGAAGCCGTATCCGATCACAGCAGAGGAAGCCACTGCTCCGATGGTGGATAAACCTGCGATCACAAAAGAGTTTTTGAAGAAGGTTCCGAAATTGTATCCGGCAAATCCCTGCCAGCCTACCTTGTAGTTCTCCAGAGAGAAGTGTCTCGGGATCAATTCCGATGCCGTTCTTATAATCTCATTGGTATCCTTAAAAGAACTAAGTACCATCCATACTAACGGATATATCATCACGCAGGCAAAACAGAAGGTGAAGATATGATAAATCACTCCGATAGCAAATCTTTTTTCTTTATATCCTTTTTTCATACGCTCACCATCAACCTTCTGATTCATAATATACCCACTTGTTCTGGGTCTTGAACAAGATCAGTGTCAAAATTCCTACTACCAGAATCATAAACCATGCAAGTGCACATCCATAGCCAAGTTTGTTATAGGTAAATGCGTTCTGGTACATATATACAGTATAGAAAAGGGTGGTATCCCTTGGTTTTCCCTGTGTAATAATATAGCTCTGTGTAAATGCCATAAAGCCGTTGATCAACTGGTTGATCAGATTGAAGAAAATCGTGGGGGTCAGCATGGGGAGTGTGATCTTGAAGAACTTATGGACACCGCCAGCTCCATCCATGGTGGCTGCCTCATATAAGCTTACGGGAATCTGCTTTAATCCTGACAGGAAGATCAGCATGGAGGATCCGAACTGCCATACTGCCAAAATGATCAGGGTCCAGATTGCAGTATCGGAACGTCCCAGCCATGCGATATCCAGTCCGAACAGACCGTTGATCACACCGTCACTGGCGAACATTCTTTTCCACAGAATGGCAACCGCCACACTGGAACCGATAATGGAAGGAAGGTAATACACTGCTCTGTAAAAGCCGGACAGCTTGGTGCTCTTCACCAGAAGCATTGCTACGATCAATGCCATGATCAGACGAAGAGGTACGGAAAATACCACGTAATACATGGTGACACCGAATACCTTCCAGAATTTCGGATCATCCGTGAACATGGTAATGTAGTTTTCCAGCCCAATGAATGTCGGGGACTGTAAAATATTGTATCTTGTAAATGAAAATGCAAAAGATAAAAGCATGGGAACCATCATGAATGCCAGAAATCCGATAATGAACGGTCCGACAAACACATATCCGGATACGTTAGGACTATCCAGCCACTGGCCCAATGTTCTTTTTCTCTTTGGGGAAGTCTTTTCTTTGCTCATTTTTCCTCTCCTTCTGCCGTTTCTATAACAAGCGCCCGGCTCCCGCCCGATGCCGGATGGGATCCAGGCGCCCTTTGATTACAATTTGTTATAACGGTCTTACTTCAGAAGTCTTACTTCAGAAGTCTTACTTCTCGTCTTACTTTGCCGCCTCGCTCAGAATCTTCTGAGATGTGGTTACGAATTCTTCTGCTGCTCCCGCTGCATCTGTATCTCCATAACGCAGGTTCTCAACAATGGTCTTGGCCTGTGCTTCTACTTCACCCTTACCGGAGGGATCGGGATCATCAATAGGAGTTGCGATCTTGGATACTTCTGCGATATAGTCAAATACCTTCTGGGAATTCTCATCCACATTAGGTTTGATCGCTTCTGCTACATCACTGTTCACAGGGATACCTCTCTCTGCCATCAGGATATTGTTGCACTCAATACTGTTGGTGAACCAGTCCAGGAATTTTGCAGCTTCCTCTTTATTCTGGGAAGTCTCAGCAATAGAAAAGAACTGGCTGGGCTTTAAGAACATCGGTTGGGTGGTTGCATCGCTGGTAGTAGGATACATGGTGATTCCCAGATCTCTACCGGCTGGGTTGGCAATACTGATGTACTGGTTGGAATAAGAAAAGTCATTCCATGTGGTTCCATCAATGATGGGCTTGGTCTCTACTACATCCGGGTTCTTCTCTGCCAGAAGATCAGGAGAAATAGCGGATTCCGCCTTGTTGAACTTATCTACATTAGCGAAGTGGGTTTCGCTTGCAGTCTTGGTTCCTGCTGCCAGTTCATCGAACAAATGAGATCCCTGGGTTCTTGCGATGATCTGCATCATATTGATGCCGCCATCGTAGTAGGTCTTCACACCGGTCTTCTCGTAAATGGTCTGTCCGATATCATACAGTTCTTCGATGGTCAGCTGCTCGGGAAGCTCTACACCGGCCTGTTCTACGATTTCTTTGTCATATACCATCATAGGAGCATTACTGCCAAGGCTTAATGCATAACAGGTTCCATCAATAGATCCACTATCGATAACGCTGTCTGCAATCTTGCTGGTGTCAATGACACCGCTGTCAATGAACTGGCTCAGATCAGCAAGCTGGCCGCTCTGCTGATACTGTTGCAGATAGGAGTAATCCATCTGGATAATATCGGGAAGGTTGCCGCCTGCTGCCATTGCAGAAAGCTTATCCCAGTAGCCGGACCAGTCGGTAAACTCTACCTTGATCTCTACATTGGGGTTCTGTTCCATGTAAAGGTCAACTGCCTTCTTGGTTACATCATTTCTTGTCTGGTTGCCCCACCAGCAAAGGCTCAGGGTTACTTTGTCACCACTGGCAGCCTGTGCTGCGCTGTTATCACCTGTGGCAGCGGAGCCTGTGCCAGATGCATCAGAACTGCCTGCGCTGCTTCCACATGCAGCCAGAGACATGGTCATCAATACAGCCATAAGACCTGCAATCATTCTTTTCTTCATTTGTTATACCTCCCATACAATCTGTCGGGTATGTGTCCTGCACATCCCTCGTTGTTGTTTTGATGAATTTATTTTATGTCCATTTTGCATAATGGTAAAGTTAAATAACGGTTCTGTCGATGCAAAAAATGGCTTTTTAACCATAATCTTACATTTTTTTCGTCACATTTTCATACTTTTTTCAGTTTTTCCATATTCCATATGGCATTTTGCATAATTTCGTGTTCAAAAAAGGTTTCTGAGTGTTCAAAAAACGGCTTTTTGTTTTCTTCCCACGGATGAAAATTGAACTTCCCATATTTTTACTATATAATAACCATGATACGGAGGTTTTTCCATGAGCAATTTATCACAGCGTTTTAATAATCTGTCTTTATATAAGAAAATACTACTGATCCTGTCAACGACATTGCTTTTTGTGTTCTTTGCTTTTGTTGTGGGCATTCAGCTTCTTTCCCAGTATTATGCCCGTGAGCTGTATACTTCCAATGCACAGTCTCTGAATTATGTATCTTCCTTCGTCTCTGCAAGAATGGAGACCGTGGAATCCGGTTCTGCCCGGATCCTGTCCGATACCATCATTCAGACGAATCTCACCGATATCATGGATGCTCCCACCAGTATCCGTAATGCCCAGAGAAAGCAGACGATATATCAGGCTCTCTATCCTTATATTTTTGATGACGACTATATCAAATCCATCAGTCTGATACTTCCTGACGACACACTGATCTGTATGGGAAATACTTCCGATCTGGATGCTTTTCCTCTGGAGGAACTGGCAGAAAATGCAGCAGCCTGCCAGGGGCGTGCCAGCTGGAGTGCACCGGCTTCCCCCGGGAATACCATCGTACTTTACCGGGATATCCGGCAGCTTCGCCATCTGACCCTGGATCATCTGGCTTACCTGTACATAGTGATCGACCTGGACCAGCTGATCAGTGATGCCCTGGAGAATGCCGGATATTCTCTCTCCACGCATTCCCGTTTTATCCTGTTTGCAGGAAATGCGCAGTTTTACCCACAGGAGACTTACCATCCGGAACAGTATTCCAGCCTGCTGCAGTCGCTGAATCATGGCAGCAGCCATTATTCTATTCTTTCCATAGATAAACGAAAGACCTTTGTCATCCAGGGAGATTTTCCACGTACCGGATGGAATTATCTGTATTTTCAGGATTACGATCCGCTCTTTTCTGCGATCCATACCGTTCTGATCCGGATGATCCTGTTCTCCGCCGTGGTCGTGATGATCGCTCTGTTTCTGGCACTGTTGCTTCTGCGCAGGATACTGCACCATCTGGATCTTCTGGTAGAGAAGATCCGCCGCTTCGGACAGGGACTCCCGGATCCGGAGGACACCGCTCACTACGATTACAGTCTCCGCACCGATGAGATCGGGCAGCTGCATGTCAGCTTTGACGAAATGAAATCCAATGTAAAGACTTTGCGGGATAAAAACTATGAAAAGCAGCTGTTGCTCCGGGATACCAATATCAAGATGCTGCAGCAGCAGATCAACCCGCATTTTCTCTACAATACCCTGGATACCATCAACTGGATGGCGCAAAAATACGGTGCCGATGACATCTCCACCATGGTCCGTTCCCTGGGGAATCTGTTCCGCGCTGCTGTCAACAGCAAAGAAGACCTGATCCCTTTAAAAAAGGAACTGGACGTTTTAAAGGATTATATCCGGATCCAGCAGATCCGTTTCGGAGACCGGTTGGACTTCCAACTGCATGTGCCGGATGACATTTCCCATATTTATGTCCCGACACTTTGTATCCAGCCTCTGGTAGAGAACGCATTAAAATATGCTCTGGAATTCAGTGACGATGTCTGTCATATCACCGTCACCATTTCCGAAAAAGACACCGTCTACCAGATTACCGTAGCAAATACCGGTTCCTATTTCGAGGATGATCTCATCTGGAAGCTGGAACACAGGCAGGTCACTCCCCAGGGTTCCGGTGTGGGACTGGTGAATATCAACTCCCGCCTGAAGCTGCTCTTCGGCGACCGGTACGGCTTATCTATATACAATGAAGACGGAATGGCCATTGTACTGCTGTCCATTCCCAAAGAAAGAGAGGATTCTTATGCTCAGATTGATGATTGTAGATGATGAACAGATCATACGTGAAGCACTTTCTTCCATGATCGATTATACCTCCCTCGGCTACGAGGTGATT
>ULWU01062203.1_pt1 | contig 11552 bp, 9 predicted proteins | sample 1960661 | NCBI WGS metagenome assembly ULWU01 (sample SAMEA4835821, study PRJEB28245) | human gut metagenome | biome: gut microbiome; material: fecal sample | place: Denmark | collected 2008
AGGTTGACCAAACTTTTATAATTGCTTGGCTAAACTGTGAGCTAAACCATAATTTATTATTACCCCAATATTAAAAATAGAACCTATTTATCAAAAGTTGGTATATAGTCAAAAAAGCACTCGTCAAAAGACGAGTGCTTTTTTAATGTTTTTTGGAGCGGATGACGGGGCTCGAACCCGCTACCTCCACCTTGGCAAGGTGGCGCTCTACCAGATGAGCTACATCCGCATAATAAAAAGGGCAAAGGTATAAAACTTTTACCCTTTGGTGGGAACAATAGGACTCGAACCTATGACCCTCTGCTTGTAAGGCAGATGCTCTCCCAGCTGAGCTATGCTCCCATAAAGTTATTGTTATTTGTAAAAGCACCTCTTACGAAGTGCTTTTACAAAATTTGGAGGCGACACCCAGATTCGAACTGGGGAATCGGAGTTTTGCAGACTCGTGCCTTACCACTTGGCTATGTCGCCGAAATGCTGTAATCTCAATCAGCGATATTGATTATATCAAATACGGATTGATTTGTCAAGCATTATTTAAAAATTATTCAAAAATTTTTTACGAATTAAAAAAGCGGGTTTATCTGTTTATAAGTTTGCCGATATTTTTAAGTGCGATTGAAATTGTGCCGTCGTTGTTGTTGATAAACTCAATATATCTGTCATCTTCAAAATATTCTACGGGTACGGTTATTTCTATGCCCGTATCGGTTTTTATTTTCTGACTTTTGCTGGCTCTTACGGCAGATGTTTTTTCGATTTTTAAGTCTTTGGGTATTTCTTTTTCTTCGATTTTCTTTTCAAATGCCTCTTGCATAATTGGTGACTCCGAAAAAATATTTTCGGCAAGTTCCTGTGTGGAAATGGTGTCGGATTCCTCGCAGTTTTCGACAATGTAGCTTTTTGCCTTTGAAACGGCGACTGCCGAGTTTACTCCGTATTCTTCGGCAACCTCGTTTGCGGTTTCCCTTACGATTTTTACAGCCTCTTTTGCGGAAACGCCCGATGAACATTCGAGCAGTATTTCCGGAAGTACATATACGCTGTTGCCGTCGATTTGGCGCTTTTTATCAGAAAAATGTATTTCTCCCGTTTTCATATTTATAATCGCATATGAATCTATTTTTTGCGACGGGGCAGGCAAGATAGCGTAATGCTTCATAATTTCGTTATGAATACCGTTTTCATCTGTAATTACCTGATGAGTATAGGCGGATTTGTTTGTTATAAGCAGAATTGCAAAGTAGTCGGAATCGTCATTTATATAATCTGCCGCAACACAATCTATTGCGTCAAGTTTGTCGGAAAGAGAAATATTCTCATAAAGAACATTGGCAATTTGTGAAGTGAAATCTATAAATTCAAGACCTTTGTTGCCGTATTCCGTCAGCGCCGCCGCAAAACCGCTGTCGGCATTAAAAGTACCGCTTTTTCCCGCAGAATCCTTGTGAAGTTTTTCAAGGTGCTTTTGAAGAAATGTGCTTACCGTATCGTCTGTACAGTCGAGTTCATTTTGAGAAAAAACGCTCATTCCCGAATTGAAGTCAAGTATATGTAAAACAGCTCTTTTAATAATCATATCATTTTCCCTAATCTGTGTAATATTTTGTTAAATAAAAACGAATATCGAATAATCAGGCACAAGCCGCCGACATTCCGTTGAAATTTATTATATTCTCATATTAAATAAAAATCAAGAGATACAGAAAAACCCGCACCGAAAGTCATAAAAACAACTCCTCGGTGCGGGTTTGGTTGGCGTGCCAAAAGGGAATGAACCCCCGCCCTTCTGCTTAGAAGTTCATTCCGAAGCGTTATTTCCAAGATAAACGAACCTCAACTTTTCCCATCCTAATGCGGTTTTCAGCAGGAAACATGGACGGTAAAGTCCGACAAAGCACCGCTTTTTAAAAAAACAAAAGTTAAGGTTCTCGCAATAGAAGGCGTCAAGCTCATAGTAGAACCCGTAACAGAATGAGAGGTAAATAATGTTAGGACTTATTATTTTAGGAATTATCCTTTTAATCCTGCTTATAGTAATCGTAAGCAATGTAAAATTAGTACCGCAGGCACACGCATATGTAATTGAAAGACTCGGAACATATCATGTAACATGGTCAACAGGCTTGCATGTAAAAATTCCGTTTATCGACAAGATTTCAAAGAAAGTATCATTAAAAGAGCAGGTAATTGATTTTCCACCGCATCATGGAGTGAATAAAACGATACCTTCTTGTAAATCTTAAAAAGTAAGGAAATATCGCAGAATTAGAAATAATCAATAACAATTATTTATTTAATATTTTTAACATCTGAGCCATTGGGCTCTTTTTTTATGCCTAAAATTCTTGTAAACTTGTTTTTCGTGTTACAAGAATGACTGATGAGGACGGTAGAATAGAGGGGGTGAGAGATGTTGAGAATATAGTAAAGATCCACCGGCTTAGCCGGTGGATTTTTACTTTGCAAAAATGCATATGAGATTCTTTAAAAATGTTAATTATAAATAAGAGGCAGATTCATTTTTATATTTCTGACTAATCGCCGACTCAAATCACGCCAAATGTGCTATATTAGATTCTTCAAAAGTAGTCAAGTAGTAGTCGGTTAAGAGGGCAGACTACTTTCAAAATCAACCGTATAACGATAATTTTATTATAGCATATAATCGTTTAATAACGACGATAATTATAATTTTTTAGGTTTTGCACATGAGTTGCGAACTTTTATTGGACAAGGCAGATAGACACGCATAGGAGAATGATAATCGGTGCTTTTAGATTTCATCATATTCAAAATAAATCTAATGCCGTAAATACCCATTGCATATACAGGTGCGTTTACCGTAGTGAGCGGAGGGTTTGTATATCCCGAAAGCTCCGTGTTATCAAATCCCATAACAGAAATATCCTCAGGAATTTTATAACCGTTTTCTTGCAGAGCTCTCATTGCACCGATTGCAATAGGATCGCTTGCCGCAAAAATAGCTGTGGGGAGATTTCCTTTGCTGATCATTTCTGACATCATTTTATAACCGGATGATGTTGAAAATTTGTCCTGCATAATAAACCCATCGTATTTAATGTTTAGTGCATCGCAAATGTCTGTGAAAGTGTTGAGTCGTTTATCAGGAAATATCGTTCCGTCCTCAAGCTGTTCAATGCCTCCGATAAAGCCAACTGTTCTATGGCCTAAATCATATAGATATTTAATTGCATCGGACACTGCCTGACGAAAGTCGAGCGATACGGATGTGATTTCAATATTCTCAACGGTCATATCAAGAAAAACAATTTTATTATTCAATGAATGCAGTAATTTTATTTCTTGTTTACTAAACTTCCCGAGGCAGATTATGCCATCAACATCGCAGAGTACATTCTGATAGTCATTGTCTGTTTTAAATGTTCGTACAATACTTATATTATTTTTTGAACAGTAGTCCTCGATACCCTGTCTCATCAAAAAGTAATAATTATCTTCAATTTCCTGTTTGAAAGAGAACCATTGTAGAATTCCAATGCGACATGAAGGTGCTGATGTAACCCTTTTTTTCTTTACATAATTAAGTTCTTTAGCTGCTGCAAATATTTTTTGCTTCGTTTCAAGCGAGGTGCTGAGGGTAGTGTCATTATTAAGCACTCTTGAAACAGTAGCAACTGATACATTTGCCTTTTTGGCAACATCTCTGATTGTAGCCAATTGAATCACCTCACTACCATTATAGTGAAATATTACCAAAAAATCAAGTTGTGTTTAGTAAAAAACGGAGAAAGCAAAAATGTTTACCAAAAACTATTGACAGTTTACGAAACAAAACATATAATTTAGTTAACATAAAAACAAAAGAAACATTATTATCAAATAATGGCGAAATCTTTTGTGCAGGTTGTCACGGCGTTTCATTTAAAATTAAAAGGAGGAAAAATTATGAAACAGACATCATCACAACCAAGACTTGATGGCAAAATCCCAGGTAGAATCAAATACACCTTTGCTTTAGGTGCCCTCGGCAAAGATATGATTTATGGTATGATTGCCACATTTTCAATGATTTATTTCACAGACATCATCAAGGTCAACCCGGTATTTATCGGCGTAATGTTCTTTATTGCAAAGTTATGGGATGCCTTTAATGATTTGTTTATGGGTATGATTGTTGATAACACACGCAGCAGATGGGGTAAATTTATTCCATGGCTTGTAATTGGTACGCTGGTTAATTCAATTATATTTGTTGTTTTATTCACAGACTTCCACCTCAATGGCGTTGGACTTTGCGTATTTGCAACAGCAGCTTACATACTCTGGGGTATGACTTACACAATTATGGATATTCCTTATTGGTCAATTATTCCTAACCTCACTTCAAATCCTGAGGAGAGAGAAAAAGTTTCGGTACTTCCGAGAATCTTTGCAAGTATCGGTCAGTCACTTGTTATTGCAGGCTTTGGTGTTCAAATTATTGAGGCTCTCGGCGGCGGCACAACAAATCAGGCAGGTTATCACAGATTTGCAATCATAATTGCAATTGTATTTATTCTTACAATCGGTATTACAGTAATCAATCTTCCGAAAAAGAGAGATGATTCTGTTCCGGAAAAGAAAGTTAAGTTTAAAGATATTTTCTCAATTATCGGCAAGAATGATCAACTTCGTTGGGCGGTAACTCTTATCTTCCTTTACAACATCGGCATTCAGTGCATTATGGGTGTTGCTACATATTATTTCAAATATGTTTGCGGCGACGCAGGAATGATGTCATCATTTATGATCAGCGCATCAATCGCAGAGGTTGTAGGTCTTATCGTATTCCCTAAGGTTACAAAATTTCTTTCAAGAAAAACTTCGTTCCTTCTTGCGTGTCTTTTCCCTGCATTTGGTCTTGTAATGCTTTTGCTCGTAGGTATTTTTGCTCCGCACAATGTTGTGCTCACATCAATCTCAGGTGTTATTGTAAAACTTGGTACAGGTCTTGAACTTGGTTGTGCAACAGTATTCCTTGCAGATGTTGTTGATTACGGTGAATTTAAGCTTGGAACAAGAAATGAAGGCGTTGTATTCTCACTCCAGACGCTTATCGTAAAATTCACAGCAGCTCTTACAGCACTCGGTATTGGCGCGGCACTTGGAAGCACACAGTATATTCCGGGACAGGAACAGTCATTTGCAACAGTAGCATCAATCAGTACACTTATGTGCATTGTTCCTGCGGTTTGTATGCTTATTGCTTATGTTGTTTACAGAAAGAAATATAAACTCAATGACGGTATGATGAAGAAGGTTATAAACACAATCAGTGCAAGAAGAGAAGGCAAGATTGATATGACACAACAGCTTGATGAAAGCGGTAACACAGAGCCTTCTATGTTCCTTCCTACAGTTGCGGAAAAGGCAGGTAAATAAAATGATTGATACTAAAACAGCAATTGAAAAAATTACAAACGGCGAATTTGATAATCTTTTCACTGATATATATATAGATTCATCAATGATTGATTATCAGAAAAAAAGATATGTTCATGCAATTGAGCAGTATGAAACAATTTATTGCCCTGATAAAGTAGCAATATTCAGTGCTCCCGGCAGAAGTGAGGTTTGCGGTAATCATACAGATCACCAGCATGGAATGGTGCTTGCAACATCCATTAATCTTGATACTATTGCTGTGTCGGCCAAGAATAACAATGATGTTGTAAGATTTGTTTCTGACGGTTATGATATGATTACTCTCGATATAAATGACCTCGAAGTTAATAATGATGAGGCAGGCACAACGGTCAGCCTTATCAGAGGTGTTCTTCGTGGACTTAAGGATCATGGATACAAAATTGGTGGATTCAATGCTTATGCAACAAGTGATGTACTTGTTGGTGCAGGACTTTCATCGTCAGCAGCTTTTGAGGTAGTTGTCGGAACTATTATTTCCGGCTTATATAATGATATGAAAATAAATTCAGTTGAGATTGCTCAGATTTCTCAGTATGCTGAAAATGTATTTTTCAAAAAGCCGTGCGGACTTATGGATCAAATGGCTTGTTCAGTCGGAGGAATGGTTAACATTGACTTTAAAGATCCGACAAAGCCAATTGTTAAGAAAGTACCTACCGAATTTGAAAAATATGATTACAGTCTTTGTATTGTTGACACAAAGGGTGATCATGTTGATCTTACAGATGATTATGCTATGATTCCCTCGGAAATGAAAAAGGTTGCAAATTTTCTCGGAGAAGATTATCTGAGAGATTGTGATTCAAACGAATTTTATATTCACCTTGGCGAAATTCGTGAGGCTGTTGGCGACAGACCGGTACTTCGTGCAATTCATTTCTTTAATGAGGAGCATAATGTTAAAAATGCCGTTTCGTCACTTGAAAACGGTAAGTTTGTTGAATTCCTTGACGCAATCAGAAAATCCGGTAATTCATCGTTTAAGTATCTTCAGAATGTATATACAACAAGAGATATTCAACATCAGAACATCTCGGTAGCCCTTGCACTCAGCGAAAGCCTTCTTCGCAATTACGGCGTGTGCCGTGTTCACGGCGGTGGATTTGCAGGTACAATTCAGGCGTTTGTCAAAAATGAATTTGTAAGTAATTACAAAGAATTTATAAATAAAATTTTCGGAGAAAACTCATGCCATGTTCTCAAAGTGAGAAAATACGGCGGAATAAAAGTAATGTAATTATGTAGGTTTTGTTTTTATTAAGGAGGACAAAATGAAAATTCTTGTTTTAGGCGGTGCCGGATATATCGGTTCGCATACAGTTTACAGACTTATTGAAAGCGGTAATGAGGTTGTTGTATTCGATAACCTTGAAACAGGTCATATCGAGGCGGTTCATCCCAAAGCAAAATTTTATAAAGGTGATCTCAGAAACAGAAGTGAAATTGACAGCGTTTTTGATAAAGAAAAAAGTATTGATGCTGTAATTCATTTTGCAGCCAATTCACTTGTCGGTGAAAGTATGACCAACCCTCTCAAATATTATGATAATAACCTCAACGGCACAAAGGTTTTGCTTCAGTCAATGGTTGCTCACGGAATTGATAAGATTGTATTTTCATCAACAGCGGCAACATACGGTGAGCCTGAGAGAACTCCTATTCTTGAAACCGATCCGACAAATCCGACAAACTGTTACGGAGAAACAAAAAAATCCATGGAGAGAATGTTCTATTGGGTTGAAAAAGCACATGGTTTAAGATATGTTTCTCTCAGATATTTCAATGCATGCGGAGCACATATCAGCGGAAAAATCGGTGAGGCACATAATCCTGAAACCCACCTTATTCCGATTATTCTTCAAGCGGCGCAGGGTACCCGTGACCACATAAGTATTTTTGGTACTGATTATCCCACATCTGACGGAACTTGTATTCGTGATTATATCCATGTCACTGACCTTGCACAGGCTCATATTCTTGCAGTTGAATATCTTATGAAGGGCGGTAAAAGTGATATATTCAATCTTGGCAACGGTGTAGGTTTTTCTGTCCGTGAGGTAATTGAAAAAGCAAAGGAAGTTACACAGAAAGATATTAAGGTTGTTGAAGAAAGCAGAAGAAGCGGCGATCCTGCTGTATTGATTGCATCAAGCGATAAGGCGAAAACTGTACTTGGCTGGAAACCTGAGTATGATGATCTGGGAACAATTATTAAAACAGCGTGGGAATGGCATTCAACACATCCAAACGGCTATAGTAAGTGAGGCGGTATTTATGAAGAACAGCGTTTACGGCTCAATATTAAGACTTGTTTCATACGGAATCAATACAGGGCTTATTGAAAAAGAGGATATAATCTACACGCAAAATAGGCTTTTATCGTTGTTCCATATGGATGAACCCGATGACAGTTGTACTTGCCTTACAGCAGATAACGAGGATACTCTTGAAGAAATTTTGTCGGGACTTCTTGATTATGCATACGAAAAAGGAATCATTCCCGAAAATACAGTAACATATCGCGACTTATTTGATGTGAAACTTATGGCTTCACTTGTTAAGCGACCGTCAGAAGTAATAAGAGAATTTTGGCAGAATTATAGCGTTTCTCCTAAACTTGCAACCGATAGCTACTATAAATTCAGCTGCGATACCGATTATATAAGAAGATATCGTATTAAAAAAGACTTAAAGTGGAAAACATCAACCGAATACGGTGATATTGATATCACGGTAAATCTTTCAAAACCTGAAAAGGATCCGAAAGCTATTGCAGCGGCAAAACTTCAAAAACAGTCAGGCTATCCGAAATGTTTGCTTTGTAAGGAAAATGAAGGATATGCCGGAAGAGTAAATCATCCTGCAAGAGATAATCACAGAATTATTCCGCTCACCATTGACGGAGATAACTGGTTTATGCAATATTCTCCGTATGTTTATTACAATGAACATTGTATTGTGTTTAACGGTGAGCATACACCAATGGTAATCAATGATTCTACATTCAGAAAACTGTTTGATTTTATTTCACAGTTTCCGCATTATATAATCGGTTCGAATGCTGATTTGCCGATTGTAGGCGGTTCAATACTTACACATGAACATTTTCAGGGTGGCAGATACAGCTTTGCACTTAATAGGGCAGAGGTTGAAAGAAAGTTTATTGTTAACGGCTTTGATGATGTGGAGTGCGGAATTGTAAAGTGGCCTATGTCAGTTGTAAGATTGACAGGTAAAAACAAGGACAGCATTATTTCATTATCTTCTTATATTCTAAAGAGTTGGAGAGCGTACACGGACGCAGATGTTGGCATTTTTGCCGAAACAGATGGTGAAATTCACAACACTATTACTCCGATTGCTTTTACAAAGGATGGAAAATTTGTTATTGACCTCGTTCTCAGAAATAATATCACAAGTGAAGAGCATCCTCTGGGAGTATTTCATCCTCATGCGAATTTGCATCATATTAAAAAAGAAAATATCGGCCTTATTGAAGTTATGGGACTTGCAGTATTGCCCTCAAGGCTTAAAGATGAAATGGCTATTTTAAAGGATGCTATTCTTAATCACAAGGATGTAAGTGAAATTCCGAAAATCAGCAAACATTCCGAGTGGGTAAATGAATTTGTTTCGCAGTATGATGAAATCAATGAAAATAATGTTGATTCAATAATTCAAAATGAGATAGGAAAGGTGTTCCTTAATGTTCTTTTGGATGCAGGTGTATTCAAAAGAACTCCTGAAGGACAAAAGGCGTTTGATAAATTTATAAAGACGCTGTAGTAAAGGAAGTGCTAAAATGTCAAAGGTAAGGGTAGTAAATTTTGAACCTACATCCAAAGGTGAAAACACTCATCTTTATATAATAGAAAATAACAACGGAGGAAGTGTGACATTATGTGATTTAGGCGCAAGTGTCGTTTCGATAAAAGTTCCCGACAAAAACGGTAGTATTAGAGATGTAGTTCTCGGCTATGAGCACATTGACGGTTATGAATTTGACGGAACATACTTCGGTGCTACTGTCGGAAGATGTTGCGGAAGAATTGCTTACGGCAAGTTTACTCTTAACGGAGAAGATTATCAGCTCTCTGTAAACAATGGGAGTAACCATCTACACGGCGGATTTAACAACTTTAGCCGCAAAGTGTGGCTTGCGGTAGTTGATGATAAAGTTCCAAATACAGTTCTATTTATGCTTGATAGTCCCGACGGTGATGAGGGCTATCCCGGAAATATGAAGGTCTTTGTACGCTACACCTTTGATGATGAAAATGCACTTACGATAAAATGGTCGGCAGTTTCTGACAAAGACACAATATGTAATCTAACCAATCATTCATATTTTAATCTTAACGGACATAAAAGCGGTAAAGTTACAGAAAATCACAAGCTGAAAATAAATGCAAATTCCTTCATACCGATAAATTCAAACCTCAATCCCACAGGAGAGATAACTCCCGTTAAGAATACATCGTTTGATTTTACCGAACCCAAGTTAATTGGAAATGGTATTGACAGAAAAAACAAGCAGATTGGTTTTGCAAACGGTATTGATCATATGTTTGTGCTGAATCATTCTGATGAAGAATTTGTGCTTGCAGCCGAAGCTGAGGGTATTGATAGCGGAATCACATTAAAATGCTATACTTCTCAAAAAGGTGTTCATGTATATACAGCAAATTATGTCGATGTTTTGTCCAATATGGGAAAGGATTCAGCAACATACGGAGAAAATCCAGCGTTTTGTCTTGAAACCCAGGGCTTTCCCGATGCTGTAAATCACAAGAATTTTCCTACGACAATATTAAAAGCAAACGAAAACTATACACAAACTACAAAATATATTTTTGGTATAAACAAATAAAATGAGCTGATTTCTAACTCCTTTAAAAATAAAATCTCTCTAAAATCAAGGACCACCTATTTTTCTTGGGTGGTCCTTAATTTTTAATCTATGAGGATGTTTCATGTTTTACAGTATTACACCGTCTTAAAAATATTCTGTTTTAGCGGTTATGTGCCGAGCTGTGGAATAAAAGCAGTGCGGATCCCATTTTGTTTCTGCGATAAAATACATAGCAAAGTTCTCGTTGTCCTTCTAATAGACAATCGCCCAGTCGGGCGAGTAATTACTCGCCGGAGTTTCAAGAACAAAACCGCCTTTTTGAGCTTAGTGTATAGCATTACATTCGGATCATCGTCAAGAGCTTTTGCAAACTTCCATTCACCTTCACTGTCAAACTTATATTTCAAGTTCATAGCTTTTTTATGAGCTGGATTTGGTGTAAACAGATACTTTATCTCGTCCTCATTGACAATCTTATCTACCTCGAAAATGTCCTTTTCAAGAGCACCAACGCCCTCAATTAGTTCGGCTGTCAAAAACTCCTTACTCTTGAATTCTTTGAGCAGCTTGTTAATTGTTTTAATCGCTTCTTCAAGATAATCCTGATTGTTAATTTTGTTCCTTGCTTCTGCTGATAAACCTTTTATTATTCTTATGATAGCCAATCTCGGCAACATTGTATTTGCCATTATCACATTTACAAGGTCAAAAGGGCATAGAGGTAGTGTGCGATTGTCGCTCGCCACCTCTAAATGAACAAATTAACAGGATAACAACCGCCTTGTCCATTAGCAAGAATTTTGCTCGTTTTTTTCTCTCATTAGCAGAGAGGGCATTTTCATTAGCAAAATAGCGAAAATCCTGCTAATTTTTATTAGCAAGCCGTACACCTGAAAGGCGGACGACATTAGTCCTAATTTCCATTATCTGACGGAGAATTTGCTAATGAAAATCTGTGAATTTCACGATTTTTCTCTTTTCCCGTAAAAATGGAAAAACGCCGGAAACCCTTGATTTTACTGGGTTTTCCGGCGGAGTTTTTGGCGTTCCCGAGGTGATTCGAACACCCGACCTACCGCTTAGGAGGCGGTCGCTCTATCCAACTGAGCTAACGGGACGGGTGTAGGTATTTTGTTTGAAAATGATGTAGGGGTCGATACCGACATCAGCCCACATAATCCCTCAGTCACTTCGTGACAGCTCCCTTTACAAGGGAGCCAAATCGGGTACAACATCTTAGCCCCCCCTT
>ULWU01005868.1_pt1 | contig 11492 bp, 5 predicted proteins | sample 1960661 | NCBI WGS metagenome assembly ULWU01 (sample SAMEA4835821, study PRJEB28245) | human gut metagenome | biome: gut microbiome; material: fecal sample | place: Denmark | collected 2008
AGATAGTATGAGCCGTCGGTCCAAAGCATATAAGCCTTGCCGTATGTACCGAGATCTGCGCCGGAGAGGAACTGGTTAATGTCAACGCAGAGCGCGTTATCGTATGCCGCATCCTTTGTACCGTCGATAACAACCGAACCGGCTTCAACCTTCGGAACTATACCCTTGCACGCACCGGCTTCAGATGCGAATGCAGAAACAGCCATAGTAGTAACGAGCAATGTTGTCAGGATCAAAGCAAACAGTTTTTTCATTTTTTCACCTCATTATAGTGTCACTCAATTCCGTCTAACGGATTAGTGTATAGATATTATACATTACGTCAGTGAAAAAGTCAATGCCTTTTATGAGTTTTACATTAATTATATCGCGACTATTATTTAGTTATGTCGGTTTTAGTACAAAAATTGCAAAAAAAGAACCGGCATTTCGTACCGATTCTTTCTTTATTGACATGAAGTCAGCGGGATATTACTTTCTCTTCTTGGAGAGAGCGTAGCCGATAGCGGAAACTGCTGCTGCAGCTGCTGCTGCGATACCTGCATCGAATGTCTGAGGAGCTTCTTCCTTAGTTGTTTCAGCGGGTGTTTCTACTGTTTCTTCGGGAGCTTCTGTCTCTTCAGCAGGAGCTTCTGTCTCAGCGGGAGCTGTTGTTTCCTCTGCTGCGGGAGCTTCTGTCTCAGCTTCTGTTTCTGCGGGAGCAGCTTCTGTCTCTGCAGCAGCTTCAACAACGCCGTCTTCCGGATAACCGTAGAATTCTACTTCTGCAACGTCGCCGTGGCTGAGCATGTTGTAGTAACGATAGTAACGATAAGCAACGCCGGATTCGTCGAAATCATCAGCTTCAACTTCCTGCCATGTCCACTCTGTAGCTTCGTCAAGGCTCATCCAGATGTCTGTCCACTCTTCACCGTCGTTGGAACCCTGGATAGTAGCGCCGTAGAAACGTGCGAGCTGAGCGTCTCTGGGGTGAATAGCAACCTTTGTGAGAACGTAAGGCTTGCCTGCATCCATACCGCAGAAGCCGTCGCCTGTTCCGAGCGGGTCGAAGAATGTGTTGATGTCGCCGTCGAATGCAGCAGCAGCACCTGTGTCAGGGTTTCCGCCCCAACCTGTTTCGTTACCGATTACTGTGCCGTTGATGATAATGGAGCCATCGGGAACGGAAACGCCGGAGGAAGGATACTTAGCATCAGCAGATGTATCAACTTCGTCCTTTGTCTTACGAACGATAAGTTCCTTAACTTCGTAAGAGCCTTCACCTGTGATGGTGATCTTTACGTAACGTGATGTAACGGCTGCAACTTCGATTTCTGAAACTGCTGCTGCGTTATCAGTTGTTGTGTACTGGTCAGCGAAAGAAGAGTTGTCAGAGCTTGTTGCTACAGTAAACGCAGCAGGAACATTTTCGCCCCATGTGATCTGGAAGTATCCGAGAGGCTTAATTCCGCCGAGGTCGTATGTAACAGTCTGTGTACCTTCTGTTTCGCCTGCTACCCATTCTGTAGCTGTATCGTCTTTAGCGTAGTTAGCGAGGTCAGCTGCGGATGCTGTAACGGCGAAAGAGCCGAGCATGAGAGCTGCAACGATAACTGCAAGTAATTTTTCCTTTTGCAAGTCACTCCTTAAAAAATAAAATGAGATAATCAGAACAATGACGAAAAAATAATTTTGTCCGTCCTGTACAAAGCTTATTCTACCACCGATTCAACTTTTTGTCAATAGCTGTGTATAAAATTTTACTCTCATTTGCACAATATATACATTGCCACTTCACAAATGACAAAAAATAACAGTGTTGTTTAACAAGTAAATGAACTATTTATTAGTTTATTGTAATGAGCGTGTCGAAAAGCTCCGCATTTTCCTTGAGCTTGGTTTCGTTTCCGACCGTGCAGATGTAGTCCTGAGCGCAAACCTTGTCGAAAACATCAGCGGACGCCTTGAACTGTTCCTTGGTGATGTCGAGCATTTCCGCTCTTTCTCGTAAAACGTCCTCGTATGTGATACCCGTCATGTATGCACTGAACGAACGTCTTGCCTTGCCCGCGTTTGAGAGAGGTCTTTCGTAGCCGGAGAACGCGCCGATTATGAACTTCGTAAGCTCTTTTTCATCAAAGTCGTAGTTTCTGATGAATTCGCCCGTGCCTTTGAATACATTGTAGCTTTCGGCGAGCTTCGGGTCACGGTATGTAGTAAAGGTAAGATTGTCGCAGTATGAATCAAATCCGCAGCCGCAGCCGTATGCGCCGCCCTTAACTCTTATCTGCTGATAGAGGTAGTCGATATTGATAGCGGACTGTACTACTCTGTATGCGCCGTTGTATCTGTTGCCGTCGAATACGAGGTTTCCTGCCTGAGCCGCATACTGAACCTGAGACGGGATGAGGATTCCTTCGTTCTTCTTTTCGGGGATGTAGTCGACAAATTCGCCGAGTGAGCCGTGTTCGACTTCGCCTATAGCCTTTGCGAACGCGGGGAGCTTTTCGTCGAGGATATCTCTTCCCTGCTTGTCGGACGCGAGGTCAAGGAACATAGTCGCGGGATTGAAGACGTAATTCTTGACGGCGGTGAGCTTTTCTATGAACTCGTCAGCCTTTGCGTCCCAGTTGTCGAGAATATCAGTAAGGAAGAGGTAGAAGTCTATTCCGCCGAGATCCTGATAGTAGCACTCAACCTTTGAGAAGTATGACCTTGCTCTTGCGCCGGCGACCGAGTTACCGTTGTTGATGATTTCGTTTCTCTTACCGGACTTCATTTCGGCAAGGATGTCGCGGAGTCTCTTCTTGTCGTCGAGCTTTGAGGTAAGAACGATTTCTTCCGCAAGCTCAAGCGCATAATCGGTCTTGTCGGACATCATCTTTGTGTAGATTCCGTAGAGAGGAATGTAGTCGTCGAGAGTCTTATACTTTACAGATGTGGAGGGACCTGTCCAGATTCCGCCGAGATTCATGAGCTTATCAAAGTTCAGCTCGTTGTAGGTGTGCTTTGCGGTGTCAACTCTGCCGAGAACGTTTCCGAGTACGGAGAGATAAGGCACATATTCGCGCGGCAGCTTTCCTATATTGAAGTAGAGATTTGCGTAGGTTATGCCGTTTGTGTCGACGTCGTGGAATACGGTCTTTGTGCCGCCGACTGTGATTTCTTCATTATAATAAGGAATACCTTCGCGCGGAATGTCGCTTCTCTCGAGTGAAGGAATGCAGTTCTGTTCTTCTTCGGTAGGCACATGGTTCTGATACTCACGGAGTTCCTTGGTATCGTCAACGATTTTCCGAATTTCATCAGCCGAAAGTGACTTCTTGTAGCTCTCGAGCTTTTCCTTGAGCTCTTCGTTTTTCTTGTCGTTGAGTCCTCTTTCGGGGTCAATCGTGATGAGCGCGCAGTGGTCGGATTCGAGAATATACTTCTTTATGATGTTCTCAAAGTATCCTGTGCCTATTTTCTTTTTCAGCTCTGCACAGTCGTCAAGGTAGTGCATATACGAAAGTGCGGTGCTGTCGTCGTAGAGCCAAGACTGGAGCATATCTGTAGCAACGTCAAGTCCTCTCGGATATCCGCCGTAGTCCGCTTCACGGAAACTGAATTCGCGGCTGTTGAGAGTTGCAAGGATAGCCTTTTCGTTGATGCCGTTCTCGACCTGCTCACGAAGAGTGTCCATTATGATATCGCGGAACTTTTCGGCGTCCTCGGACTTTGCGTACTTTGCCGCGATTACGAAGTTGTCTTCAATCTGGTGGGATTCATAGTAGCCGAATACTTCTTCGCCGATGCCAGCGTCAAGGAGAGCCTGCTTAACTGGAGCGCCTTCCGCGTTGAAGAGAACATATGCGATAACTGATGCTGCTCTTGCTTCAAGCACATCGACACTGTTTCCGCCGAGAGCTGAGAACACAAGATAGGACTTGCCGTCGATTGCGTCTGTCTGACCTACTGAATACTTTTCGTGAACTATCTTCGGGGTGTTTGTTCCGAAATGCTTCTGATGCTCAACCTCGGAGTGCGGGTCTATCTTATCGAAGTTTGAGAGGTATTCCTTATCGAGGAACTCGAGTCTCTCATCCATGTCGCAGTCGCCATATATAAATATGTAGGAATTTGACGGATGATAATGGCTGCGGGGGAATTCAAGGAACTGCTCATATGAAAGCTCGGGAATAACAGCAGGGTCGCCGCCGGAATTTACGCCGTAGGTAGTGTCGGGGAACATTGTCTTGGAAACTGTCTCCCACATAGCGTTGTCGGGGGATGAAGACGCGCCCTTCATCTCACTGTATACGACGCCGTTGACCTTAAGCTCATCGTCAGCGTTCTCCATCTCGTAGTGCCAGCCTTCCTGCATGAAAATCTGACGGTACTTATAAATATTAGGATAGAAAACGGAGTCGAGGTAGACGTGCATAAGGTTTTTGAAGTCCTTATCGTTGCAGGTAGCTACAGGATAAAGCGTTTTGTCGGGATAGGTCATCGCGTTGAGGAAGGTGTTGAGCGAGCCTTTGACAAGCTGCATGAACGGGTCGCGGGACGGGAAATGCTTCGAGCCGTTGAGAACGGAATGCTCTATGATATGCGGAACACCGGTGCTGTTTGTCGGTGGCGTACGGAAAGCCGCGCAGAAGAGCTTGTTTGAGTCGTCGTTTGACATTACCGCAACTCTCGCGCCGGACTTTTTGTGTCTGAGTATAATACCGGACGAACGGATATCGTCGAGGTATTCTTCATACATAAGCTCATAGCTCGGGTTCGGGGAAAGCTCGCTGTAGCTTCTGACTTGTTTTGCCATGTTTTGTATTCCTTTCGATGTGAGAATTAATAAAAGTTATAGCGTTTTGTTTAGTCGTTATACTTTAGTTATATTATCCTACGAAACACGTGATTTGTCAAGATATTTCTATATTACAAATATGTTACAGTTTGATAAATACTATTGCAACTATGTAATTTCGGTGCTATAATAGTCGAGGTTTCCGTACCATAAGCGGTATCCTGTTGTCGCCGCACGTGTGGAAACCGATTTTTTGAGCAAACGACTATAACCGGACTTCTCCACTCCTCCGGCAATGATATGCGGTAACTCCACTGCCGCGCGGGTATGAATATTGTTAATGAAGAAAAACAACAGTAACAAGAACAAAAAATCAAGTATAAGCCTGTCCGTCAGTTTCATGAAGGGCAGCACACGATATTTCGTATTGTGTATCATTTTTTCGCTCCTTGCTTCACTGGGCGAGCTGATATGCCCGAAGATAATCAGCTTCACTGTGGACAGCGTTCTCGGCGGCAGTGATGTTCCGTGGTATCTCGCGGGCATTGCGGAAAAGCTCGGCGGTATCGAATACATATCGTCAAATCTCTGGACGGTAGCGGCGGCGATACTTATAGTTGCGTTTTTCCTTGCAATCTTCCAGTATCTAAGCCAAGTCTACAACCGTAAAGGTTCGGAAACGCTTGTCGAGAACATGAGAAACAAGCTGTTTTCGCACATCGAACGCCTGCCAAGCTCATGGTTCATGAAAAATCAGACCGGAGATATTATTCAGCGCTGCACCTCTGACGTTGAGACTGTAAAAATGTTCCTCTCCGAACAGCTCACCTCGATAATCAGCACCGTGCTCCTTATTGTAATGTCGCTCTTTTTCATGTTCTCGATAAGCACGCCTCTTGCACTGATAGCCCTCTGCTCCATTCCCGTAATCGTAGCTTATTCCGCAGTATTCCACGGAAAAATCGGAAAAGGCTTCATGGAATGCGATGAAAACGAAGGAAAGCTCTCGTCAATTGCGCAGGAAAACCTCACCGGCGTCAGAGTAGTCCGTGCGTTCGGCAGAGAAAAATACGAAGTCGACAAGTTCACCGCGCAGAACAAAAAGTACACAAACGCGTGGGTACACCTCGGACTGCTCATGTCACTCTTCTGGTCAATGGGCGACGTTCTCTCCGGAGTTCAGGTAATGATAATCCTCGTACTCGGAACAGTATTCTGCGTAAACGGGAAGCTCAGCGTCGGCGACTTTATTGCAATCGTTTCGTATAACTCCATGCTCGTATGGCCCGTTCGTCAGCTCGGCAGAGTTATCTCCGAAATGAGCAAGGCAAGCATATCCTTCCGGCGTATCGACGACATCACAAGCGCGGAAGAAGAGCATGACGCACCGAACGCCGTTGACTGCGACACATCCGGAGACATCGTTTTCGACCATGTTTCCTTCTCCTATGAAAATCCGGACGGAGAGGACACAAAGGTGCTTGACGACGTATCGCTCGACATTAAGAAAGGCTCTACTGTCGGCATCCTCGGCATGACGGGAAGCGGTAAATCCACTCTCGTACAGCTGCTGTGCCGTCTCTATGAGCTTCCCGAAGGCTGCGGAAAAATCACGATAAGCGGCGAGGACATCAAAAACATCAAGGCTGCGTCTCTCAGAAAGAACATCGGCATCGTACTCCAGGAGCCGTTCCTATTCAGCCGCACACTCAAAGATAACATAGGCGTGACATTTGAGCGTCCCTCGGAGCATGAAGACGAGATTCGCGAGGGCGCAAGAATAGCCTGCCTTGACGAAACGATAGAAAACTTCAAAAACGGATACGAAACAATGGTAGGCGAGCGAGGAGTCACCCTCTCCGGCGGTCAGAAGCAGAGAACTGCCATAGCGCGTCTTCTCACTCAGAACTCCCCCGTCATGATATTCGACGACAGCTTATCCGCGGTTGACAGCGAGACCGACGCGAAAATTCGTAAGGCTCTGCGCGAGAAAACCGCCGACTCTACAGTTATCATAATCTCTCACAGAATCCAGACGCTTATGTCAGCCGACAAGATAGCGGTCATGGCAAACGGAAAGATAGTAGAGCTCGGCACTCACCGTGAGCTTATCGCACATGACGGCATTTACAAGAAGATAAACGATATTCAGTCGTCGGGAACATCCGAAAGCGATGAAAACGGCGCAAACGGAAAGGAGGCTGCTGTTTAATGGAAGAAGAAACCTCCACCAAAACAACTCATCTGAAATTCTTCGGAATTCCTAAAATAATCCCCTATCTCAAGCCTTATAAGTTCATGATGCTCGGAATGATACTTCTGTCGGTTTCGGCGTCTCTCATAGACATCGTATTTCCGAAATTCCAGGAATACGCGATAAACCACTACATAGGCGAGGGTACGCTTGACACCATCCGCACCTTCACCGTACTCTACACCGCGCTGCTTCTCATAAAGATTGCAATGGACCTCGGAAGCACGTATCTCGGAAACCGCGTTGAAATGTACATGGGACGCGACCTCAAGCAGAAGTCCTTCGACCATCTCCAGACCCTTTCGTTCTCGTACTTCAACCAGAACAGCGTCGGTTACATCCACTCAAGAGTAATGAGCGACACCGGCAGAATCGGTTCTCTTGTATCGTGGTCATTCCTCGACTGCCTCTGGAACGGCTCGTACATGATAGGCGCGCTCATCGTAATGTTCAAGACAAACGTAAAGCTGACGCTCATCGTACTTGCGCTCGTTCCGCTTGTTACAGTCGTTGTATCTCTCATGCAGAACAAGCTGACCTTGGCTAACCGCAGGATTAGAGAAACAAACTCCCGCATCACGGGTACGTTCAACGAAGGAATCACGGGTGCTAAAACAATAAAGACACTCGTTACCGAAGACAAGATGTACACCGAATTCAAGGAACAGACCGCATCCATGAAGAAAGTCTCCGTGAATGAGTCCCGATACCGCGGAATTCTCTGGTCAACGCTGAACTTTGCGTCATACATTGCGCTTGCTCTTGTCTTAAAGCTCGGTGGAAACCTCACAAAGGAAGGCATTATGGCGGTCGGTACTCTGTCGCTGTTCATGTCTTACTCAATGGGCATCATGGCTCCGATACGCTGGATTATCAACTCCATCTCGCAGCTCATCATGATTCAGGTAAACATCGAGCGTCTGACAAACCTTATCGAAACCAAATCTGACGTAGCGGACTCTCCCGAAGTCATCGCAAAATACGGAGATATGTTCGAGCCGAAGCGTGAAAATTGGGAGGACATCAAGGGGGATATCGAATTTGAGGACGTTTCCTTCAAGTACCCCGACGGCGACGAGTACATCCTTGAGCATTTCAATCTGAAAATACCTCACGGAACAAACGTCGCTATCGTAGGCGAGACAGGCGCGGGCAAATCCACACTTGTAAACCTCGTATGCCGCTTCTTTGAGCCGACGTCGGGCAGACTTCTCATCGACGGACGCGACGCAAGGGAAAGATCGCAGCTCTGGCTTCACTCGAACATCGGATATGTGCTCCAGACACCGCATCTGTTCTCCGGCACGATAAGGGACAACCTGAAATACGGCTCGCCGAACGCAACGGACGAAGAGATAATGGCGGCGCTGAAGATAGTTTCCGCTGACGGAATAGTCGCAAAGAGCGAAAAGGGACTTGACACGGAAGTCGGCGAAGGAGGAGATCTTCTCTCAACCGGCGAAAAGCAGCTTATCTCGTTCGCGCGCGCAGTTCTCAGCGACCCGAAGATACTTGTCCTTGACGAAGCTACGTCCTCCATCGACACGTTCACCGAACAGCTGATTCAGAACGCGCTTGACACCGTTATCGAAGGCAGAACCTCATTCATGATAGCCCACCGCCTGTCGACTGTCAGAAACGCGGACATTATTCTCGTTGTTCGTGACGGCAAGATTGTTGAATCCGGCAGCCATAAGGAGCTTCTCGATAAGAAGGGATATTACTATTCCCTCTACACCCGCCAGTACGAAATGGAAGCCACGGACGCCGCATTCAAAACGCTTAACGCATAAACAAAAGCTACAAAATCACTCGTTCATTTTTGGATGGGTGATTTTTTGTTTTGCTGTTGACAATTGTCGCGATGTATGATATAGTATCTGTGTAGAATAAATCTTTATTGTGGTTTTATCTGATTTTTGGCACAAATAAGTAAGCAAATACGGACAATTTTATTCAGGAGGTTTATTATGTCAAAGAAAATCATGGCGGCTATCCTTGCGGGACTCATGCTATTCACCGCTATAGGATGCACAAGCGAGAAGAACGGCACGACTGACGAAACGGTCACGGAAGAGCAGAACGAGAATACTCCGCAGATGCTGACAAGCGTATTCAAAGGAAACACTCTCACCTTGCCCGAGGGATTCAGAATAATCGAGGACGCGTCTCCCTACTACAACAAGGACAGCGGGGAGATAACACTCTTATTTGTGAAAGACGATTATTTCTACGATGACAACGGCGATTATGTTTCAAGCAACTATGTTTACAAAACCTGCAAATACGATAAAGATTTAAACCTGACCCAGGAAAAAGACGTAGAGCTCTTCGGAGACGACCATGAAGCCTATGCAAACAACTGCGTTATACTCAATGACAAAATAGTCTGCCTCTCCTCAAAACGAGCGGATAATGAAAACGCCTTCACCGTCACGATATACGACATGGTAAGCGGAGAAAGCAAGACCTCAGAGTCGATAAACGGCTTATTTGACAACAGAGAAGAGGGCGGCTGGTTCTATGTCAACAATCTCTGCGTGAACGGGGACGGCGACATATACTTAGGTTCCGAGAACGAGATACTTGTACTGAACGACAGCTTTGTCAAGAAGTTTTCGATACCGATGGACAGATGGATAAACTCGATGGCGTCGTCTCCCGCAGGGGATATTTATGTCACGTCGTACTTTGACAAAGGAAGCGGCATCGCAAAGGTCAATCCCGAGACAAAGTCCTTTGGCGACCCGATATACCCCGGAGACAACACTCGTCAGATTATGTTCGGAGACGGCTATGACTTGTATGTTGAGTTCGAGGACGGTATCTACGGATGCAGCTTCACGGAGGAAGGCGTAGACAGCGTTATGCTCATGAACTACACAAACTCCGACATAAGCCGAAGCAGCTTCACCGCGATAGCTATGCTTGATAAGGACACTCTTATCGCAAGCGACCGCAGCTCCACTGACAGAGAGGAACGACTTAAGGTATTCCAAAAAGTGCCGGACATTGACCTGTCTAACATCAGAACAGTCGAAATCGTATCAACTGAAGGCTTAGATTACTATACCACGATAGGCATAGTGCAGTACAACAAAGCTCACTCGGACACAAGACTGCTCTTCACGGATTACTCAAAGTACGCGACGGATGAAAACTACAACGCCGGACGTGAAAAGCTCATTAACGACATCCTAATGGGACTGTACAAACCCGACATTATCCTCACGGACACCTACAGCGCTGTAGCGGAAAACGTAATAAAGAACAATATCTTCATGGATATCGGCACTCTCATCGACAATGACGAGGGCATAAACCGTGACGACATTCTCGGTGCTGTAATACGCGCGTGCTCAACCTCGGACGGACAGCTTTGGGGACTTCCCTCAGGCTACAGCGTCGAAACTCTCGTAGGAAAAACAGAAACGCTCGGCGGCAGAACATCGTGGACATTCAGCGAGATGTTAGACTTCGCGAAAACTCTGCCTGAGGGAACAACGCTCATGCAGGGACTTTCACAGCAAAGCGTATTTTATCAGTTAGACGGTCTTTTCACGCAGTTCATTGACCTCGATAACCACACCTGCGACTTTGAAAACCAGAATTTCTACGACACGCTGAACTATATCGCTTCCCTTCCCGCTGAATATGATTACTCGGCGGACAGAAACCCCGACAACCGCTACGAGAAGTTCCAGAACGGACAAATCGCGCTGTATTCGATGTGGATGCATGACGCCGCGTCCATCCTTGAACCGGAGTGCGTATTCAACACAAAGGACTACACATTCATCGGCTATCCCACATACGGCGAAAACTCACGCGGCGGCATTATAAGCTGTTCAAACATATTTGTTGTAACGAATTTCTGCAAAAATACCGATATAGCGTGGGATTTCATAAAATCCGTCGTAGCACCAGATGACGACGGTGATTCAATAAGATACGGCGGAGGTGATATGCCTATACTGCGTGAAAGCCTCAGAAAATTATGCGAAGTATTCTACGACTACGAGTTCGAGTTCTACTACAGCGGCGGCGGCGGATACGGTCCCGGCGACCCCGACAATCCGCGCACACAGGACGACTTGGACGAACCAGGTGTTTTAGCTCACTTCACGCCCGAGCACACGGAAGCTCTGATAAACTACATCGACAACGACTGCGGCTCTCCCATCACGGAAGCAATGCCAACCGAGCTGCAGAACATTATCTCGGAAGAAATAACCTCATTCACGGGAGGCGCGAAAACTGCCGAGGAATGCGCGAAGGTTATTCAGTCGAGAGCAAAAATATGGCTGGCTGAACACGAATAAACTTACACATCCCCATCTGACAACGGACCAAGCGAGGACTCAGTATGTTTAAAAAAGCAATCGCATATGTCATGGCGGCTCTTCTCTGCTTTACGGGATGCTCCGCTGCGCAATACGCTGACGAGAGCGAAACCACATCTGTCGAAGAAGA
>ULWU01014222.1_pt1 | contig 11460 bp, 9 predicted proteins | sample 1960661 | NCBI WGS metagenome assembly ULWU01 (sample SAMEA4835821, study PRJEB28245) | human gut metagenome | biome: gut microbiome; material: fecal sample | place: Denmark | collected 2008
AGCGCTTTTTTCGTTTTTTGCCATAGCATTAAAAATTTGGTTTGTGTTGTATGAATTGATTTTGGAAATGAATCCCAAGTCAAGAAGTGATTTGGCATCATGGATGCGTTCCTCATGCATGACATTGCGGAGCCGTTCCCGGTCCTGACCTGTTCTCTCGACATACACGTCAAGAATAGCCTCCTCCTCCAGAGCAAGCTCCTCGGCAATGCTACGAGCATCGTCGGAAGTGAGCCAATCCCCGACCGGCATGTATACCCGATGGATGAGTGCCCGGCAATTCCTGTTTGCCGACCGGTTCTCTGCCGGAGCTGCCAACAGGATACATACTGCCATCGAGTGGCATCCCCCGACAATATTTGTATATATCGTCCTCCCACTCATGCGAAGAAAGTCGTAAATCTTGAAGCCCTCCTCAACAGAGCCACCGTCACAGTCAATGTTGATGCACACCTCCTGTTCGTCGGGGTGTTCATCAAGTACCCGGCGGAAGGTCTCCACAGAACAGATCTCTGAGGGCCCGTCCCAAAGCTCCATCATGATCCTATTCTCTTCGGAGTCAATTGCGCCTTTTAAGTTGATGAATATCATGTGCCAAATTATTTCGATACAAATATAATTATTCCTGATAGATATTGAAATACTATTTGTGCTGGACTATTTAAAAACTAGCCCGGTCCTGAATCTGCACGTAGTTAGCATCTTCCCTCCGAATATCTTCGATTGTAGCAATCACTCTCACCTGGCCAAATGCTTTTTGAATTGCCCTCTCCATGTCAAGCCGATTCATGGGCTCCGACGCCTCAGCGAATGATCGGATAGCATATCCCCCGTCCGACCCAACTTTAGTGAACGGTACTCCGCCACCGAGTTCGTTTATGGCAGACAGGAGAGGAAGGAACATACGGCTCGACTTCTTGTTAATGATGGTCTCTCCTCCTTCGGCCTCAATGTGCACTCCTCCAGCGGCATGACTGGGTCCCTCGATGTATTTACCTCTTGCGGCTTTCGGCAGAGGAGCTGCCCAAAGAGCTGCCATCTGAACTGCTCCCAAAGCCGCAGCTGCTGCAATGAACGGGATAGCCAAAGGGAATCCCATTTTAGCCGATGCCATGATGGAGATGGCAGTATTGATGCCAATCTCGAAGGATCCCATTGCCCTCTCCCGGATAGCTTGTTCCCGTTCGATTTTGGCCAACTCCTTCTCCTTCTGTTTCTCCATCTTGATTTTCTTCTCGTTGTACTGGGCCTCCGTGATTTGACCATTAGCGTACATGTTTGCCAATGCCTGCTCCTCCCGGCTGTATTGTTCTTCTACCTCCTGAGCCCGACGCTCCCCGAGAGCACTGGCCAAATCGTTGAAAGCAGTGGCGAAGCTAGATGCTATTCCGGCATACTCCTGGAGCTTCTCGATTCGCTCCTCCCATAAAGACTCCTCGTTCTCGGCCATCTCGAGTTGGATCTGAGCAATGGCGTCCTCGTTTCCTTGAGCTGCTGCCAACTCGGCCTCCAGATACCTTTTCCGGATCTCATACTTGGACTTGTGATTTAACTCAGCTTGAGCGAGTTCCTTGTCGAGGTCCATTTGTTGGAGACGAAGATTGTTGGCTCGGAGCTGGGCCTCCTGCTCATAGGTTTTCTCCCCGGCAGCTTTCCTGGCTTCGATTTGTTTCTGGAGCATCTCATTCTCGAGCTCCAGCTTCTTCCTTTCGTTGTCCGCGGCCTTTGAGAGATCTTCGGCATACTGTTCGTTGAGAACTTGGTTGAATCGGTCAAGTTGCTGTTTGGTAGCGTCCTCGCGGATCTTTTTGATTTCATCCTGGAGGTTCTGCTGAATCTGTTTCTCGAGTTCGGCTCTGTTGACCAGGAACTGCTCATAAGCGGCATACTCTTTCTGGTATTCCTCCTCGCTCATACCTCTCACGAACTGAGGAGACTGAATGTTGGCCAGCTCCTTCATGGCATCCTGGTACTTCTGAGTAACCTGGGCAATCTGCATGTCGACTGTGCCTCCGGAGGCTACAGCCAATATATTGGCTCTCACCCCAGCAAGGTAGTCATTAAGCTGTTTGGCTTGGTTCTCGTAGAACTGCTTGTCGGACCGAGCCATGGCATTCAGAGCCGTCTGATACTCCTTGTTAGTGATTTTACCGTGAGCTTTTTGGAGAGCGAGACGCTCCCGGGCTCCATCCTGAGCTGCCTTGTAGAGTTTCCTTTCATACTCCATCCGGATGGCGATGCTCGTAGACTGGAATGTTGTTTGGAACCTGAGATCGTCTTCCCGGATCTTCTGCATGGCTTCCGAATTCTTCAAAGCAACCTCCAGAGCCTTATCGGCAATGGACTGCTGAGCCTCCCGATTGGCTATTGCAGTCTCGAGAGCCAAATTGGCAACTGCAGCTCCTTCATTCTCGATTGTCCGGAACAGTTCTTGGTATCGACCTTTCAAGTCGTCGAGTTCCTTTTTGGCCTCCTTGTATTTGTTCAAGCTTCCTGACCACGTGTTGAGCTCCTCCTCCTTGGCTGCAATCACCTTCTTCAAGGAGTCGAACTCATCCATTGCAGCCATCTGTCTTTGACGAGCTGCACTCATCTCAATCTCGCGGAGCTTGTTGGCTGTTTTGAGCTGAGCTTCGGCGATCTGTTCCGACGTGGCATGATTGGCTTTGAGATTTTCTATTTCTCTCTTGCCCCGGATCTCCTCGGCTTTGGACAGAGTGTTCCGCTTGGTCTCGATCTGATCCAGTACATACGTGGAGGCTTCGGCAGCTCGATTGTATGCCTCCATTGCCCGGGTTGCTCTCTCTTGAACTTCCGTGTTACTGTTAAATGCGTTCGTAAGAGCAACCACTCCAGCCACCAATCCGCCCACTGCCGCTGCCACCAATACAACGGGATTGGCAGCCAAAGCCGCGTTCCAAAGCCATGTGGCAGCTGCTGCTGCTTTGGTGAGGATGTTGCCAGTTCCCTGGACGGCGTTCTTAGCAGCTATCGCTTTCGTCTCGGCGAGAGTCTGGTTGATGCCAACCAGCTGAACCAAGTTAGATGCAGCTCGATAAGTGGCTTCGGTCTTGGAGAGAGCTGCTTGGAGAGAAGACAAAGAGGAAAGAGCCGTGATGATGGTTATCATCTTCGTCATGATAGCATTGAGCTCCTCGTTCTCGCTCCCCAGTACCTGAGTGGCTGTGGTCCATAAACCGTAGACGGAAGTGATTGCCGAAGTTGCATCCGTGACAGCGACCAGTGTGTCGATTCCTCGTCCAGTCTGGTTGATGGCTGTATTGACCGTGTCCTTTGCCGCCTTGAGCTCCCCAGCTCGCTTGACCATCTCCTTGAAGGATGCTGAACTCGTATCCCCGGCTTGAGCCATCCGGATCAGAGTGTCGGTCAAGTCGTTGAGCTCCTGTTTCAGGTTATCCGTTGCCTTCTCGTAGTTACCAACGGATCGGCGGTAGTCCCCGAGTGCCTCCTCCTGAGCTTTGAGCTCCTCAGTGGTCTCTGCAATACGCTTGCCGAGCTCGGCTTTACGAGCCGCGTCCTTCATTGAGTTGCCCAGCTCTGCAAACTCGGCATTGTCCAAAGCCAGCTGGGTTCTAAGTTTTGCTAAACTTGCCTCCTGTTGGTTCTGGAGCTTAATATTGTTCTGGATTTGCTTCTGGTACTTGTTCGCCTCGCTGTTGATTGCCTTGATCTGGTTGTCAAGCGCATAGTATTCTTGAGCATTCTCCTCGGTCACTTTGCCCAGAGCCTTCTGTTGATCCCTCAGCTCCTGGGACCGGAGTTTCAATTCGGCTAACGTCTTGAGGGCATCCTCAGCTGTTACCTTGACATTGTAAATTGTGCTTTTCTGTTCTTCGGCCATATTACATTCGTATTAGGTCCACTTTGGTTATCTTTCCAGCTTGGAAGTTGTTTATCTTCGAGACGTAGAACCAGAACCCATGCTCTTCCAGCCATATCGGGTTGAACAGGTCCAGGCTTTGGATGTCGAGCGAGTCCAAAAGAATCTGGGCCTGTAGGATCTTCGGTCTTTTGAGTATATTGTTGATGAGCTTGTCGTAGTACTTCGGAACGTAGTAATTCAAATTTTTGAAGTGTGCTGTGTATAGTCGTACTCGTGTAAGGGTGTAGCCTACACTTACCTGGGGCCACATATAGTCAGACTTATTGATGTGGACGACCATCGGCTTACTGAGAGCATTGTACTCCCAAGTCGTCTCGGTCATTTCCCCGTTCTCCATCCGGCCTCTATTGATAGTCCAGATCGGGTAGTTAGCAAGTGTGTGGGTCTTGTTCGTACTGTCCTCGTCATAGAGAGTTTGGTTGAGTCCTGCCAAGAACCCAATTTGGAACAGGAGTTTAGTGGGCTGGAGGTTGACGTCCGGGATGCTGAACTTGTACGAGTCAGTAACATTGTTGTCCTTGTTGTCCTCCAGCTTTATCTCGTTGGACTGGGCATAGCTGGATAACTGGAAGGTAAGTTTTGTGTCCTTACCTTTTATCAGCTTGTCAGACCAATTCTTCCCGGACGAGCTTCGTCTGTTGTAGAACTCCTGAACCGAGTATGCTCTTGCTACTTTGGTGGCGGGATTCACGTCGATGGTTAGCCCGAACAGCTGGAAGAAAGCTTTGACTATGTCTCCCAAGCTCTTAAATCCAGTCGAGGCCAGGAGGTCATAGGTTAGCCCGGGCTGGGGCTTATCCCCCGGCGAAGTTTCCGGCACGGGAGGAGCAGTAATGCTGACCGGGAACCTCATGTCATACTGATTGGCAGAGGGATTGACTGTGGAGAGAGATCCGGACACCAGGATGTACTCTCCTGCCTCCATCGGGATGTCGACCGAAGCGCTGCCGGAAGATCCGGACGACCAGGATCTGGTCAACACTATAGCCCTGGTTCCGTCGTTCTTGTAGTGGGTAACTTGGACTGCCACTGATCCATTCCGAATGGCAGAAATATTGGACCATGAGAAACTGAACGTGATGGTCGTGTCCCACAAAGTCATCCAGCTGAATGTTCCGGATACGGTGCCCATCAACAAGCGTCCAGCGACCGGGTCACTGAGAGTTACTCCCGGGTATCCTTGCCACGTCACTCCGACTATAGTGCCAATCGGGGGATCCTGGATCCAGCCAGTCCCGGATGCTTTCGGGGCATTGGGGTTGTCTGCCAAAACGGGGTAAGTGCAAGGCAAAAACATTTCACTCCGGTCAACTGAATCCACGTCTGTCTCAAGACTGTAACCTGCTCGGTCGAATATCCATGTCACCAAGTCATACCAGTTGAGATGGGGATAGAACTTGTCCAACTCCCAGACTTGCCTGATTGCCTCCATGGAGATCGGAGGGACGTTCGGATTCTTCTGGAGAGTTGCATATAGCCAAAAATACAGGACTTTAGATTCCTGGGGGCCGGAGAGGTATCGCTCGGACTGTCCCATTGTGTCCGTGTACCACTTGAGGAGGAACATGCCAGTTCCGGGATCCTTCGCGTCAGTGTTGTTGAGGGTGTCGAACAAGTCAGCGGTCGCTCCGAGAATCTGGATTCCTATTGACGTGTCAGACACGTCTACGATGTTCAATACTGCTCCAGCCGGGGATATGAGTGCTCCCTCATAGAATAGTTGGCAAGGAAACTTCATGTGTGGCACATACGAACCTGAGCCAACTACAAAACTGAATTGGAATGCTTGCTCGTTATGGGTCGTCCTGGGCAGACTGATACGCTGGGAGTATGAGGCATTCCTGTCCTTCAGCTCCGCCAGATTGTTGATCTGATAATTCATCGCAGGAGCATCCAGCGGGAGGTCCAGTGACCAGACCTCGCCGTCAATGCCTTTCATGAGTAGTTCGTAGTTCATATTACCACTGAGTTTGTTCGTCAATAAGCTGGAACTCGTAGCTAACAGTGTTCCGGGGAGTCTTGGTGTCCCAAGTTAAGTCCGTGTCATCTACGAGGACTCGTTGCCATATCGCGACTGAGTAGTTGTACACCTGAACCAGAGGTGAGAGAGCAATTCCTTTGAGTAGATTAAAGTCATTCTCATCAAGCTGTTCTGCTCCGGCTTGAACTATGTTCTTAAACTCCGGAGCTAACTCGCCTCTCGTCTGTGAGGCATAGGGGTCTCTGGAATTCGCTAATACGTATTGGTCTCCCCGGTCAACCTCCTGCGTATACTTCTTGTGTTGCTCAAACATGTAAGTGTCCCATCCGCCTTTCTGGTTTATCCAGCGAATGTAGAATGGGTTGCAAGGTACCTCTGTATCGACGTAACGTATATGCCATTTGTCGGAGTTCAAGGGCAAATTGCGATTTCTGACAATAACGTAGTCAGCACCATCTGCCAATTCCTCGTCGAACTCGAGGACAAGCGGGATGTTAATCCTGGGGGAGATCTCCGCTTTCTCGAAAATCGTAGTCCCCGTATACATAACATTCACTTCCATGGCTGATTGCATGTTTACTGATATCGACCCCTTAGCAAACAGGGTTAGGAAGTTAGGGTAACCAAAATACTTCTTAACATATAGTTGTCCGTCCCCGTCAGGAACCCGGTCCGTCAACACAAATCCTACGGGTACTTCGGAGAAGTTAACGCTGTAGCCTCGGAGACGAACTCCCCGGGAGGCATATCGAACATTGAAGTTTTGTTCGCCGATTCCCCTGTATGCGTATGCCGATATGAGGTTATAGTCAATGCCAAAACCTATGCGCGAGTTAACATACGGGTACATCCTGTTACGATCCCGGAATCCAGCTTTAGCCAAGAAACTGAGGTCGTATTTCTTCGTCGTCCCGAATCCCGAGTCTCTGTAGATGTCGATGCTTTCAGTTAGTGAGTTCGCTGCTATAACTGGACTGGGATTATAGGCGATAAAGTTCTGGCCGTAGGCCAAACTCATACCTGTGAGAGTAACCTTCACTCCAGCCGTTGCTCCTTCAATACCTGCAAAAATGACAAGTAAAACGTGGGGGTCTTTTACTGTAACACTGGTCGGTACCTGAACCTTCCACGTCATGTTGGCACCAATTGGTATATTTGTTTTAGCAATCACAGTGGTAGGAGCATCCGAATAGGTTGCTTGGAACAAAGCAATGGTGAGTGAAGTGGCACCCACTCCAGCCCCGTAAGAAACCCTAAAAGCATACCATTCCCCGGGTATCACCCTTCTACGGATAGGAAACCTCGCAAAATAGTTGTTACTACTACCTCCACTGTTATCAATTACTTCGACATTCTTATTGTCTATAATGTTCAACGAGATCATGTTGGCTTCATCGAAGTTCTGGGTCTCGATCTCAAGCCCGGGTGTTAAGTTGTCGGTCTCAACTGGTATTTGCGAATATGCTGAGTATAAAGAAATCTCAGCCGGTTGATTGGTAATTGCCATATCGCGTTATATTATATATCCGTGGTCCATATTGTTGTCGGGGGTGAATGTCTCTTCAATGAGGACCTCCATTGCCCGGTCTAAGTGTTGAGCCAAGTACTCCTCGAAGTTATCAGCGGGAGTGTCGACCAGGTCAACGTAAATGTGATTGCGGTAAAGCTCTGAGCCTTCTCGTTTTATCTTCCATGCAGTGGCATTTCCGAATCGGACCAGGTCCTTTGGGTCCGAGAAGGTGATGCCTTTGAGCTTTGCCCACTCCATGATGATCTGTCCCAAGTTGGCGGGGATCTTGCCAGGACCTCGTCCCCGGATGAGAGTGTAGAAGTAGTTCGGGGCTTCGATTGTCCCCCAAACTGTTTCACCTTCCCGTCCCGTCTGGACCGTTATCTGAGCATAGGTTCTGCCCGAAGCTTCCTGCCCGGCGTCCTGTGATGCCCGGATGATCTCGTCCCTCATCTGAGTGAGACCCTCAGCCAATATCTGTTCCAGTCCTACCGCCATTTGTTTCGAGGTTTGCGAGCATTGGCTTTCTGCTGAGCCTTACGCTCCAGTTCCTTGTTCAATCGCTCACGGAAGAGGTGACTCTGCAAGTTGGTGAAAAGGAGGTTGTATACCTTTCCGTATTTCCACTCCAGGATCTCGTCCGGGTCCTTCGAGTAGTCCTTGGCCAGTGCAGTGATGGTAGCCATCTCGCCAACCAACAGAGAAAACTGAGCAATCCCGGCTGCCTTCTCCTCGGCACTGGGCTCATACTTGAGCTCAGTCTGTTCTCGCTCGATCCAGTATTTAATGCCCAGAAGAACCTCATACCAGTACTCGACAATTTCGGGGGTGTTCCTGAGACTCCATTTGACGCCGAGACATTGCATGCCTTCCTTCATCTTGTCAATGCCGGTCAGTTCCTTGTCAGTGATGATCCGGCCAAGCTCTATGCGTTGGCCGAACGTCATCTGACCGCCTTTTATGTCGATCCGCTGGATCATACCATTGTATAAATATCACGGAAGGTCCAGACGTCTGGGAACTCTCCCTCAGGTTTTACCTTGATTGTAGTTACAATTAAGTCTTCTGTGTCCGGGAATGTATACTCTTTGAGCTTCCATTTTCCCCCTGCATATGCTGGGATTAGGGGTCTTCCGCATAATATGCTTCCATACGGGTACAATGCCGTGATCAGGTTTTGCGGAACAGTGTTAGTGCTTATAGATTCGGAGCCTACAGACTTGTCAACGGGTTTTGATTCAGTATTTTCAAAGGTTATCGTAATTCCCCGCATATTAAATCCTTCGTGGATGATGTCTACCAGCCTGACAGGTTTAGGCTCGGGTGGAGCAGGAGGAATGGGCTTATATGCATCGAGACACCATTCTTGCGTTACAGTTAGCTCCAGTCCTACGCTGACCTCGTTGGCATCGAACCGAGGAGACGGATACATAATTCTAATGGTGCTGAATATTTCTGGATGTCTGAGACCTAATTCCGAAGTCTTCAAGAAATACAGGAAAGGCCGGACCATCTGCTCCTCGATTTGGTTCTTTAACTCCAGTCGTCCGATGGTGGGCGAGTTCTGGCTGAACTTCGTGTCGCCTTTGTAGGCATCGTTGGCCATCGGCTCGAACTTGCAGAAGTATATCTGCATGATGGTCCTTTGCTTCTGGTGCCCTCTGTAAGGAATATCATAGTAGCCAGTGGTGGGCTCCTCAACATATACAAAGTCAGACGATACCCGATTGCCGTCCGAGTCTGTTACGAATCTTTTCATCGTGTCCACTTTGACGTTCAGCATCCGAGCCTGGTCACACTCAAAGACGGCCAGAGGATTGACCATCTTGACTATGTCGCGGATGAGGGTTATGATGTCCAGTATCATCGTTTTGTGGGGATTATTATTTTGGCGGACTTCATGCCAGTCGCCTTCGGCTTTATCTCAAATATCATTCGCATGATGAGCATGTCCAGGAAGTCCGGAGATCTGCCGAGTAGCTGCTTCATGGTGTCCTTGGAGATGAGCTCTCGCTTCTGCTCAGCGGAGTTCGTGTTCTTGGACTTGAGGACAGTCATCTCCTGCTTGATCTTCTCCTGAACTTCGGGAGAGCAGATGATGTGGATCTGGCGCTTGTTGATGAGCTCAGCCAACTTGAATGCGCACTCCGACTTGAGGTTGTTGTACGTCTTGGAGTCAATGGCTGATTGTCCTCCGTGGAACTCCCGAATGCCTTTTAGGTAGCTCTCCAAGTAGAACCCAAGTCCGTCAGCGTCAGAGACGATGCTGGACCGGGGGACTTTCAGACCAGTGGCCAATTTAGCGATCTTCTCCTCCATCTCCTTGCCTTCCGAGAAGCCTTTGGCAATGGGGATCCGACAGACCATGCCGTCCCAGGTTCCAACCACCCAACTGTCTCGTCCTTTCCCGGCAAGGTCAGTGCTAATGAACCGATTGCCCGTCGGGAGTACGAACTCATTGCTGAACATGTCGCACACTGCATCATAGTCGACCAGCCAATTCGGGTCATCGTCATACTCCCAGTTGCCAAAGACCAGTCGCTCGATCTGCGACTGGGTCAGGTTCCGGAGAAGCCCTTCGATATACGTGTCTGGGAGAGTCTTGTTGTCCTGGGGCAGAGCTTTGACGAACCGACGCCAAGGAGACAGCTTGTTCTCCTTCCATGGCTTGTAGTAATCCGTGTAGAGGAAATTGTTGGTCGGGTTGCAGGTGATGAGGAGTTTGGGAGCCAGCTTGTAGACGTCATTCTTCCATCGACCGATGGAAGCCTGGAGGTTGGTCTTCGCCTCGCGGATAAACTCTCCGCCCTCTTCGATCCATCCCCGAGTCATCTGCATGGAACCGAACCTCTCATACATGGGGTCACTGGGGTTATACTTGGCATCGATCAGGTAGATGCGGCTTTTGTTGTACAACTCGAAGAAGTTGTATTGGCCATTAAAGTGGTAGTAGTTCTCCGTGATGCCCCAGTGGGTAAATACCTCGTAGATGGAGGGGATTGTGTACCGGACCAGGTCGGCAGCCGTCTTACGCGCAATAAAATAAAATGTCTCCGGGTAGGTGAGGGCATCGCCGGCTATCAAAGAACACCCGAGGTAGGATTTGCCAGCACCTTTCGTGCCAGCATACAGAATGTCAGTGACTGAGTCATCAAGCCATAACCGAGCCACTTCCTTCTGCTTCTCGTTGCCTTTGGTGTCAAATTGAAGCCGGCGTCCCATTTTATTTTACCTCCATTCCTGTTATCTGTTCGAGAGTAATGCCTCCCGTCAGGTTGACATTGGTCTTGCGTCCTTGAAGTACCTGGATAAGGCTGGCAGCGTACTTACCAACCAGTGCTCCCTCAATTTGCTGGGAATTGATGGCGTCCTCGATGGTGCCACCAATTGCAGCTGCTACCGGGTCTCCCGTGAGCTCCTCGTACTCAACAGGATTGATGCCAGCAAACAGCCTAAATGATTCGATGGTCATCGGGCGGGAAATGTAGACGCTACAGTCTTCGCCATTCTTATTCTTGTGAGCCTGGGAGAAATAGTTATCCTGCATGAATTTGCAGTACTCGATGAATGCAAAATAAAGCTCCTCCGCATCGGTGGGCTTTACAAATTCTCCAGCGTCTCGCCTTTTCTGTCCCTCCTCCATATAGGCGAGCGGACTCATTTTATATGTGCTTCGTGCCATGCCTCAAATATAATCAAACCTTATACAAATCAAAAATTTATTTCTGCACAACAATCCCCGGAGCGTTTGGCCCCGGGGATCTTTAATTTATTCGCTTACGCGAATGAGGGTCACACCGAACCACAGGAACTTGACCGAAATACCGTTCGGCCAAATCATACCTTCGTGGACCGTGGCGATGGAAGGGGTCCAATTACAGTACTTGGTATTAACCTCCGAGTATAAAGCCCAGTTCTTCCCGAGCTGCTTAAAGTGTTTTGCTTTCATTTCTAAAAATTTTTAATTTCGCGCAGGCGAGTGCCATCCAGTATTTGTGGGTCGAGAGAAGGCCCAATTTGGCACCAGTTCTACTGACTCTGTCAGTTCTACTGACTCTGTCAGTT
>ULWU01050208.1_pt1 | contig 11410 bp, 18 predicted proteins | sample 1960661 | NCBI WGS metagenome assembly ULWU01 (sample SAMEA4835821, study PRJEB28245) | human gut metagenome | biome: gut microbiome; material: fecal sample | place: Denmark | collected 2008
ACTCATATTTATGGCTGCTGTCACTAAATCTCTAGCTTCTATAACAACAGATGCTACATTGTCAATATCCGCATTTGGCTCGACTATCAATTCACCAACTATCTGTAATAAATTATCAAGCTCATCTATAGCGCAAACTTTCTTGATTTCTTTCAGATAGCGTGCTGCCAGTAGTGCAGTGTATTCAGACGTCCCATGATTATATTTTGATGATTTACATATTTTACTAATTAAAAAAGAGAGAATTTGAATCTCTTTCTCTCTACTTAGCTTAATTACTTCAGTTTTAGGTTCTGCAACTTTAGCAGGCTGTGTCCCCAGATCACTTATGGCTTTCGTCAATATCCGTATAACATATGGCTGATTGGTCTGTCCGCGATATACACTGCAGTGAGTTATAATGTCATTCTTCCATGCATACCATCTATGGTCTTGACCATGCCTTATCTCAATCCTGTCGGCACTGTTTACCATGATAGAGTAGTAATTGCATACATGCGAAGCCAAATACTCAACAGCCTTCTGTACGGTTTTACCAAGTAGCTCTTCTGCATACACTCGGACATAGTTATTAGGTCGCATTTGTACAAAGAAGTCATTACCTATTTTTTCTGCCCTGGTTATAATCATGAACTCTCCGTCATCAGACATTGTTTTGGGTGATAGCTGTGGACCTTCCCACAAACAGAATGATGTGTTAATTGTATTTAAAACATAGGATGCTTCAAAAACAGACAAGCCAACCAATGCGTCAACTTCACGGCAACTCCTGCCTGCATCAATTTCAGCAAACTCTTCTCTACAAGCATCGGCTATGTCAGCGTAACTGACTTTCCCAAATGCCTTAAGTACAAAAACAACAGAAATAACAGAATCAAAAGTGGAGCCTGTTACTTCGCAGCTTTCTATAATACTATCGTTGTACGCTAGTTGATCTCTATACTTACCCTTTCTTACTTCAAATTGATAGTTATATGGCATAATAGTAACTTTGTACCTATTAGTCACATATCCTGCTAAATAAGTAATAGCATCCTTCACGCGCATACCTTTCATAAAACCAGGGTTTACTGCTTGTGTATTACATGGTAATGTATCTACAGTTACTGTAGAGCTTTCGGATTGTTCAGCGTGTGCAATAATCAGACGTCTACCATCCATTATTCTTGACTTTGGGTAATTCCCCGTCCGATCCACTAGATGCAGATTTATACCCAGCTGCTCAAGTAAACTTGTTGCCTCATACACTGATAAACCAATCAACATATCAATATTGAAAATTTCTGAATTATCTCTCTCAGCTTGAATATCTTTCATATATTACCCTCCTTAAACATCTTCTTCTGGTAATTCAGATATACATTTACAAATAGCTTTGGCCCGTTTTACAAATGAGCAAGGTCCTCCTACTAGAGTATCTAAATCAGCACGCAAACACATCCCACCAACTAAAACTGCTAGTTTATCATTTACAGATGTTACTCCAGCATACTTTAAAGCCCCTACAACAGTATGTGCCAATATACCCACGTCTTCTAGATCCACCTTGGTATTAGCACAAAACATAGAAGCTATAAATATCTCAAGATCTGACCTAGCACTGACATAATCCTTCGTGTCGTGTGAGGCAGAATCTTTATCATTATTAGAGTCCTTGAGTAGTTTATTCACATCAATTATGCATAGACTCTGCATTGAATCTGGTACATTCTGTGGTACTAAACGAATTTCTATAGGTGCATTTATATCTGGTGCTTTGATGCTTAAACCTGTTACAACTAACTGGCTGAAATTGTGTAAATCTCTGGTACATCTACCATGATTTATAGCAAATTCAAATTCTGTGTTTGGTAATTGAAGTGTAACTTTGTAAGAATTAGCTGCATATCTTTGTAAATTGTTTACTATGTCTTCAACTGTCATACCTTTCATGGAACTATAATTCACAACTTGCGAATTATTTGGTATTGTGTGCACATTTATACTGTGTGAAGTTGCCACTAAAACTTTAACAATAACTAAGGGTCTGCCTAAATCATCCTGAAGGCATGGTCTGACACCTGATTCATCACAGATATTTATACTATCATCTATCTGATTAAGCATATTTTCAGCCTCTTCTACAGTATGACCTATCAACCCATTACCCTGTGTTAAGCGCATTAATCTTATATCCTTCATAATTAAACCTCCTTAAAAATAAAAGAGCCATATCAACTCTTTGTTTCTATACCTATCTATTTTCTTTCCAATCATATAACTCAGCGTAATCTACTGGTTTTATACCATTTAATATGTTATAGTAGTTTTTCAATAATGTCTTAATGAAATACAGCTTGGTCATATTGACAAAGTATATCTGTCGTGGCTCAATCTCCGCTACACATATGTAAGGGTTAACAAAGTAGAGAGCTTTAGCAATCTCACCAGCGGTGTAATATTCTTTTACTCTTCCATTAGACACATCATCAGCAGCTTGAGTACCCTTGGCAGCAGTGTCTACAATGATCTTCATGCCTTCCCTTCTTGCACTAGTAATAACCATAGGCGTGCCATCGGGTGTAACCTCTTCAACCTTATTACCTTTGTTATCTGCAAAAGATACAGGTGTATTTAACATATATGCAAATGCTATAGCATCAGTCACGTGTAAGCCTATAAACTTACTACAAATGTCATCATTTTCCAATTGTCTTTGTTCTCTAATATCTACTATGTAAACCTCCATAAATAAAATAAGAGCCAACTTAGCTCTCTAATTTACGCCGTTGCTCCGGACTAACATTTGTTACATATACAGCTGCAAGAGCAATACTACTGCGAATAGCCTGATTGATAGAATTACCTAGATCTCCTACAGAAACTGCAGTAGCTAAAAACTTCAATGCATTCCATGCAATTGATAAGGTCATACCTTCAATCAGTAACTCTTGCTTACATGCCTCATGAAATTGTTCTGCTGTAATCTTATACGCTGCCAGTACATTCTTTTCTTCACCTGCTTTAGAATACAACTCAAGCAGCTTTTCAATAATCTCTGGCTTAGTAATTGCAACGTCTCCAAAATCATCAATTGTTAATGTATTCATAAAATTCTCCTTACTTAACTCCTATACCTACAATCCATAATCTGGCAAATAGAACATTTAGGTGACTTAGCACATATCTCGACATACCCAGATGCTCCATAATACCAAACAATCTCATTGATTAATGTTACAGGCAACCCTAACTCAGCACTTAATTGTTTCATAACAGACATAATCTCAGATATAGAACATTCTTCATAACTTGTGAAACCTATACGAGCCAGGATTCGTCTGATGTGTACATCTGGCTTACAAGTATCTACACCAACATTACGTAAATATTGCAAAGCTAACGTCTGAGCAAACCCATTTAATTTCCATGGGTAGGAAGATAGTAAATCTGAAACTTCATACGGATCTTCAGCGACAAGATACTCTAAGTCTTCTACTCTTTCCTGCAATCTCTGCAATAACTCAATATTAGCGGCTAGACCTTGCATCTGACGGCTTATTGCACGATTACCACAACCTACCGAGCCAATTTCAAATTCTAATGTTGCTGGATTTTTATGCTTAATCAACTCAGCATCCCAGTTGCAAAATATTTCTCTGAGATTATCCAAATTCTCTACAATTTGTTTCCAAGGTCGATTTGCAGATAATAAAGAAAGCACCATTGCTTCAACATGTTCATTGAAACTAAAATGGTGCTTTGCCTGACGTAACTCATACATCTTATAAGCATAACTATCTGTTGGGTCTATTTTATGTTTCTTCAACGTAGACTCCATTAACAAGATGTCTTTAGAACTACTCAATATAATCACTTCCTTTTACAATAGGGGTCATACCTGATCTTCTCTTGCTTGTGCTGTATCCTTAGGTATTTCTTTCCAACCAAAATAATAAACGAGCTCTTCTGCCTGTGTATAAGTTTTACGTGTTACTTTAAGATAATTTACAGGCATATTAAGCTTTTGAAATACCTTATTCTTTTTAAGCGCTTCAATTACTTGATTGTCTAAAACACTTTTAGCTTCCTTTATTTTCTCAATCTGTTTATCTCGAGATAGATAATGTATACCTGTAATATTTATCGTAACAACAATACTGTCAGGTATTTTAGATTCAGATACATAATTAAATCTAATTTCAGGCTTTTCTACTACTGATATTTCCGTAGATTCTTTAAACTCCTGTAATATCTTTACGTAGTCATTAGATATACCATAGTAATATTTTCCAAATGAATAATCCTTTGCGAATTCAAGCCAGCTACGCCATGTGTTATGACCTTCTGTTTTCTGACTTAATCTATTCAAACAAATCTCATCCAATGTGTGACCATTATGGACCTCCTTGCATAATTCTAGATAAGTCATATCTAAATGTTGACAGAGCTTGTAAAATGTATTCCATCTTACATTTATATATTCAAAACCCTCTTTATAAGATGCCACCCTTTTTATAGCAGTATCTGGACAATAACACTTATACTTCCAGTACCAATTGAAAAATTCGTCTGAATGATTGTAAGTCTTTATTGTAATATGAAATGATTCCATAATAAAATCACAATCATTCACCAAAATAGAAGCTAGATTAAATGGATTAACGAATTTATCTATAAGTATATACTTTCCGTAATAGCCGCTTCTAACACGGAAATATGGTAATTCTACAATATGTGTTGCCGGAAAACTCACCCTCGCTTTATCAAAATCATAAATATTAATGTATATACGATCTGAAAATATGTGCTTATCCTTATCGTAATTACAAATAGATAAATCTAAGTCTTTGTTCTGATCTATAAGAGAAATAATACAGTGCTCTAATTCACTCAAATCAAAAACTTTAATCTCATTATCTTGTAACATGGTAAATTCTGCCCCTGAATCTTTCTTCATAAAATAAAATCCTTTCTACTTAGAAAAGAGTGCAGATTTCTACACTCCTCTCATTCTATGCAATAATTTAGTTATTCCACCATAACTTTTCTCGATTACCTGAAAATATATCCAAGCGATAGCTGCTTTAGATATAGTGCCTGGTTACATTCATATATGCACGCCCCTCAGCATCTCGACCAATGTTTATGATTGCTTCTGCCCAGTATTTTCAACACTTTTAGGCGCCTTCTCAAAGATACATGCACCATCTATAGAGAATTTACAATGTACACAGCTAGTCTCAGTACGACAAACTTCCATAATTGTCTGGTAAATATCCAAACGTGTTGTAAAAGTCATTTGACAATTAGACTCCACGCTAGTAATTTCAGCACCTTTACCAAGTACCAATCTTGGTCGATCTAGGGCCTCTATAATATCATTACGATATTCATTAAACCAAAGCTGACCAACTTCATCTAACTCAGAATCTCCATTAAGTATACTTTGTAAATAACTTATTGAATCAATATCTCGATAGCACAAGAAGCTCCTAGCTGTAGCTGATATATCTAGACTGTATATACTATCCTCATACGAGAGTTCACCTTCTAGAATTTTACGTGACGCCCCGTGGTTTCTTAAGCCGTTTAAGAATCTACGAAAAAACTGCAGATTACATCTGAGTTTAACATCAGTGACAATGTATTCACCCATAATCGTCATTCCTTTAGAATTTTCTAGCGCATAACATACATCACTATAACGTACATTCTCGTCGTAATACGGTTCCATCATTTTTGATAACAATTGCCAGCTGATCCCACTCAACAGCGTATTTGAATCAGTTTCTTTGAAAAACCCTCCAGTTGCTTTTACAACTGCTGCAAAGTGAGCAACCTTCAATTTATCTGACCATAAGTCAAATGGCTTGCTTTCTGTTTTTCTCATACTCTGAATATCTAACATAAAACAACCTCCTTAGAGTAATAAACTCTATGTTCCTATTCCATATTAATAGGTGTACCCACTATACCTGCAGATTCATTTGAATCTGTTGGTTCATAGTGATCACCTGGCAATGGAAATAACATACGCAGTAGCAAGTAGTTAATAGCATCATGTAGATACTCTGTATTCTTTGTCTTATTAAATTTAATAAGACAGTTATCCAGTGATCCAAGTGCATCAAGCCGACCCTCTCCATAATTCTTCCTTGCTTCACCATATTTGTAGTATGAAGCGTCCAGCATCTTCTTACAGCGTGCTACTGTTTCGTCAATTTTCCTCTCGTTAATTGATTTATCTTCCATATTCCAAACCTCCATAACTGAACAATAAATAGCCTTCTAATTATATATGACAAAAAGACTAATATTTATTATTTGATGTGCTCTGCCAGCACTTCATACCAAGTAATTACATCTACAAAATTCATTTTATCCTACTTCTCCTATTCCTTATTTAAATCTTTAGGTAAAAGATTTAGATAGTCTAGTAATTTATGACCATTAACAACCATAATAACACCCCACTTATTTCATTACTGACTTGATTAACCTAAATAGCGCTTTTAATGGCTTACGTCCAATAAAATAAACCACACTATTTAGTAAAATACATCTACCAACAAAACTTAGATTGTCCTCAGCACACGCAACAATAATAGCAAAATATATTGTAACTATTGTGAATACAACCATTGCACAAATCTGTACAATAAATAATGTGACGTCCCTTAAAGCTTCACTATGTGATACTTTACGTATCTGTTGATTTTCATGGTCAAAAGAAATTCCTTGATCTTTTAACCAACCACATAAGAATTGCACACCCTGTATATCACCGTACTGAACAGCTATAGCATAACACCTGTCAGCAACATCTTCATACTTTGCAGGGTACATTTTTCGTACACCAGTAAGCAAAGTCTCGCTCCAATGACCACTATGTAGAGAACAAGTTTCCATGAACTCCTCAAATGTCATCACGGGCACTACATTTCTACAGTCTATCCTTGAATCTATGACTATTAGAGAACCCAATCCTACACATGCACCAAAAGAACAAATGCTATATGCTAAGAATATAGCAGACCCTTCAAGCAAATATTTAAAACCCCAATATGCACCACACATCGAGGTTGCTATACCCAGTAAGCTATAAATCAAGTAAGAACATATACTTAAGCGTTTTTCCATAAAATAAATCCCCCATTCAAATCAACTCAGCCATGCCACGCCACAATTTGTAGTTATCATCTACAGCTCTTGCAAACCAAGAATCGTGTGGGTGCTTCTGATTATAGTCATCAGCAAGCTTATGAGCTTCTTGTTCTGTAACATTCTCCTTTAAAATTTTGTCCTCAATAATTTCTCTATTGAGGTTATCAACCAACACAACTTTAGCCATATAAATTCCTCCTTACTTAGGAACATATAACATTGTTACTGCTTCCCCATAATAACCCATATCACTATTGACATTTTTAAAACCAAGACTCTCGTAATACTTTACAAGTTTTTCAATTACGCATTTATTTCCTGTATTCTGAAAAGTCACGTAATCCCCATATTTCAAGAACCCTGCCTGTAACACAATTGGATATGTTAACGTACTTTGAATACGCTGTACTAATTCTCTGCCGGATCCTGGTTTAAGACTTACAAGATTATCAAGTACAATAAAGGTTCCATACTTTTTAACCATCTGGATTATATAATCCGCATAACACTTATTCTGACTTTTCATATAGCTTAAATCTACGTTAGAGTATAACTGCAATGTGCAGTGCGCATGAGCATGACTAACGGGTAATGGATCTGTAATACAAGGAATGCCTCGAAACATCTGGTCGTCTTTAATAAAATTAAAGACTTCCACACTAGAAAAGCCAACTTTAACCAATAATTTCTTCACTACTGCATCAGGATATGAATCCAACCCATTACTCTTAAGATAGTTACAGTAATATAAACCAACACCATAATCTAAATCTTCATCCTGCTGATGTGTAAGTTCATTTATTAAATGACCGATAGTAATAAAATCACTTTTCCTCTGATTATCACAAATAGTTCTTGTTACTTTTATATCAGTTGTCATATTTAAACCTCACCTTCCAGTAAAGAAAAGAAAACTGTAGCTAGAGTGGTAATTGCTATACCAGACAAAATAGATAATACTGCAATGCCTGTCAAAACTTTCACTAAAGCAGGCAGGGTAATGAAGACTAGAATATAGCCTATGGTAGCTATAAAAACTTTCCTTATTCTGACTAAGATTTTCATTTTATTACCTTTCTAAAAGAATGTTGCTTCGTTAGGATCAGCAGGACCTCCCTTTAAAGCATTCTCGATTGTTTTACTCCAACCTATAGCAGCGTTAATCTTCTGCTGCATAACTTCATCAGGAATTACATCACCATTACAATAACGAGATATTGCCCATTGAGAAACACCACAACTCTTCGCCAGCTCTGTTTGCGTTATATGCATTTCATCTAGCTTATTTGACAACTTAACTGCATAGCTAGTGCTATTGCTAAGCAACCTTCTTAACCTTTTTATCTCTTGCTCATGAAATGCAATTGTCCTTAAGATTGCACTTGTAAATTCATCCTGCATTACCGTTTTTTCTCTTGAATCATCAATATTCAGTACCATAACCTATGACCTCCTCTATCTCACTTAAATTCCTATTTAAACCAATTATTCAGTGCTATTATTATTTGACAAACTGGATTATCTAAACTCCAATCGAACTCTGTAGCAATAACCGTATAAATCCCACAAATTAAAAACATAAAAATTGCTATGTAGATTAATACCACGACTACTGAATACAATTTAAAAGTCAAACTAATATCTTCTTGCATTTACCTTCCCTCCTAATCTATATGACTGTCATAAACATTACAAACTCATAGAAAATCCGTAAATTTGGCAACAACTTTTGGAGTAATCCACCTGAGTCATAGACCTGATTCCACATCTCTTTATTACATGCGTAAATTAACGAAGTGCCAAGAAACAAGGCAAAGTTTAGAAAGAATATTGTGAATAGCCAAAATGCCATAGATTCAGGATATAACCCTTTACATAGCCCCAAAATAGCTCCACCTAAAATGATAACGGCACTCATACCGATGAGTGCCGATCCAACAATAAGTCTAATGACTTCCTTTATTCTTTTTCTCATAACAATTTCACTCCTGTGGTATTACTGTATGGATTTTAAATCCTCATTAAGCAATTCAACAATAGAGTTAGCACATTGCTCACTGTAGCAATCAAGCACCTTTTTGTCTCCGAACATAACATCATATTTTACTGTGCCTGTATGTCGTGCAGAATACCATTTCTCTACCATTGGTCGTTCTTCTGCAAGGTATATCCCATAAGAGTGAAGAATAACCTTAGCCTCAGTGATTGTGTCAACTCCAACTTTGTCGAGTTTTAAAAGCTCATCCTCAGTCATTTCAGTAAATCCTCTAACAACTGCTTCCGGCTCAATGTCTTCTATCACATTGCAAAGACGATTAGGTATACCTAAGTCTCTAATTGGCAAATCCAAAAGCTCTTCTCTTGGTAAAGACAACAGCTTCTGTCTATCTACACTTTTTAAAGACAGACCAAATTCACTGAGTGTTTCTTTTGCCTGCTGAACATCTGCCCCACATACGTTAAATCTATTTAAAAAGTCATTCTCAGTAAAACTTATAAACTGGTCAATTGTTACAACTTCGCAGGGCTCTCCTACCTTTAGAAGATAATTCTTTACAGCATCTCTTGTACTACCTGTAATTCCAAGTTCTTTGACATCCAAATTTAGAAAATCCTCTCTTGGCAAATCAAGTAAATGCTGCACATATTCTTTATGCGCCTCTTGCTCATTTTTCAAAGATAAGCCGTACTTGCTAAGAATATCCTGAGTCTGCTGAATAGCTACTGTACCTATACTAGCCTTTGCATTCATAAGCTCACTTGCAGTGTAATTTATCAACTGTGCGACTGTTGCTGATTCTCCATTACGTGGATTCTTACCACATTCCCATGTAACATATCGCCACACTCTCCTTGGAATCCCAATTTCGTCTGGACGTAAATTTAAAACATTTTTCTTTTCTCTTTCTCTCATTTCTTTAATATCTACTGCCATAATAAAAAATCCTTCCCTATTTCCTAAACTTCATAAATATACCACACGCAATTATCTTGATCGTCTGCTTCATATATACGCAAGAATCAATACCTCTAAGTGAACCATAGCTTTCACAGGTACTCTGCTATACCACCAGTAAACATTTCTGCATATTTCATTTTACCTCTTGAGAAATGATTTACTGAATGAGGTGCTGATATCATTATAGGTACAGCACCCCTATGTATTTTAAACAAATTATTCCAATCACCATCATAGTTATTCATATAGAATTGTTTCTCTAATTCTTTAATCTGTAATACTACATCCATATCACCGCCTCATTTAGAAATTAATATTTGCTTACATAAACTGTTTAGCTCGAAGCGCCTCAAACGCTGGTATTGTAGCCAAGTTTAACTTAGTAGGCATCTCCACCGTAGCATGCATGAGATTAACGCTAGGTATATCACTAATGTTCAATCCATGCCGCAGAACATATAAGTACTTCTTGTACTGATCCCACACATTAGATTGAACATAGTCCCGCTGAATAGACATATCGTCTACATGAGGTATTAGAGCTGGACACATGCAACGCTCAATATCAAAGTCTTTACCATGCCCATTAAGAACTACCTCATCCCCGTAGCACATCAGATAGGTATCTATCCTGCACACTTTGTTTGTGTACCTTAACGCGGTCTCACCATGCACAGGCTCTGCTACATAATCATCAAATCTAAGTATGCTAACAACCCATTCCTTCTTTATGCATGGCAGTAAACATTCAAGGTAATTATCATTTTCACGAGACTCTAAAATATACTCTTCTGGCACAACTAGCTCAATAATATCTCTGCCTTCATACTCCATATATATCCCATAAAATGAGAAGCTAATCTATACACGGTACGTACACTCATGTTATACAAATCACCACAATATCTATGTTTCTCATATGCATAGAAAGGCCATACCTTCATCTTGTTCCTATCCTTAGCTAATAAGTAAATCTTGTCTCTATCAGACTCATTATCAGTAAACGTCATGATACTGCCATCACTCATTTTTATGTAGGATTTATCTTTCTCCCAGTTTCTGACACCATGTGGCATAGAGTTTTCGACGGAGTCTAGGGTTTCGACTATATCGTATTTAAGAATAGCGTTCGTAACATTACTAGACTGGAAAGTAACCAGTCTCTTAAATCCTTTACCATTATCTCTCATTTCTTTAATATCTACTGCCATAATAAAAATCCTTCTTTCATAAAATATTTCTAATTTTAGTTAACGTGGTAAACCCTAATCTAATTTCTTCCATCTGCTTCCAAGAGAGCTCAGG